>OHXZ01000146.1_pt1 | contig 32967 bp, 40 predicted proteins | sample 1580021 | NCBI WGS metagenome assembly OHXZ01 (sample SAMEA3882520, study PRJEB24775) | human gut metagenome | biome: human-associated habitat; feature: intestine environment; material: feces | place: Netherlands | collected 2009/2010
CTGCTCGCGCCCTATGCGCCACATTGCATCGGCAATTTCCCGGTCATTGCTGCCGCTGGCGATGAATTGCACCAGCCCGGCACGGTCAAAATCGTAGTTGATACCGGAATGATACTTGCCGCGCAGTTGCGCCACCTCCGAAGATACCGACCGGCGGGCGCCGATACGCGCATCGTTGCGGCCAACCAGCATTGCTTCAAGCCCGATATCCGGGCGGTCTTTCCAGATAGTACGAAGCTCTCTAAGTCGTTGTGCGGCAATACGGGCGTTGATTGCCTTATTGCGAGCCTCAATCTGTTTTGCCAGCATATCGGCATTGCTCAGTTCTTCCGCTGCGCGCATCGCGGCCTCTTCCAGAGACAGCGCCTCATTGGTCGCCAGAATTCGCCTAGTGGTGTCGTTCATGTCACGCACCAGCGACTCCATCTCATCGGAAGAAAGCTCGCGACCAGCGGCAGCATTTACACTGCGCTCGCACTGCGTCAAAAATTCGTTTGCTGCCATCACATCCCCCGGTTAATCATACAGGCGGCAAATGCCCGGAAAGCGTTGCTCATGCTATTGTCGCTGGCGTCGGCACGAATATCATTGAGTTTCTGGCGCAACGTGGTCGCAAGATCAGGGTTATCGACAGCGATATCGTCAAGCAGGGCGTTACTCAGGTTGAGCTCGTTATCAAGGTCTGCAGCGGCAGCGGTAATTTCATGATCTGCCTTTTGCGTTTCTTGATAAACCCGATCGGCTGTTTCGCTTGCTGGGCGAGCCGTTTCATCAACCTGCCGTGCCGGGTTCTGTATGCGATGGATGGCGCGTTCACGCAGTGCTGGTTTGTGCAGTTCATAGAAGGGCTCAACATCTGGGCTACGTCCTTCCATCATGTGTGCCAGCGCAGCGCGATACGCCTGCTGGTTCACGTTCCAGTCAGCATCCCTGATGGCGCTTGCGGCAGTGCGAACTGCGCCAGCGACCGGCGACATCTGCATGCCGTCCAGGATCTGCTGCGCACGCTCGGAAATGGTGACTTTCAGGTCGTCGGGGATCTCGCCGCGGGAAATCTGAGACTGGCGCCAGCGCGCCTGCTCTGCTGTCGCGTTCTGCTCCAGCGATGTATTGATCTCCTGATTGCGTGCAGCGATGGCGTCTTTCTCGGCCTGAATCTCTTTCAGTGCCCTAGAGCGCGCATCCTTAAACTTCATCCGCTTCCCCTGATACTTTTTGGTGCGCTGTTGCAGCGTCGCATCAAGCGAGTCAGCATGACGTTGATTAGCCGCAAGCTCGGCACGCAGGTCGGCAACGTTACCGATCTGCCCGCTCTGTAACTCCTGCTGGCGCGCCATATAGTCAGGAACCACGTCGTCATAAGCCCGGCTGTATGCGTAGCTCTCCGCTTCACTGGAAATGGCCGCCGCCAGATCTGCGTTAGCGCCAACCTCAGGGATATTCACGCCCGCCGGAATGTTGTCAGGCGTTATCACCGGGGTTGGCTGCGCATCGCCAGAAAACGCCGGGGACTCTCCCGTTGCAGCATCGGGAACGCGACGCGGTCGCACGATATCGGCGATAAGGCCGCCGCCGGCATGCATTAGACCGCCAGCCATCGTGTTAAAGAAAGTACTTTCCAACGCGTTGCTATAGGTGAAGTCGTCACCTTCCGCCGCCGCTGCCAGCCCGGTAAGCGGCACGGTCACCACCGCCTGCGCTGCCCCCATGCGTGCACCAGCAACAAATCGCTCGCCAAATCGGCCAAGCACAGAAGCTGCCTTTGCTTCTCCAGCGAACGGAACCAGCGCCAGCGCCACGTTACCAGGATCTGCCATTGAACCAGCTAGGCTGGCTGCGAAATTAAGCGGCGTGGCTACCCACCCGCTCGGTGCCGACATCGCAATCTGCTGGCGTGCCAGAGAATCTTTGCGTTCGGCAATAACATGATCGAGAAAAGCCTGCGTAACGCCAGAATCTGGCACGTTTATGCTCTTTACGCCGTACTGCTTCAGGAGCTCATCTGCGTCCTGCTTACTGATAACTGTAGAGTTTGGGTCATTCGCCAGCGAGTCGGCCTGCGCAAAGCGGTAGCCGGACATGACCGGCCCCTCTTCAAATCCCTGCTTAAGGGAAGAAAGCAGCGATTCGCCAAGCCCTGCTGGCGCGTTGCCAATTGGCTGGTTAATGCCCTGTCCCGGATCATCTGTGTAAATTGGCATGTTATCGTCCTGATTGCTGGCCGTTCTGGAAAATGTTAATCAGGTTGTCGCGCTGACTTTCTGCGCTGTATTCCTTAGACTGTCCGGGAGTATATTTCACCGGAGTATCAATGAACTTGGTAATGCGGTTCCATACTGATCGGTTGGTTGTTCCCAGTTTCGCCAGATCGTTGAACGGCACCGTAATCGGGTTGCCGTCGGCACCGTTGACGATCAGCCCGTTGAGCATCAGGGTAAGTCCTGTTTCGTCGCTGTTGGTAACCCACTGCGCATTATCACGAATGCGGGAGATACTCTGCTCACGGTTGACCTCATCAGGTAGCCTTGGGTCACCAATAAGCGGCATAATCTGATCTGCTGACAGGTTTTTCAGATACGCATTGGCACCATCGTTAACGTCACGAATATCTACCCCTGCACGATTAGGTAGCCGCCAAGTGCCATTGGTCTGGTACTGCTCGCCGAGAAGGTCCTGATACGCCTGTTTTGCTGCATCAGACGCCGACATTCCGCGCTGCATGTAGTTGTAGGTCAAGCGTTTTCCCTGCTCGTTATAAATAGTCCAGTTTTCAGCACCATTTCTCTGAGGAATAAGAGTTGAAGAAAAATCTTTAAATTGATCTGTCCACGATGAGTCTGCACTGTCTGCCTGGTTTTTATCCAAACCAGATCTCAAATCAGAAGTAGGTACATTCCGTATTTGCCACAACGCATCTGCTGCCCGTTGGTTTTCTGTAGACATTACAACCTTTAAAGCTGGGAATGCTTTATTTTGCACCTGCCGCATCACCTGATCCGAGTATTTGCCGAACGACTGCGCCACCGACTGAATGGCCTTTACGCTAGATTCCTGCGTGTTGTCAATACGCTGCAGTACGTCGTTGACCATGGACTCCGGTAAAACTTTTTTGCTCATTATCCCCAGGCGGTCTTTTTCAGACTGTATGCGGGAAACTAGGTATTCACCAGATGAAGGGTCATTCAGGTACTGCTGGAATGCAGCCTGCACAACCGGAGAGTTTTGTTGCAGCCATGCCCCCGGATCCGCTTCCCGCGCCTTCAGTACCTGCCCAAGCTTGACCTTTGCCGATGCATAAAGCTCTGCTTTGTATTTAAAGTCAGAGTCGTTTTCCTGCGGTGCCATTGCCTGCACGGCGGCGGTACCTTGCTGGACGTTGCCCTGCATAATGGTCTGATAAACAGGTTGTAGCGTCATTGCCTGCTGGTATTGCTGGAAGGTTTTTTCCATCTGCAGGCGCTCGGCAGGCGCTGCCTGAAGCGGCATAACGGCGGCCCATTCGTGCGCTGAAATAGGCGTCACCTGCTTACCGGCCTCAATTTTGGATAGGTCGTCCTGCATTCGACTCTGTAGCGCAACGCGACCGGCTGAAGCCTGCATGTCGTACATGCCAGCAACCTTGCTCATCATCTGCGACTTTTTGTCCGGACTCATGGCGTTCCAGAATGGCTGTGCGATGAGGTTTTCCATCGTCGCAGATCCAGGAATAGCTCCAGCACTGCCAGTTACTTTTGCCACATAATTGCGCGTCTCGTCGTATGGGATAGCTGCGGCAAACTGGGCGTTACTGACTTCGCCTGTGCGCGGATCGCCAATCTGTTTAATCCAGCCGTCAACCTTTCCTGGGCCAGCGTTATAGGCAGCTACTGCCAGAACCGGGTTATTGTCGTATTTCTTCATCTGCGCGCCGAAATAAGCTTGCCCCAAGCGGGCATTATAGCGCGGGTCATTCAACCATTTATCTCGGTCCCACGGCACGCCAGCAAGGCGGGCAGCTTCGGGGCCAGTATCTTCCGTCACCTGCGCTACGCCAACAGCGCCTTTTGGCGACACCAGAGGTGTTCCGTCCTTTCCGTACTGATTTCCGCCACTCTCCTGCCAGATTATTGCAGAGAATAACTGCGCCTCACTCGGTGTATCGGTTACCTCAATCTTGCCGTTCGGACCCATCATCTGTTGATACATCGGCACATACCACGCCTCCGCCGCACCGTTCGCGGCATTCTCGCGCCACGAAACCCAGTTCTGTTCAATCTCTTCCTGACTCTGGCCGTGGGCTTCGCCGTAAGCGATGATGCTATGATATGCCTTCAATCCTGCCTGGTTTGCCATTGTCGGGTTACGGAACTGCATCGATAGGTTTTTTAGTGTCGCATCCTGCATATCCGCCTCATACTGGCGAACCTGTCCTATTTCGTACCTCCCGGCCTGCGTAGTGAACTGAATGCGCTGCTGCTGCGCCTGCTGCATGAAAGCATTACGAGCCTGTTCATCCGGCAGCGACATAGCCAGTTGTTCGACCTGAGCATCAAACTGCTGCGTATACTCCTGACCTTTTCCAATAGCATTTTTCCCTTTCAGGTTAAGCAAACCTGTTTCAGGGTTATTCAGCAGATCGCTGCCTGTCTGACTGAGTTTAAGGGATGCCTCCTGAACCATAGCAACATTCTCTTTCTGCCTGGCTTCACCATATGCCACCGCATACTGATCTGCGACATTCGCCAGCACCTGACCTGCTTGAGGAACATCGAAGGTCTGAAAACCACCGGTTTGCACACCACGACTTTGCACCTGGCGGCCGGATGTAGTAGGAACAACAGGCATCAGTAACCTCCTATTTTGAATCGGGAGTCAGAATTCATAAAACCTGAGTTAGATAACATTGGCGTGTTTCCTTGCTTACTAATCGGATTGATACTTCCGCCACCCAACTTATATGCACCGTACGCTTTTAGTGGTGCCGTTAACAAAGTGCTGGTCATCGATGATTTAGCAGCCGACTGAGCAGCAGCCCCCTGTGCCTGAGCATTCATTCCCTGAACCTGATACCCATATGCCTCACGCTGAGCATTATTCACTGTCGTTAACGCATCAAGAGTGCCGAACTGAGCATTATCCGCAAAAACGTCAAGAGCTGTTCCGCTACTTAATTCCGCACCGGTAGCCCCCATAGTGGCCGCCGCAGTACCTGAGCGTTGACGCATTTCACGACGACGCTGATCCGCTTCAATATTCCCACGATTGATTGAATCCTGTGCCTGAGCTTCAGCAATTTCAGCATTCCGATCAGCTATGGCTGACTGGTATTTTGCCTGCTTGCTCTGGCTGTACATTGACGCGGCTGTGGATGCCACTGTGACGGCAACCAAAGCGATGGCTGGGTTACACATTATTTTCTCTCCATGTGAAATCTGTGGAAATTAAGACCAAGAGCACCATAAGGCGCGGCTTCTTCAAGCCTGAATCCAAGCCAGTGCAGCCATGCTTTGGCAACATGGTTTCGCTCGTCGACGTAGTTTTCCAGGCGCGGATAAACTGCCAGCATCTGCTGCAATACAGGGCGGCAGTGGCGAAGAAATGTCTTCTGATATTTTTCAATACGGCTGGTTCCTACCAGCCAGGGCGTACCATTGCCACCGATCATTGACGCCGGAGATACGCCAAACATGGTTACCAGTTCTCCGTTCGCAAATCCTGACCAGGCCATAGTCGCAGTGCGAAGACCAACACGCAGCGCATCTTCGGTAGTCATCAGCGATACCGCATACAGTTCGTCAATATCAGCCTGACGAACATCCGGCAAAATCATCTGAAGATGCTCTTCGGTAGCGGGAATAATTTGAACGTCAATCATCAGAATCCCCCAACAGTAAGGCGAGGAATAACGGCAAGAACAGACAGCGGCAACGGGTCAAGCTGACGGATTTTTACACGTCCGTTTTTGCCCCAGTTACTGTCCAGTTTCACTTCTACTTTTCCGGTAGCATCATCAACAGGATCATCGTAGAACTCGAATTCACGCTGTGGATATTCGTACCATTTACCGCCGGGCGTAGTCGCCCAGATGCCGCGACTGGCATTCACAACCAGAGTAACGGAGGGGATCACCTGTTTTTTGTCCAGCAGCGTTTCCTGTCCGTTAATGTTGATATCCAGTGTTTCGAATTCAGCAGTTATTGGCAGGCCGATGTGCACTACAGCCCCCGGAGATTCCAGCGTGACGGCACCTCCGGAAACCACTTTCTGTGGTTCCACGTTCGCATCAGAGAGAATGTTTACGGTCTGACCTTCAAGATGAGACAAGCCGCCAAATGCCCGGCGCGCCATCTGCCAGTTCGTGGTGGCCACATTCCTGAGGGATGGCGGGACGTTCCTGTTAGGACGAACCACTACAGCGGTATTGCTGGTTACAGAAATAATGTCGCAACGTAATTCTTTTGACACTTCATCGCCAGTATCAGGATCAGTTCCGGCATAAGGGAACTGTAGTTGCGCACCGACATCACTACTGGTGAAGTACGCACCACCAGAAACACTGATTGTATATTCCGCGCGGTAATCCCATTCACCAGAACCACCAGTGATGATCATCGTTCTGTCAGACGTATTTCTTCCATCATAGCTAAGGCCAGAATCAACAAAGAAAGCGTCTTCATCGCTGGTAAATAAACGGCTGGACAGTCTCTCGATGTATCTCACTGCTTGCCCGTTAACGGTTCGGTTAACGACGAAATACACCGCATCTTCATTGCCTTCGCTGATACTGCATGTGCTTTCATATTTTCCGGTACTGGACTGTGGTGCCCATGCAAAAACCTGCTGATCACGCAAATAGGTCATCACCAGTAATTTACCGTCATCACGAATGCAGAAGGCGCTGGAGTAAGGGACAATCGAGAAGCACCAGTCAACAATGCTGTGCTTCTGAAAAAGATGATTGGCAAGGATGGTCAGGTCGTTCCCCTGATAGCCGTCAACATCGAATGAGTAGGCCAGATCACGGACAACGCTGCCTTTCTCCTGGACGAACAGAGCAATATTCGCCACAGCAATTGGTGGGACATTGCTCGAGCCATTTGATCCCTGAGAGCTGAATGCAAATGATGATGGGGTTAACACTTTGTTCTGGTCGCCGGTGATGACGTACTCACCTCCGGAAGTCAGTGCCACCAGCGAACCGACATCAATCAGGTGGCGGATCTCATTAACCTGACGCCCGGCATAGGTGTAGATAATTCTGTCGTCATCCTGCGTAGGATTGCTTTTGCCAAAATCCTTATAATCCCCGGTACGGCTGGCCCAGATAGTCTGAGGGAACGCAGTCGATGCGGCGAAGTAAAGACGTTGTTGATAATAAACAACAGTGCCAGGATAACCATTAACACTGTTCCAGGCATATTTAGCCCATTTATAGCTGGCATTATCCTCGCCAACGACCTGCGAAGGGATATAGGAAATCACCTCGGCAGTTGCAGTAGTTCCATTTGCAGCAGTGATACGGGCAATGCCAAAACCACTGTGCAGATATTCCCACTCAATGCCAGTATCATCATCACCGGATCCGCCCCAGCCATCCCATGATGTGCCTTCTGTATGCGAAGGGCGCAAAGTGCCTGTTTTGCCTGCTGTAACGGCGCGATAGTAGTTACTGTCTGCACGGCGAATATCGCCAATCGACGTACTCTTACTGGTTTCCCATACCGGCACTGAATCCACTGCAGGCTGTTCCAGATAGAACAATTTGCCTACCTGCTCCGCGCCAAAAATAGAGGCGCTTGCTGTTAACGTAATTGTCCCGGTGCTGGCGCTGGCATAAACCGTCACTGACTCGTCAATATTGATATCTTCAAATGGCCCGTTCTTCGTTACCACATCAACCAGTTGCCAGTTGTCATGCGCATAGCGGCGCAACTCTTTCGGCGGGTATGCCGGGTGAACCAGCGTAAGCACGTCGGCGCTTTGCGTAAATTTAATTCGGAACAGATCGGCTTCAGTATATGGCGTGGCAATTTCATAAATAACATTGCTGCTGTTCAGCACCAACGCACCATCTTTGATAACGCGCATGTACTGGTGCCCGAACTCCAGAGCATAGGTCTGAACCGTCGAGAACTGGAACGGGATCAGGCGGCATTTCCGATTTGGGTATTTGGCGGCACCGACAAAACGCGTACCAGGTCGATTCTCAACGCCGCCATACTGCCGCACGATAAAGTTATCGCACTTGCGCAATGCCACCTGGTACTTCGCCATGTCGATACGACCGTACAACGACGGTCCAATCTCACCACCGGCAAAGCTGGGCTGGATCCAACTGATAGCCATCAGGACAACCTCGCAATGGTAAACTCATCAACCGGTGGCTGTGGTTCCTGTGATTCATTCTGGCTATGCGAGCCAGCACTAAGAATCACGCGATTGTACATATTGAGGGCAAACGTACCGAGGTCTGCATTCCCAGTCAGCGCCATGTTAATAGCTGCCGCAAGACGCCAGGCCAGCGCCTCCATAAAAATGGCATCAAACATGTTCACATCTGTAACGCGAGAGACATACTTAAGCCATGCCTGCGGCTGGTCTGTGTAGATCAATTTTCCTGTTCCGTTGGTGTCTGCACCAACTTCGTACTGAACACGCATTGCTGCTGTTGGATTGCGTACACCAGGAAGCATAATTTCAGTAATGCGCAGACAATCGGAAGGGTACTGGTACGCATATTCCCAGTCAGGCGGTGGATTGCTCGTATCTGCAAGCGCCACGCGTTTTGTAGCAAAGTTCCAGTCAAAATCAGAAAGCACAGCATCACGACAGGCCTCAAAATGCAGCGAACATTCCCCCGCTTCCTTGCTGGCTTCCGTCAGGCTGTTAATGCTGCGGCTGTTGCCAATATTGGACAGCGCACGATTACAGATCTCTACTACAGAGGCCATCACTCACCCCCGTTACCGTAGAGGGTTTCAGCCGCTGATTTTTCTACATCACCGGAAACAGGAGCGATTGCCATATCAGTGATCTGCAGATCGGCGCTGCGATTAACACCATCGTCAGTTTCTCTGGCAGACAGGCCTCGAATAACAGCCTTCGCAGTTATCATCACTTCTGTTCCGACGCCCTGAGGTTGCGCCTTCAGCTTATTCAATGTGTCGTTATTCAGCGTGATGCACAGCCCCCACGGGTATTCATCGCGAGTTCTGGTTTCTCCGCTCTCATCCTGGTAGCTGTCAGTGCCGGTTTTGAGGTTTACGAGTTCCATATACACTCCTGCAATAAAGGGGCCGAAGCCCCTTGTCTGATTCGCGAGGCTTACACGCCCAGTTCTTTACGCTTATCTGCGATCTTCTCGCGGAGCGTTTCAGCTTTGGCGTTATGGTGTGGCTTCTCGTTAAAGAGCAATTCGTACTCTTCACGGAGCTTATCCAGTTCACCATCATCTGACACATCGTTGATGATTTTGGTGCTGGTTGCTGCCATTGACACCTTTCCTGCAACTTTTGCTTTTGCCTGTCTGGCTGCATCGTTAACAGGTTCCAGTGCGCTACCAGGCTCACCTTCGTATTCGATTTCTGCCCCCTCCGGCCACAGTGTGTTATGGATATGAGAGAGGCGCAGAACGCGGTATCTTGGTTTCTCACCTGACATCGATATCACCTTAACCAGTTACTTTTGAGCGGATCGGATACGGCGTATTGGCATCAACATCAAGACTGATACCAGCAGTGAATTCGCCAGCCGTTAGTGGGCCAGTTGCGACGGAGTAGTTAACACGCAGATATCGCTGAACACCGGCAGGCACCTTTGCAGAAACAACTCGTTTACCTGCTGTCAGGGCGGTCTTTGCCAGTGCGCCACTATCATAAATAGTGGTCCATGAGCTGTTATTCTCACTCGTCTGCAACTGGATGTTTACAGTTGCATCACCGCTTGCCGCGGCGGCTGTGTTAACCAGCGCCCAAAACTCAAGCGGGTAACCCACGCCGATATCACGACGTTTTCCGTCAATTGGACCGAGATCGATTACGTCAGTAGAAGCCGCGGTATTCGTAACCGCCTGAGCTTCGGAGAACATCAACAGTTTGTCGGTGATCATCTTCTTTCTCCATTAGTGGGTCTGTTACGACCCACAGGTTAATAACAGGCGTTACACCACGCGGGCTTCTGTTTCCAGAAGCGCATCAGTTTCACGGATTGGTACACCACGGAATGACGTCCACCACTCGCCTTCAGTCTCTTTTACGCTAATCGCCAGAGATGTTTTCTCCAGAGACTGCAGATCAAGAGCCTGGCCTACAGTGCGGTTCATGTAGAACACCGGGCGGCCCATGCCACGGTTTGGAATGCGATGCAGTGCTTTAACCATCAACTTCGCAATATTTGCGGCAGAGGAAGGTTCTGAAAGATTGCTGACATCGATGTTTGCAATGCGAACAACATAACGCCAGTCACGCAGAGCAAGTCCGTTATCCCATTTGTAATGGGTGCGATAGCCTTCGTACTTGCCGCCATTAGCATCTTCCAGTGTCACCTGGCCTTTATCTTCCATCTGGATGCCAGCCTTCTGCCCTTTCGGGAAGATGCCATGCACGGTGTTTTCGCCCCACACCACTAACCAGATTGAGGTGTTATCTGTACCCGTGCCACCAGCATCAATGATGTTCTGAGCATTACCCGCAGACAGGCTGGAATAGCGGGAGGACAGTCCCATAAACTGCTGAGGGTTAACGCTGGAATCACCATAAAACAGCGTCTGCGCCATCTGCTGATTCATCGCTTCAATAAATGCGCGGTCTTCAGACAGGCGGAATTCGGCGGTATTGCCGTTCAGATCAGCCAGTGACTTATCGACTTCCGCATAGGTTTCCAGCATGCCAACGGAATCGGTTACCTGCACTGTGGTTGATTTGCTTGGCTGTACGCCATAGTTCAGCAAACGCCAGGTAGCTGAAGGTAAACCAGAACGAATGGTGGTTCGGTGTCCGGTAGGAAGGTTCCCTTCGACAAAAGGCATATCCTGAAGGATCGGGTTAGTTTGACCGAGAAGCTCGATAATCTTATCGACTTTCCCGTTTGGATCGACGCGCTTACCCCAGTCAGCCAGCGTTAGCGCAGTTAAGCCTTTAACAGACATTGTCATTTCCTCTCTTATTTGCCATAGAGCACTTCGGCCGCACTACGCTGGCCTTCATTACCACCGGTGACCATGCCATCTTCAGACATCGCCTTTCCGATTTTCACGAACGTTTTGACCAGATCAGGGTGATTACCCAGCCCGGTGGTGTTCAGATATTCTTTGAGTTCAGGTGTCCCGAACTGGTCAAGCGCACGCTGTGCGGCGCTAAGGTTAGAAATCAACTTGTCGCCACCGATTTCTTTGTCAGCTTTTACATCCGCAGCCCACTGCTCGGTTGTTTTCTGCCAGGCTTCTGCCTGGCGCTGCTGAACACCTGCCAGAATCTTCGGATAAGCATCAACCAGCTTTTGCGCTTGCTCGTTGGTCAGGTTAAGTTCTCGCGCCACCGGCTCGAATTCCTTCAACGCTTCTGTATCCAGCTCTACGCCTTCGGCAGCCTGAAACTCGTACTTCTCAGGCGCACCCTCTGGTTTATCGCCACCCTTTTTTTCATCCTGCTTATCGTTTTCAGGCTTTTTGTCATCAGCAGGTTTATCGCCATCAGCAACAGGTTGTGGCTTATCACCTTCCTGTTGTGATGGATCACCAACTGGAGCAGGGGTATCACCTGCAGGCGCTGACGGTTCTGACGCAGCCGGAGCTGCTCCACCATCGACTGGCTGCTCATTGCAAAGACGGCGATACAGCAAACGCTCAAATAAATTCATGATCACTCCTGTTCACTGGCCTCTTTGGCCATCTTCAAATACTGTTCAGGGCAATGCGCCATAACGCGCTGAAACAGTTCCAGCGCCAGATTGCGTTGCCCCTCATTAAATGCCATTGCCATAGCATCCATCGGAGAGATAGCGGAAAACACACGGCCTTTCTCCAGCACCGACCAGACAACGCGACGCCCCTGTTCACTGCTCATGACAAAGCGAATGTCATCAATTTCACGCTGTGCCATGTCACGTTGCTTACGGGCGTTTTCTTCTTTCAGTTGATCGTCTTCGTAATCTGTCATTGTGATTGCCCACCCTGACCACTAACTGCATTCGCCATAGCTGACAACACACTCGGATCCGAAGTTTTAGCTTCACTTAGCGTCTTGACACCCTGTGCCGCCGCCATCCCCATCGCCATCATTTGTTGCTGCTGTTGCTGCTGTGCCCGTTGCTGGCGAGCCTGCTCAACCTGTTCCTGCGGAACAATGACGGTTGGAGACACTCCGGACATATCAGCGAATGCATCGATCGCCTGATCAACGTTGAGTTTGTCGAGAGCTTCTGGTTTCGCTTGCGCAAGTTGACCAATGAAGTTAACCGTGGACGCCAGACTGGACAGGCCGATAGACTTCTGCGCCTGAGCCATGACGGAAATGTATTCGACCTTCAGGGGCATGCCTTCCATCGCGTCAGGCGGTGGCGGCAGCATGTTTTTACGCACCATCATCGAGAAAGCGCGGTCAATGAGAGGATTAAGACATTCGTCGTTCAGACGCTCCAGAACCGGCCCCAACATCAGAAGTTTTTCTTCTTTCATTTCGATCACCGCTTCAACAGGCATCGAGCGGGTATTGATGTTCTGCAACATCATGAACAGATCGACAAAGTAGGCGCTGTTAATGATTTGACGAGTGTCCTGAATGTCTGCCACCAAATCTGCTGTACTGGGGTTAACCAGATAAGCAGGCCTGAATCCATCCTGACCAGTAATCTGATCGATATACGTGATGTCGCCAGGAAGAAGGGAGGCGCGCTGATTCTTGAGGGAAGTCGGAGCAACCATCGGCGGATTGGTGGCTTTATCAATCAACTGCGACTTGCGCTTCTGGAGAAGCTGCAATGCCTTAACAGGTCCAAGCGCCAGCATACCCGGGCATGATGATCCATAAACATCTTCGCCATTAACTTCCCAGCGCGGAGCCATAATTGGAAACTCATCGAATCCGGACTCACGCAACAACTTGTCGTTATCACCGCCAACCTCGTAATAAACCGATTTGAATGGCTTGTTCTTGCTATCCAGCTTCGATGTATCGCGGTCAATGTTCGGGTAAACCGAATGCATCACTTCAATCCACTTCTCGTAGGTGCCGCTTTCCCACATGCTTTTTACGGATTCGCTGACGTTATTTAGCCCGAACTCCTGAACAAGCTGACGAACGGTCATAGAGAACTTGCGAAAACAGGTGTCCACACTGCCACGAGGTGAGTTAGCCAGGTAGTAACTGCCTATCGGGAATGGCATTGTGCGAATGATGTCCTCGTCATCCTCCAGTACCGCCATTGCACCGGTGCTGTATGTGCCGAGGCTTCCGTATAACTGCGGAAGAGACTGGTAGAGATTCGACTTATTGAACATATCGTTCATGCGGTTCTGCACCGCCTCAAGCCACAACTTAACAGGGCCATAATCCATCATTTCAGGATCTGGCGTAGCCAGGCGAAACCACGGACGCGCGGGGCTTGTGATGCCTGACATCATGCCGCTGGCGAGAGTGCGCGCCGCCATAGTCCCGGTCGAATCAATAATGCGTGTATTGCGTCGATCGTTACGGTTGACCTCAGAAGTCAGAAAGCGGGAACCACGTGGGTTGATGTAATCACTCAACTCGCGCCAGTGCGGCTCGAACGACTGACGCTCGCTTTCAAGTTGTGCGAACTGTTTGTTCAATCGCTCTTTAGTTGTTTCCGCCATTTCAATGACTCCGGTTACTGACCAAGCAGCGTTTTACCGCTGGTCTTAGCGGTTGATGTGTCGCCCTGAGAACCGGTAAGCAGCGTAGAACTACGACCAGCAGCAGCGCGACGGCGACGAGTTTCTTCGTCGCGGGCATCAACAACGGCGGCATCCTGCTCCTGTGGTGCTGCCTGAACTTCTGGTGTTGCAGGCACTGATGGTGAGCTACCCATGCACATATCAATGACTCCGTACGCAATTAAATTATTACCAATTTAACCACATATGATTTATTTATCGTAGGCAGTTGACATTTAATGCGCGAATTATTACCTTTGAGGTAACCAAAGAGTTCATTCCGGTTACTAACATGACTGGCTTGTCGTTAAATTGAACAGGTGGAGTGAGCTTTTATTTTGAGCAGTACGGCGTATGGCACATGCGCCGATAGCGGTCTGGATACGTTTAAGGGGCACCCTCCCTTGCTCGGGCAAACGAACCAGGTAGCCGGAATGTGCAAGTCGAGCGGTTTTATTCCGCGCACGGGGATTCACCATCCCGGCGATTCGGTGTGACGCCTCGGAAGAGACGAGGGTACAACGATGAGAGCATTTATGGAGCCGCGACAAAGTGTGGCGCCTTAACAGGCTAAGTGCTCTCAGCGTTGTGGCATTAGCTCAGTTGGACAGAGCAACCGCCTTCTAAGCGGTTGGTCGCAGGTTCGAATCCTGCATGCCACGCCAGAATCACGCCTAAGGACCGTGATGCCAGAAGTTCCAGGTGCTTGGCGGTGATGGTTTCCCTTGAAGGACTATCACCGCCCTTTTTACAGCAGGACGCCATTGCGATGACTTCATGCTGTAAACCAGTACAGCCACGGAAGGCAGAACTCATTGCTTCCAGTTCGCCCGGTTCGTCCGGGCATTTTTTTAAGGTGAGATTATGAAGACAATTGATATGTTGGCTAAGTATCTAAATGAATGGCCATTAAAATATTCTCGTATCGTTCAGGCTGAAGACTGCGTTTTTTATGGCGTTTTTGCTGGTAATGAAATGCATTACGAAGTAATTCAGAGTGAGGGACTGGCCGGGTTAACTCTTAGCGAAGACCATGGTACTAGCGTTACGTTCCATGACTGGATAACAGCACAACGTTCTGAAATGGAAAAAGGCGATATGTTTGATATTTCTCGCGCTGTTTACGCTAAAGCAAAAAGTGATCATGATTACATGAGCGAACACTTATACAACATGAAGTTACAATGCCTGCATGCGGCGCTTATTCAGAATGGGCACTTCGATAAAACAAGTGCCATCAATATTGCGGAAGCCATCAACGCTGGATTTAATGCCATTAAGTAACACCGTGACATGTCACAAACAGCCAGCCGATGAGCTGGCTTTGTTTTATCCTCATCAGAGGATATCAACGACATTATCCCCACCAGCGGATTAAGCATATGGATCGTAATCTGTGATGGCCTTGCCTTGCTGGTTCTGCTGCCCGGGAATTCGCAGACGCTTCGACACAGGGAACGCAAACGTCAGCAGTAGCGCATCGCCTTTACCAGGAGAACGCCCAAGCCGCTCCTTGATATCTTCCTTCGGTTCGATAACGATTTTACCGTCCACTCGAACTTTGTACTCTGCCGCCGACAGGTCGTCCGCTGTTTCCTGGTCATCAAGCATGCCGCCCAGCCTCAGCCACGTCTTGCATGAGTTGAACATCTCCCCGCGCTTATTGAGCATCTGCGGGTCAGTAGACGCGCCACCGAACGGAACAAGTTGCCATGTACGACCCCAGCCGTCACCGATTGACTTCAGACCAGTTCCGTAACCGAAGTCGATGAACACCGCGTCAGCCTGATACTGGTCTTCAAAGTCAGCGATACGCTTTGCCATAATCAGATCGTCAGTGGTCTTGTTGCCGGTCCACAGCACCTTACTGTGCAGCCCCTGCCGCAGGTATATCACCGCATCATCAACGCCTGAGTATGCCGGGTCAACGCCGATTATCACCGGAGCATGTGCAACCTGCGCAGCGGTGACCACCCGTTTCATTGCCTCGTCAGTAAGTCCGGTAGGGATAAACTGCAATTCAGATGCATCCGGGAATATGCCGCGCACACGGATTTTAACGAAGTCGCTGTCTTCCCCGTAGTCATCAACCCATTTCTGCAACTGCTGTTTGTTAGTGCCTTCCACCGTCCGGCTGTCAATCTGCGCAGTTTTCCAGCGGTGTTTATATTTGCGGAAACATTCGCGGAAACGTCCGGTATTACGCGTCGGGTTTCCGAACGCCACCCAGATAATCTCAGTGTCTTCGTCCGTTAGCGCACCCTCGGCAACTTCCCACACCAGATCCGCAATGTTCGACGCTTCATCGAATACCACGATGATGCGTTTGCGCTCGTTGTGTAGTCCGGCGAATGCCTCAGTGTTGTGCTCAGACCAGGGGATTGCGTCAGCTCGCCACCGCTTGTCGTGCCCAGGATCATTGCTGTACATCGCGGTAGCGGTACAGGTAAACCAGTCTTTCGTGATAGCAAGGTTCGACCACTTGATAATTTCCGGCCAAGTCTTCGTTCGTAGCTGGTTGTCGGTGTTGGCGGTCACCACGACCTTACAATCCTCGCAAGTGGACATGCCCCAGTTGATCAGCATTGAGATGAATGCGGATTTACCAATACCGTGACCAGAAGCGCGTGCCAGCATAAGCGGCTGATAGCGCGTCTCTGGATTCTGCAGGTGATCACGTATCTCTCGGAACGCATCGGCCTGCCACTGACGTGGACCGGTGGCATGTGCCAGTTCAGTCCCCTCTTCCCCCCACGGGAACGCATAGAGGGCATAACCAAGCGGATCGTGAGTGAACCCTGCAATATCCTCGATCAACTGCTCTTCAGGAGATAACGCTGTATCTGTCACTGATTACCATCCTGACGTTCTTTGAGTCGCTTCCTGGCTGCTGCTATGCGATCAGCAATTGTCACATTCACATTAACATCCAGACGTTCTTTGAACGCGTTGACATCAACATGCTTACCAATCAGCTCAAGGTTCTTCACCTTGTCAGGCCATTTAATTTTTTTGAGGATTGTCTCTATCGAATCCTCGTTCATGTTCATGATGGTCGATGACAGATCAAAGCCACTAAGCGTAGTGCGCCAGATTTTCGGCCACTCACGGATTGGTTTAAGGCTCCCATCGTCGTTGAGGATGTCGATCACGTCCATCTGGTCGATCTCCACCAGGCGCATGAGAACGTAATCAGCACTGACGCGCATTCGTTTGTTGCGCTCCTCCATCAACTCGGCAATCCGTTTTTGAATGCGTTCATCGCGCATCATGACACTGGCTTTAACTGCCGCTGTATTTGGGGAGAATCCTGCGTTAATCGCTGCCTGAGTCTGGTTTTCAGGCGTTTTGATGTATGACTGGCAATAAGCCTCCTGCATTGCTGTTAGTGGCTTAAATTGCGTTGATTTGCGTTTATAGGTTTTAGGTTCAGCAGGCATCATAACCACCTTGGTAATAGTTACCGTTGTGGTAATAGTACCATGCAAAATAAAGCCGCCATAGTTGGCGGCAGTATTCAAAGTCCATCAAATTCATCGTAAAAACTCTCGTCAAGATACCCTTCCCATTTACCGCGAATGAAAATTACATCCTCGCCGCAAGGGTGCTGACTGTCGATAACTATATCCCTCCTGGCGCAACCATACTTATGCATGAGAAATTTAACCTCTTTCGGAAAATTTGCTGAGTTATCTCTCATATCTTCAAGGTCGTAGCGTATTTTTGGCATAACACCTTCGTGACATGTCACACTATTAATTTCGTTTCATGCCAGCCTTTAGTCACCCAGCATTGCGAGTCACCATTACACGGGCATGAATTCACAGGAACTCTCTCGCCGCACTTACCGCAACGTTTTCTGCTGATCGATTTTATACGCCCGCGCACGCGTGCATCATCCTGGCGGATCAGTAACGCTATATACTCACCAAATTCGTAAGGCGCACGCCCGGGGCGACGTGTGGCACAGTTACGCTCCAGCATTTCAATTTCCTGAGCATCAAGCACAATCTCCAGCTTACGCACACCAGATGCAGCTTGTCTGGCTCTCTGAGCGGCTTTGCGCTCTGCTGCTGATTTAGCCATCAATATTTACCTTTATCGCGAACACCTTTACCGGTTTATCACCGAAGTGCGGATGTGTGATTGTCTTGATTTCATATCCGTCATACGGGACGTCAATTCTGCGGCAGGAATCGTCGCGCTTCGGATATCCCTTTGTGATAATCAGGCGGTCATACTCCCGGAACATAATTCGCTTATTCCAGTAGTCATTACACAGGCGATACTCTTCCGTTTTCTCGCCTGACTTCATCTGGTCGAAATATTCACCTTTGACGGCAAGTTGCAGGTTAGCCACGGTTAACCTCCTGCGGCGGTTCTGGTAGTGGCATCCAGTGTGACGGCTCACATACCCCCTCAACACCATTCATGTAAAAGAATTGAAATAACCCTTTACCTTTGTGAAACCCTACCATCTGCTCTTTTGTGTCTGAGCAATAAACCAAAACATCTTCTTCGTTTGGCATTCGCTCACTACAGCTTATCCAGCCATCCTGAGTTACCGGAGAGTTGCCAGACAGCGCGTTCTGCAACCGCTCCAGCTTCACATATTCCTGAACCCTGTTTCCGTCACATGACTGAAGCCATTGCGCAGCCTTTTTCGCATCAGTATGAAAGGCACAAGTGCGTCCATCCTCAAATTGCATTTCGTAAAGGTCAGCAACCTGTTCAAAGTGCGTTTGTGGCAAGTTGTAAGTTTGGCTTACAGGTTCTGCACTATCAGCTTCGCGCCGCTTCTGTAGCTCTGCTGCCATCACTCTCACGACTTCAACTGGTGCCCTTGCAGCAAACTCCATGTTGGTGATCAGCTCATTAAGATATTGATCGCTGGGATACTGTTTCTTATCGGTTATAGTGGTCATATCACTCTCCTTTTCCCTGAAGCATAGCGGCACGGCAGGCGTTCCAGCCTCTCACCTCTGCAATAGCAGCAACAGCATCAACCGCGTACATGCTAAGAGGATTAGGCATTGGTTTTTCTTCCGGTACTACTGGAACGGGTGGAGCGGCGTAGACCTCAATAATTCCATTATCAATAGGCCACTCCCCATCCTTGATGTAGTCACTTGTGCCGTCAACTTGCTGTTCTGCAATGTGAAATGCACCTATTGGTTTTGCTTCCAGCGATACCAGTGCAATACGAAACACATTGGCAAGCAGGCTGTTTGAAGATTGGTTATCGTGCGCCGGGTCGCTCAGGAAACCAGTGATGAATGATTTAATTTCCGCGTTTTCTCTGGTAATAGTGGTCATGCCGTAGCCCCTTCTTGATATTTTTCAAACCAGAACACAATCGGGTCAGATTTCATTTCAACCAATCCCATACGAACCAGCGCTTTGCCTTTCCCGGACGCAAGGAATTCACGACGACCATCACTGATAATTCGCCGATAATCTTCCAGGCTGCTGCAATGCTTGTGCAGATTGCATGGGTGGCATGCCGGAACCATGTTGGATATATCGTCACGTTCCTGGTGAAGCATATTTCCAGCAAAACGAATGACCGGTTTTACATGGTCTGCATGCCACTTTTCGCCAAGTTCGCAGCCGCAATAAGCACAGCGACCGCCGAACTTCATGCGCAGCTCTGCACGTTGTTTTTTCGTCAGTGCCATATCACTCTCCTTTGATGCGAATGCCAGCGACGCGTAGTGCGTGTTCTAAGTCAATCAGGCAAAGCCAACTGCCATTTTCTTTAGGTATCATGACATGCCGCTTATTAGCATTTATTGGGTGCCCATATCGAAGGTCGTAGCGAGTCGGTAATTGAACTTCCCTCGCTTCCAGTTCTGTAATGCGTTTGTTTTTAGCTTCTAGTTCATCCAGTAGCGCCAGCACGCTTTCTGGTCCGGCCAGAATTTTGAAGGCATTGAGCGCATCAATATCAACACCGCTATCTTTAAGTTCCTGCTCGCTTATCAGATCATCATCAACTGGCAACATTAACAGGCGTTCCATTGCCGGAATTGCACGCTCTGCCGCCTCACGCAGTGCCTGATAGTTAATTTTGGTCATATCACATCACCCTGAATCCGTTGCATTTACGTAAAAAATCGCAGATATAGCCCTTCATTTTTTCGTGCCAATCTCGATCATTCCCATTGCACCAACCATCAGGTGGAGTCCAGTTTTCTATCAGAGCAGCCATTTTCTTTGCTTTTGCAGGAGTAGCTGTTGCGGTATCGCAGTAATGACGAGTGTCGATCAACGTATCCATACCATCGATATCAAGTACGCAAAACCATGTGTGATTCGGCATTTCAACAGATGGTATTTGTTGCCCACGTCGACGTTTATCAATAAGACATACAGTCACTTGTTGCCTCCTTCACGTAGCTCGGCGGCAAAAGCTACTGCGTGATCATGATGTTCAAGTGTGTATGCACACTCCGCAAACATCTCCACGCCCTGCGCACGTACTTCAGCCAGAAAAGCATCGGTGGCTGGAGTTTCGCTGTGGTGTAGGGCATCGTTGATAATCATTGCAGCAACACCAGCCTGCCCTGCATCCGTGACCGACACATGCTCAAGAGTTACAGCCATTGCATGTTTCAGCCCAGCATTCTCCGCCGCCAGCGCTGAAAACTTCTCGTGTGCCAACTTAACAGCCGAATCAGCCTGCTTAATTGACTCAATCGCTTTCTGGTGGTCTTCGGCCAGCGCATTAGCACGCACCAGTTGCACTTCCAGTTGCGTTGCCAAATCGCTGATCAGCTTTGCCACACTGCGCATATCAACGGCACCACATTCTGCTTTCAGTTCCGAAGCCATCTCATGCCCGGCGGAAACTAACCCTTTGATATTACTTTCCATCTTTACCCTCGCTTATCCACATAACTTATTGATTACATTGATAACTAAAAAGATCGTCGATTCAGAACTCTTCGATGTTCCAGCCACCACCTGCTTTCTTTGGTTTAACCGTTACCCCGATGATTCGGAACGGATACTGATCTGCGGCGACTTTGGTTTTCACCCTGGCGTCGTCGGTCCAGAAACCTTTCACTTCGTGCAGTTCCATCTCGCCGGTGGCGAGCATCACAGCAAAATCGGGCGTATAGAACGTGTTGTCAGCTAACCGCAGCTTGATACCCTCAAATCGATACCAGACGATTTCTCCTGCACGTTTACGCAGCTCAAGGTGCTGGCAATACGCAGATTCTGTTTTGTTCATCTGGCCTGTTTTGAGTCGACCAAGAGCCTGTATCTGTTTTCTCATGATTTACCTCTTAGGTAATTAAAAACCACATAAGACACGAAATCAATAGAGTTTAGAATATTTTGTTACCTGATAGGTAATCATTGAGGCGTAAAAAAATGCGCTATCGCGCTGGTATTACTTGATAAATCCTGCCGCCTTTCCCCGCCTGTATTCCTCCATCAGCCACTGCGCCGGTGTTATTCCCCCAAGGGTGGCGGCGTTAGGCATGCACCCGAAACTTCGCCCTGGTGGATGGTAAACGTCTCTCCCTGTGTCCGGAGGTGTACTCATGGGCTCTCGCTTTGCCTGTATGCTGATCACCGGATCGGGTATCTGCTGTCCGGAAGCTACCTTTTTCGCCCAATCATCGAGCAGCCTGCGCGCGTGTTTCTCAACCTCAATCTCGCTAAGCTGGCGCTGATACATTGCACGGCGGGTATCACATACGACCCAGTACATAACCGGATGTCGCCACGGGAATCTTTCGGGACCACCAGGATATAAACTTTTTTCCTTGCTGTACCGGTGAAACTCCGCCATCACATCGTCAATGGTGACGCCAAGAACCATCTTGCTGTCTTTACACCACTTGATGAATTGCCCTGGCGACGGCCAGAACGGAGACTCACTGGCGCGGGCGTGGCGCATACCAGCAGAAACCTGTTCACGGGTTCGGATCCCCCCTTCGGCAAACGCAGCAATCCACTGCTGTTTTGCAGCAACTTCCTGCTCTGGCGTCTTCAGGTTGGTTACCACTGCCGCCGGAAACAGTTGTTTCAGCTGTTTGAAAAGGGCATCAACAAGCCTCTCTGCTGACATGTTCACCACGTTGTCATTGTTGGTGTACTGATGCTCATAACCTGACATGCGAGAAAGGGCTTCTCCGTCACGGTTTTGTATCGCGGTAAAAACGTTGTTCACAAGAAATCCTCCCATGCTTCAGGGCTGTTCCAGTGCGGAACGTTGTTATCAGGTAATGTTGATTGCTTCTGTCTGCTAATCTGCAGCCTCCTTGCCAGCTTCTGCTCCCACTGTGCCTGATGGTATGCCTTACCCTCAGCCATCCAGTAAATTCTGAACTCTGCAAGTTCCTGTGCCGTTGGCAGACTGTCCAGGTAGATCCCCTGCAATGAGCTTTTCCGAAGAAAGTCATCTGATGGTTGCCATTGTTCATGCATGACAAATTTGCCTAATTGCCCTGGCCCACCAGGAGGAACAAAGTTATTCATCACGGCGTTGTTTGCGCCGGGGTCATGAGACACAGAATCCCCGTTTTTTGTCCTGCTCTCCCTCTCTTGGTTAAATGACTGGTTATATGACTGGTTCTGGATCCCGTTTTTGGGATCATTCAACATCCCGTTTTTGGGATCATTCAACATCCCGTTTTTGGGTATATTCCCGTTTTCGGTAAAATTACCGTTTTCGGGTTCATTACCCCCTTCCCGGTTGCCTTTAATGTTCCCGTTTTTGGTTATATTAAGAGAGAAAACCCGCACTCTTTTTGTCGCTCCCTTTCTCTCTCCGGTATCTGAAATAAGCCCCATTTTCATGAGCGATATAAGCCCGGCCTGCACGGTTTTTTTATTCAGGCAAGTGTCTTTAACGAGGCGTTCTATGCTGGGGTAGCAGAGGTTATATTCATCGGCTCTGTCAGCCATCGAGAGCAGTATGAGCTTTAATGATGAGCTACCTGGATCTGTCTCCCAGGCCCAATCTGTTGCATGTCTGCTCATGATTAATCTCCGCTATCAGCTTGAGTGTTGTGGGGAGGAATTAATCATGATCTGCTTAATCTCTGCCCTGATGCGACGGTTTGATTCCATGGTGCACTCAACACAGTGTCCGTTGTAAACCCAGCGTTCACTGTCATGTCCGTGCTTACATGGTTTTCCGGTGTAGTAGCGTTTAAGTCCGCGCTTTGCGGCATCAATACGTGTAATGATTTCCATGGTAAGCCCTGTTATTAGTATTGGGATTACGGTTATTTTGTGCTGACACAAAAAAAAGATCAACCATATTTGGTTTTTTATTACCTTTGAGGTACGAATAGATATGAAAAGACCGCCGGATGGCGGTCTACAGAGGGTTGTGGCTGGATATCATGAGTAGAAGAAGTATGCCAGTTCTGCTTTTGAGCGCAGCCATTGTCTTGATTTACAGGCTTTAAAAAGCCCATCCATCAATACATTACCTGGCATTTTGCGCTTACCTGTTAAGTGAGTCTGGATATAGTGACTCGTCGTTCCGGCTTCCTGTGCGAAGGCTTCACGCTCATCCGGAGTAAGTGCAAGCCAGTGCTTTTTGAAATCGAAATGTCCGTTATCGCTCATAGCTATTGCCTGATATTTATTTCAGATAATAAATATTCACCCATAAGGTAACAAAAATCAAGGATAGTTACCCATGAGGTGCATTTACCTGTTGGGTAATATTGCTTTAAATTGAATCATCTACTGATTCATATATGAGGCGATTTTCCAGAAAATGAAAAGTATCCAGGACGTCCGCAGGCAAAATCTCAACGACTTGATCGACCGTGAATTCAATGGTGTTCAGACGCGGATGGCAGAAAAACTTGGAACTCAGGCAAATCTGGTAAACCGCTGGGCTCTTGGCAAGAAGGTTATCGGCGACCAGGTTGCGCGAAAAATTGAAGCTGCCGCCAATAAACCACGTAACTGGCTTGATATCGATCGCTCGCTTTCTCAGGAAGGTTTTCAGCCTGTCGGCCCAAGCGACATTGGTCAGCTGGCGGCTCACAACCTGGAACGCTGGATGAGCGAAAGCCGCGACCTTTCAACTCAGGGAAAACTTCACCGCGCATCCGGCGTCGCCCAGGTGACAATCAGCCGCCTGTTAAACAATGAGGTCAGCGTTTCCATTTCCACCCTGGAGAATGTTGCATCCGCATTCGGGCGTCACGGCTATGAATTACTGATTCACCCGCACGACCCTGCGACCATCAACTATGACCGCTCGCGCTACGCATTGTTACCCGAAACCGAGAAAGCAAAGATCGAAAGTTACATTGAATTTGTCATCAACCAGAACGAAAAAAACAAACAATAAAATCATACTTTTCAGTAAGTAAGCCGCCTTCTGGCGGCTTTTTTATTGCCTATACTGTTACCTAATAGGTAATTTTCTTAACTCATATCTATTGACATCAAACCAAATACGCATAATTATTACCTCAACGGTAACAGACCGAGGTAACAAGTTATGCAGTGGAAAATCATCAACGGTTGGTACTGCGTTACTGCATGCGGATTCATGAGTTGGAAGTTTCGCACCTTACAGGAAGGCATTAAGTGGGCTTTCGTCAGCAAAGAAGCTCGCGATGTGGCCAACGATAACGAGATATGGGAGGGCTGATAATGAACGTTAATCAGCAGAAAAATCTTCAAAAAATCATGCTGGCATTCGACAAGGACTACCGCCTGTCAGAACAGCTATATGACCGACAAGTTGAACTGATTGAGAGCATCCGACTTCATCAACTGTCCTCAACTTTCGACGTTGTAACAGGCAAAGGCGTTCGTCAGGAAGTGCTGGAGGCTGCTAAAGACAGCCCTGAGTTCGAAGAACTGATGGATGCCTACCGGCGCGAGGCAATGGCAATTATAGCGCGCTGGGATCTGGCGGATCAGCTTGATGGGCAGAGGGACGCGGCATGAAACCGGGAATTTATTTCGACATCAGCAACGAAGACTACCACGCAGGTGACGGCGTGAGTAAGTCGCAACTGGACATGGTTGCCAAGAATCCGGCGCTTCTTAAATGGGTTCAGGCAGCACCAGAAGACGAAGAGAAAAAGTCTGCACTGGATATGGGAACCGCATTGCACTGCCTGCTTCTGGAACCTGGAGAATTCGACAAACGCTTCATCGTTTCACCGAAATTCGATCGTCGGACAAAACAAGGTAAAGCTGACGAAGAAGCATTTCTTCGTGATGTGGCGGATATGGGTATTACGGTACTTGATGTCGAGCAGTGGCGAAAACTGGAGCTGATGCGTGATAGCGCAATGGCTCATCCGGCGGCACGCTGGATGTTGGAAGCACCTGGTTACTGCGAAGCATCAATGTACTGGAACGATGAAGAGACGGGTGAGTTGTGCCGAATTCGTCCAGACAAATGGCTGAACGAGCACAACGTGATCGTCGACGTGAAAAAGGTTGCAGATATGGACCGTTTTGCACGCCACATCGAGGAATTCCGCTACCACGTGCAGGACGCAATGTACCGCGAAGGCGCAATGAGGGTTACTGGTCAGCCGCATGGTTTTTTCTTTCTTGCCGTGAGCGAAAGCATTGATTGTGGTCGGTATCCGGTACGCGTGTTCGAGCTGGATGCGCCAGATGTCGATGCCGGGCACGCTCTGTTCCGCCGGGATCTGAATACCTATCACGAATGCCGCATCAACGATGAATGGGGCGGAGTGGAAATTATTAAACGCCCTGACTGGGCACGTAAACAGGATATGTACGTATGAGCAATGATATCGCAATCACATCACAACCAGGCGCAACTGTAGGCACTGCTGCGGCAATCTTCAGCCCCGAGGGCATGAATCAACTGGTGCGTTTCGCGGAGTTGATGTCACAAAGCAAAGCGACTGTACCGAAACATCTTGAAGGCAAACCTGCCGATTGCCTGGCGGTGACCATGCAGGCGGCACAGTGGGGAATGAACCCTTTCGCCGTGGCGCAGAAAACGCATGTGGTAAACGGAACGTTAGGCTACGAAGCACAGTTGGTAAACGCGGTCGTATCCTCTTCCAGCCTGCTAGCGACACGCCTTAATTATCGCTGGAGCGGTGACTGGTCGAATGTTAACGGCAAAACAGATAAATCACCGAATCTGACGGTAACTGTGTCAGCAGTTCTTAAAGGAGAAGTAGAACCACGTGAGCTTACCATCAGTATGGCGCAAGCCGGAGTGCGTAACTCTCCATTGTGGGAACAGGATCCGCGCCAGCAACTTGCCTATCTTTGCACGAAACGATGGGCTCGCCTGCACGCTCCTGATGTACTTCTTGGTGTTTACACCCCTGACGAATTACAGGAAACGGCACCGCGCGTTGAGCGAGACATTACTCCGCAAACAACTACTGCTGCGGGAATGAACAGTCTGATCAACGCTAAACCAGTGAAAAAGCCTGATGAGCAAACGCGTAAAGCGGATAGCCGTGATCCAGAAGAAATGCTGATGGCCTTTACCAGCGCAGCGATGAATTACAGCACTGTCTCCGAACTGGATAAGGCTTACAAATACATTGCACAAAAACTTTCAGATGATGACGAACTGCTGGCAAAAGCCACCGACGTTTACAGCGTTCGTCGGGAAGAATTAAACGAAACATCTATGTAACCACCACCGCGGCGCCACGCGCGCCGCACTGCAACCAAGAGAGGTATTTATGAAAGGTGCATTAGGTAAGAAGGAACTCCTGGCGGTGGTGCCACTGTCATGGAGCACTATCGACCGTATGGAGCGCGCAGGTGAATTTCCTAAACGCTGGTATATCACTGACAAACGCTGCGCATGGAACCGTGACGAAGTTGAGCGTTGGCTTGATGAACGTCAGGCAGCAAGCCCGGCAGAGTTCCAGGGTAAAAAGCCTCCGGTTCAGCAACGTGTATATCGTCCTGTGAGCAACGCTGCATGAGTGTGCTTCTAAGGCACTGGAGCAAATGGTCAGGATGGTACTTATTCCTGGCCTCTGTTTCAGCATGGCTTTATCTGCTGGCATTAATTTTCAGAGAGGGTTGGATTAAGTGAGAAAGTTAAGCCGACTTGAAAAATATCACATGAACAAGGTTTCAATGCGCAGTCCGTCAAAGATTGTCGCCGTTACTCCTGCGGCGATAGAGATCGAAAAACGCGCGATTGAAAGAGAGAAAAAAGGGCAGTTCCGCATTGCCGCTCACCTTTGGCTTCAGTGTATGGATGTTGCTTCTGGTGATGTTGAGCGTGCAAGGATCGCGGTTCGCAGGGACCAATGTATCACAAAAGGTAACGGCCTTCGCCGTGGCGACTATAGCGGCATAGGATGTTGTGGGGTGGTTTATGACTAAGAAATACACACTAATCTATGCAGATCCACCCTGGGTATACCGGGACAAAGCCGCAGATGGTAATCGCGGTGCCGGTTTTAAATATCCGGTTATGAGTGTGCTGGATATCTGCCGCCTTCCTGTGTGGGATTTGGCCGATGAAAACTGTCTGTTGGCCATGTGGTGGGTGCCAACACAACCACTCGAAGCACTAAAAGTTGTTGAAGCCTGGGGATTCCGTCTGATGACCATGAAGGGCTTCACGTGGATAAAATGTGGTAGTCGACAACCAGATAAACTGGTTATGGGTATGGGACACATGACTCGCGCCAATAGTGAAGATTGCCTGTTTGCAGTAAAGGGAAAACTACCTACGCGCATTAATGCAGGGATCGTTCAGTCATTTACCGCACCGCGGCTTGAGCACTCAAGAAAACCAGATATCGTTCGTGAAAAACTTGTGCAATTGTTAGGCGATGTTTCTCGCATTGAACTGTTCGCCCGCCAGACGTCTCATGGCTTCGATGTTTGGGGTAATCAGTGTGAAGACCCGGCAGTGCAACTACACCCCGGATACGCGTTGGATATTGGCGGATTAACAAATGCATTCAGCAATTCTCCGCTGTCACCAACAGACAACCAGGGGCGGGAGCGTGCAGCATGAACAGGGCATCACCAGCAGATTTAAGGAAATGCCTTGAAACTGCAAACATGCTTGCACACAGCGGGATCAGGTTTGTTCCAATTCCCGCTGTCACTGATGCTGAATTTGCAACACTGTCAGCAATATTCGCAGATAAAATTGAATCACTGGCAGCAGAAGCCGAGATGGAAGAAAATCAGCAGAATAATTAAACGTTATTCCCCCGCCATCCATTTCTCAAACTTCGACGGGGAGAACGGAATCAGATCCGTATGCTCCCCGTCAATCCAGGAATCAATCATATCGGCCCACTGCTGCAACATGTAGGCGCGCTGTCTGGCGTATTCCGCTTTGTTATATACGGCGCGCACACCTTTCTGCTCATGTGCCAGAGCCTTTTCAATCCAGTCTGAAGGATAACCAGCCTCATGCAATAACGTACTGGCTGTACGGCGCATATCGTGTACGGTGAAGTCCTGAATATGCTCACCATTTTCATTTATTATTTTCACCGTTCTGTCGATCAGAGAGTTCAGCGCGGCATTAGATAATGGCTTCCGGAAGTTGTAACGACCAGGAACCAGATATTCACTTCCACCAGCGCACATCTGCAGCCCGACCAATATATCCTGTGCCTGTTTAGGCAGGTAAATAACGTGCGCCCGGCTTCCCTTCATGCGGTCTGAAGGAATTGTCCATGTCCATTTTTTAAAATCTATTTCATCCCACGTTGCGTTGGTGAATTCGCCTTTACGAACCATAGTGATAAGCACCAGCTTTAAAGCCATTTTCATAGTGCCCATAGCACCAATGGCATCCAGCGTGCGGAAGAACAGGCCAATTTCTTCTGGTGTCAGTGTTCGCTCTCGTGGTTTAAATATGGCGATAGACGAAGGTTTAATGTCAGCCGCAGGATTAAACAAACCATGACCACGGTCATTGGCGTGACGGTATACGCTGCTGATGATCTCCCTGGCCTGTACTGCTGTTGCCCGACCACCGCGTTCGACAATCCTGTCACACAAATCACGAACCATCGATGTGGTAATTTCAGTCATCATTTTGTTGCCAAGAACAGGAAGTATTTCACGGTCGATCACTGCCTGCTTCATTGCGCGGGTACTTTCAGCCAGGATGACGTGTTTCATATAACTGGCGGTATGTACCGCAAACGTCTCGGCACCACGAATCTTTTTGATACCGTCACGTTTAGCCGCAGCCGGCGACTGGCCTGCTTTAAGCAGCTTCTTTGCAGCAATCAGTTCTTCTCGCGCTTCTGCCAGGCTGATACCGTCACGCCCATACTGCCCGATTACCAGTGTTTCGCGGCGACCGTTGATACGGTAGTCATAACGAAACGAGACCGTGCCTGACGTAAGCACAGCGACATACAGCCCGTCACGATCGGAGACCTTGTACAGTTTGTCCTGCGGCTTGAGGTTTTTTAATTTTGTATCGGTAAGCACAATTCACCCGTATAGAAACCATTTTCATGACGGTATGAGAGTATACCTTTAAGGTAATACCGTCACCTGTACCGCCGAAAAATATGGCGTAGAGTGAATAGAAATGAATACATAAAAACAAAAACCCTCTGCAAAAACAGAGGGTTGAGTTGGCATCTGAATAGGAATGATTTGCTATGAGTTAGCTGTTAATCATTCCCACTCAATAGTCGCTGGCGGCTTGCCGCTGATGTCATACACCACGCGGGAAATACCGTTCACTTCATTGATAATACGGTTGGAAACGCGGCCGAGGAAGTCGTACGGCAGATGTGCCCAGTGTGCGGTCATAAAGTCGATGGTTTCGACAGCACGCAGAGAGACAACCCAGTCATACTTACGACCATCGCCCATTACGCCAACGGAACGTACTGGCAGGAAGACGGTGAACGCCTGGCTGACTTTGTCGTACAGGTCCGCTTTACGCAGTTCTTCAATGAAGATGGCGTCAGCACGGCGCAGCAGGTCACAATACTCTTTCTTCACTTCCCCCAGAACACGAACTCCAAGGCCTGGTCCCGGGAACGGGTGACGGTACAACATGTCATACGGTAGGCCCAGCTCCAGACCAATCTTACGCACTTCGTCTTTGAACAGCTCTTTCAGCGGTTCAACCAGGCCCATCTTCATCTCTTTCGGCAGCCCACCCACGTTGTGGTGAGATTTGATGACGTGTGCTTTACCGGTTGCAGAAGCAGCAGATTCGATAACGTCAGGGTAGATGGTGCCCTGCGCCAGCCACTTCACGTCTTCCAGTTTCAGCGCTTCTTCATCGAATACTTCAACGAAAACGCGACCGATGATTTTACGTTTTGCTTCCGGATCGTTTTCGCCAGCCAGCGCTGACAAGAAGCGATCTTCTGCCGGTACGTGAACAATATTCAGACCAAAGTGATCGCCAAACATATCCAGAACCTGCTCTGCTTCGTTGAGACGCAGCAGGCCGTTGTCGACGAATACGCAAGTCAGGTTTTTACCGATAGCGCGGTGCAACAGCATTGCGGTAACGGAGGAATCCACGCCACCAGAGAGGCCGAGGATGACTTTATCGTCGCCCACTTGCTCGCGGATGCGGGCTACAGCGTCGTCGATAATTTTCGCTGGCGTCCACAGGGCTTCACACTGGCAGATATCACGCACAAAACGCTCCAGCATGCGCATACCCTGGCGGGTGTGAGTCACTTCCGGGTGGAACTGTACGCCATAGAAGCGTTTTTCTTCGTTGGCCATGATGGCAAACGGGCAGCTTTCGGTGCTGGCTACGGTGACGAAGTCGGACGGGATAGCGGTAACTTTATCGCCGTGGCTCATCCAGACGTCCAGCAGCGGTTTACCATCTGCGGTCAGCGCATCTTCGATACCGCGAACCAGTGCGCTGTCGTTTACGACTTCAACCTGCGCGTAGCCAAATTCACGTTCATTAGAAGCCTCAACGTGACCGCCCAACTGCATCGCCATGGTCTGCATACCATAGCAAACGCCGAATACCGGTACGCCTGCTTCAAAGACATACTGCGGCGCACGCGGGCTGTTTTCTTCGGTGGTGCTTTCCGGGCCGCCGGAAAGAATAATGCCGCTTGGATTGAAGTCACGAATTTGTGCTTCTGTCACATCCCACGCCCACAGTTCGCAGTAAACACCCAGTTCACGCACGCGGCGCGCAACCAGTTGAGTGTACTGAGAACCGAAGTCCAGAATGAGGATGCGATGCTTATGAATGTTTTCCGTCATTGACGCTTATTCCGAGGCAAGTGAAACAGATAATATAAATCGCCCGACATGAAGTCGGGCGAAGAGAATCAGGAGCCCAGACGGTAGTTCGGGGACTCTTTAGTAATGGTCACGTCGTGAACGTGGCTTTCCTGAATACCCGCACCGCTGATACGTACAAACTCCGCTTTAGTACGCAGTTCGTCGATAGTACCACAGCCGGTCAGGCCCATACAGGAGCGCAGGCCGCCCATCTGCTGGTGAATGATCTCTTTCAGGCGACCTTTATAGGCTACGCGGCCTTCGATACCTTCCGGCACCAGTTTGTCGGCAGCGTTGTCGCTCTGGAAGTAACGGTCAGAAGAACCTTTGGACATCGCGCCCAGGGAACCCATACCACGGTAAGATTTGTAAGAACGGCCCTGGTAGAGTTCGATTTCACCCGGAGATTCTTCAGTACCTGCCAGCATGGAACCTACCATCACCGCGCTTGCGCCAGCGGCGATAGCTTTAGCGATATCGCCTGAGAAACGGATACCGCCGTCAGCGATAACCGGAATGCCGGTACCTTCCAGGGCTTCTACTGCATCAGCAACGGCGGTGATCTGCGGAACACCGACACCAGTCACGATACGCGTCGTACAGATAGAACCAGGGCCGATACCCACTTTAACGGCACTGCAACCGGCTTCTGCCAGCGCGCGGGCACCTGCAGCAGTTGCCACGTTGCCGCCGATGATTTGCAGGTCAGGATATTTAGCGCGAGTTTCACGGATACGCTGCAGAACACCTTCAGAGTGACCGTGAGAGGAGTCGATCAGCAGAACGTCAACGCCTGCGGCAACCAGCGCATCGACACGCTCTTCGTTACCAGCGCCAGCACCAACCGCTGCACCAACACGCAGACGACCTTGTTCGTCTTTACAGGCGTTCGGTTTACGTTCTGCTTTCTGGAAATCTTTCACGGTGATCATGCCGATCAGGTGGAATTCATCATCAACCACCAGCGCCTTTTCAACGCGTTTTTCGTGCATTTTTGCCAGCACCACTTCACGGGCTTCGCCTTCACGCACAGTTACCAGACGCTCTTTCGGCGTCATGTAAACGCTAACCGGTTGATTCAGATCGGTCACAAAACGCACGTCACGACCGGTGATGATGCCGACCAGTTCGTTTTCTTCGGTAACGACCGGGTAACCCGCAAAGCCGTTACGCTCGGTCAGTTCTTTCACTTCACGCAGCGTCGTGGTTGGCAGTACGGTCTGCGGATCGGTTACCACGCCAGATTCGTGTTTTTTCACACGGCGAACTTCTTCTGCCTGGCGTTCAATGGACATGTTTTTGTGGATAAAGCCGATACCGCCTTCCTGAGCCAGAGCAATAGCCAGGCGCGCTTCCGTTACGGTATCCATTGCTGCGGAAAGCATAGGGATATTCAGACGAATAGTTTTCGTCAGCTGGGTGCTGAGGTCAGCAGTATTCGGCAGAACGGTAGAATGAGCAGGAACGAGGAGAACGTCGTCAAACGTCAGAGCTTCTTTAGCGATACGTAGCATGGGCAATATCTCGACCAGAGTGGTTAATAAATATTGCCGCGGCATTATACAGAGCGTAACCGATTGCATCTACCCCTTTTTGCAAAAAATGCTTGCTATCCCCGGAGGGCGGGTTACTATCGACTGAATAACCTGCTGATTTAGAATTTGATCTCGCTCACATGTTACCTTCTCAATCCCCTGCAATTTTTACCGTTAGCCGCCTGAATCAAACGGTTCGTCTGCTGCTTGAGCATGAGATGGGGCAGGTGTGGATCAGCGGCGAAATCTCTAATTTCACACAACCGGCTTCCGGTCACTGGTACTTTACACTCAAAGACGATACCGCCCAGGTGCGCTGTGCGATGTTCCGTAACAGCA
>OHXZ01000164.1_pt1 | contig 29373 bp, 29 predicted proteins | sample 1580021 | NCBI WGS metagenome assembly OHXZ01 (sample SAMEA3882520, study PRJEB24775) | human gut metagenome | biome: human-associated habitat; feature: intestine environment; material: feces | place: Netherlands | collected 2009/2010
CCTGGGCCGCCACTGGCTGAGTGCCGATATTTTTCGCCGCTTCAAAGCCTTGCTGAATAGTGCGACCAAATACCGCTGCCTGGCCATTCAGCGGCAACAGCAGGGCGATTTTGTTGGTCGATGCTGGTTTAAACGCTTTTACGTTAACCAACTGCGTTGGCAGCATTTTCGCGCCCGGGTTGTTCGGATAACGTTTCTGCCAGTCGGCGATCCCAGCTTTCATCATGTCAGGATCGTTACGGTTATCAAACCAGACGCGCTGCAAATCCAGCCAGCCTTGCAGAATATTTTCGTCGGCGTTGATCACCAGCGTATTCGCCTGCTCCTGAGTCATGGAGGAGAGCGCCTGCCATGTGGCGTCAATATTCTGCTGCTTTTCTTTCGCACCGAGCAGCGGTTCCTGAGCAATTAACGCGCGCAGTAAATCAATGGAAGGACGCCCCTGGCTGGCATCGATTTTTGCCTGCCAGTAACGGGCTTGCTGGTTTTGTTCTAAATCGGCAGGTGTGATTTTCGCCAGCAAGTTTTGCGCGCCAGCAAAATCTTTCTGCGCCAGTTTAATCTCTGCCGCCAGCAGTGTTTTCTCGCGACGCTGAGAATCGTTCAGTTCTTGCGGTAGTTGGTTAAACAACTCCACCGCCTGTCCGGTTTTACCTTCTTTCACCAGTGCACGAATGGCGAGTAATTGCCAGTTGATCCTGGTATCATCAGAACTTTGCTGCATCTGTTGCAGGTAAAAGGCAGAATCAGCCTGCGCCGTGCCCTGCATATAAGCAGTGGACTGATCGGGAGTATGGGTGCCACAACCGGCGAAAATCAGGGCTGCCAGAACAACAGGCAGACAACGCGCGGCTTTCAAACGAGAAAATGTTGAGGGTACCATAATGTATCCAGTGATATTTTTTTTACGCAATGCTCAATATTAAATCGGCAATACGGACGACACAATGAAACAACACCAATCGGCGGATAATTCTCAGGGCCAGCTTTACATTGTACCGACGCCAATCGGCAATCTGGCTGATATCACCCAGCGTGCATTAGAGGTATTACAGGCCGTTGATCTGATTGCCGCCGAGGATACGCGTCACACCGGTTTATTGCTGCAACATTTTGGGATTAATGCCCGGTTGTTTGCGCTGCACGACCATAACGAACAACAAAAAGCCGAAACGCTGCTGGCGAAACTGCAAGAGGGGCAAAACATTGCGCTGGTTTCCGATGCCGGAACGCCGCTAATTAACGATCCTGGCTACCATCTGGTGCGTACCTGTCGTGAAGCGGGGATTCGCGTGGTGCCGCTACCAGGGCCGTGTGCTGCTATCACTGCGTTAAGCGCCGCGGGTTTACCATCCGATCGTTTTTGTTATGAAGGCTTTTTACCTGCCAAATCAAAAGGCCGCCGTGATGCGCTAAAAGCCATTGAAGCGGAGCCGCGCACGCTGATTTTTTATGAATCTACCCACCGTCTGTTAGATAGCCTGGAAGATATCGTTGCGGTATTAGGCGAATCCCGCTACGTGGTTCTGGCGCGTGAGCTGACCAAAACCTGGGAAACCATTCACGGCGCGCCCGTTGGCGAGCTGCTGGCGTGGGTCAAAGAAGATGAAAACCGTCGCAAAGGCGAAATGGTGCTGATTGTCGAAGGCCATAAAGCACAGGAAGAAGACTTACCCGCCGATGCCCTGCGCACGCTGGCGCTGTTGCAGGCAGAACTGCCGCTGAAAAAAGCGGCGGCGCTGGCAGCAGAAATTCACGGCGTGAAGAAAAATGCGCTGTATAAGTATGCGCTGGAGCAGCAGGGAGAGTGATTACAGGCGTCGCAGCAGGAATAGCGTTGCAACGCCTTTACCTGGCGAGTTAACGACGACACATTTCATCAATCACGCATGTGAAATGGTTATGCAGCCATAAAAATGAAGCCGGGATAGCGGTGGAGACTTTAGCCGTGAGAAAACGTTCTGTCGCATCCTGTTTTCCTTCGCCAGTCACCAGTAACAAAACTTCGCGGGCATTGAGAATATCCTTCAGGCCTAAGGTGATCCCACGAGTCACGGGACGGTCCGCGGTTTTTAACATCTCATGTTGCTGTGTTCTGGCATCAAGTTGACTGATATGGCAGGCCGGTTGCAGGCTTTCTCCCGGTTCGTTCAGCCCAAGATGACCGTTTTTCCCCAATCCGAGAACGCATAAGTCCAGACCGCCTTTGCGCGCAATCAGGTTCGTTACCCGTTCGCACTCTGTCTCATTTATCTCTTCGGAGTGAAAACTGATGAGCTGGTCTTCACGTAGCCCCAGCGGCTGCACGATATGCTGTTGAAGGAAAGTTTCGCAGGTACCAGGCATCGTTAATGGCAGATCCACCCATTCGTCGAGCTTCACGAAGGTGAGCTGGCTGACATCAACCTGCTGCTGGTGGATTTTTTCTACCAGATAATGATACGTCAGTAATGGCGTGGCTCCGGTCGCCAGGCAAATCACGGCATCCGGTTTGCGACGGATCACGGCCAATAAATATTCGCTGGCACGTTCACTTAATGCCGTATAGTTTTCAACTTGTTGAAGGGTTTGCACAGGATGAAATTCCTTAAGTAAAGAGGCACCGCCAGATGCGGTGCCTCGTTCCATTTACAAAATGCCGAATGCAGAACAAACAATAGAAAGAACAAACGTCACGCCGATTAACAGCACCGGATGCGCTTTTTTCACCCGCAGGAAGTAATACATCAGCAGGGTGTAGGCCATCGGTAAAATATTCGGGAAGACTTTATCGAAGAAATCCTGCTGCAGCGCGACGCTGTGGGTACTGTCGATGGCAAACGACGTCACCACGTTAATATGCACATACGAAGCGATCAGCCCGCCGATTACCGTGATCCCGAGGATGGTTGCCGAACGGGCAATCATCTGCGAGTTCTCTCGCACTTTATCGATAGCCTTCACGCCGACTGAATAACCGACGTGGGTCCAGCCGACGCGCAGGAAAAAGATAAGCAGGTAAACGGCGAAAAACAAAATCGGTCCCAACAGGTTCCCCTGACTGGCAAACGATGAGCAAATCCCCGCCATAATTGGCAACAAGGTAAACCAGAAAATCGCATCGCCAATCCCGGCGATTGGGCCAAACAGCGCCACTTTGAGGCCTTTAATGGTGTCGCGGTTTTCTCCTTTTTCTTCCATCGAAATTAATAACCCCATCAGGAATCCGACCAGATTAGGGTGGGTATTAATAAATTCGAGGTTATCTTTCATCGCCGCGCTTAGGCCCGGTTTGTCGTCCTTATAAATCTTTTTCAGGATCGGCAACATCGCCCAGGTAAAACCGCCCGCCTGCATCCTTTCGTAGTTAAAGCTTGCTTGTAGCAGTGACGAACGAAAGCCCAGACGGGTGATATCTTTTTTACTGATTTCAGATCCCATTGCTGTAGTCCTCTTCTTCATTTTTACTGGCAACGGGCTGCGGTTGCGCTTGCTGCCGGGATTTCGCATTGAAAAACTCATACACCGCAAAGCCTGCGCCCAGTACGGCAACCGGCAACAGGTTGCTGACCTGGATGTAGCAAACAAACAGGAAACCGGCGATCAGGTAAGGGATATATTGTGCTTTGAACATCACGCGCAGCAGCAAGCCAAAACCAACAGCAGGCAGAATACCGCCAGCCACTTCAAAGCCGTGGGTCAGCCAGGCGGGCATCGCTTTCACCAGCGCCTGCATCGCCCCTTGTGCCAGGTAAGTACAGAGGAAAGCAATCACCGCATACGCTGAAGCGACGATGAGCATCGTTGTCCAGTTAAGTCGGGAAAACGCTGCCGTATCCGCCTCTTTTGCGCATTTATCGGCTTTGGTCATAAATAATGAGAAAGCGGAATAGAAGAACAGAATGACGTACTGCATTAACAAACTAAACGGCAGGCCAAGACCAATTGCCGTTTTGGCATCAACGCCCGTAGACCATGCAATGACAGTGGTCATCAGACCCGCCATAATAGGGTTGGGCGGCTGAACACCACCTGCAGGGGTTAATCCGGCGAAAGCCAACTCTGTCAGGCCACCGGTAATTAAGCCAGTCTGAATATCACCGAGAATAGCACCTGTAAGGGTACAAACGATTATCGGGCGGAATAAAAATAAGGCTTCCAGCCAAAAATCAATCCCCAGAAAGAAAACTAACGCCGCCAGGGATAATCCCTGGAGTAGGGTTATTTCATGCATTTTTATTACCTCAAACCAATATTAAGGCGATTTTAGATTTAGTCAGGGATTTGTTCTTTTTGATCGCCAGGGACGTCCTGAATGAAAACATTCACGCCACGTTGTTTAATAAAACGTAAGTCCGTGAGATCCTGGTCATCGACATAAACTTTACTGCTGATTTGCTTTTTCCCTTCCGAGAAATGCATATTGCCGACGTTGACATCTTTCAGGTCAATACCACCTTCTACCAATTTACGTACCGTTTGTGGCGTACGGCAAATCAGGAAGATCTTCTGATGTGGTGCAGCTTTGCCGATGACGTTAATGGTTTTTTCGATAGTAAAGAAACGAATGCCAAAGCCGTAGGTTTCTGCGGTAATACCCATTAATTTCTGTTGAATATCATCGTTAGCGACAACATCATCCACGACTACCAACAGATTCGCACCGATGGTGGATGTCCAGGTCACGCCAACCTGACCGTGAACCAGACGGTTATCAATACGGGTTAAGAGAATATTTGGACTGCTCATTGTGTAATCCTCACCATAAAGTTGAATAATATAATCTTTTTAAATATATTATTGTTGCGATATTGTACTGATGTATTTATTAAGGTTTAGTTATCTCCTTTACCATTAAGGCACTCCCCGATATTAATCGGGAAGTACATTGGGATAAATCATAAAAAACTAATGATTATGCTGAAATTCGATTCGCTGAACCACAGACATTAATTTTATTTCTGACAACTTCTTTCATCGCATCCATTCCGACGCGCATATAATAACGAGGATCATTACCCTGCGGATTTTCCGCAAACCAGGCTTTAACCGCGCCAGCGAAGGCTATTTTTAATTCTGTGGCAACGTTCACTTTTGTTACGCCAAGTTCAATAGTGCGACGGACAAATTCATCCGGGACATCGCTGGCACCATGCAGCACCAGAGGAACATCCACCACTTCACGAATTTCCGCCAGCCGCTGGAAATCAATCTTCGGCGTTTTGCTGTATAAGCCGTGCGCCGTACCAATCGCTACCGCCAGGCTGTCGACGCCAGTCAGTTCGACAAAGCGTTTAGCTTCTTGTGGATCGGTCAGGAATGCACTTTCGGCGTCAACGCTCATGTCATCTTCAACACCGCCGAGGCGGCCCAGTTCTGCTTCCACGCTGCAATCCTGGGAGTGGCAGAAGTCGACAACCGATTTCACCAGCTTCACGTTCTCGGCAAACGGGAAATGACTGCCGTCGATCATCGCGCTGCGCACGCCTGCGTGGACTTTACGGCGAATATCATCCAGCGATTCGTGGTGATCAAGATGCAGTGCCAGCGGCATGTTATAGGTCGTGGAATAGGCGCTACACAGGGCGTAGATCTCTTCCAGCGCGATATGCTTAAAGGTCCCCGGCGTCCCGGCGAGGATCACCGGCGATCGCATTTCACTGCACACTTCGAGGATCGCCTGGATCGTCTCGGCGTTATGAATGTTAAAGGCAGGCACCGCGTAGCCATTGGCCTGGGCGTCCTGTAACAGATATTTGGTGGAGATAATGCTCATAATGCGATCCTCTTATGCCTGCCACGGATGAATGATTACGCCTTGCACCACGCGGTTAACGGTGCCACTGGCTGATGGGGTATCCGGCGTATTACCCATGTGCAGCGACTGCATCAGTGCAAATGTCTGGGCGTACATCAGGAAGCAAAATGCCTGCTCAACGTCGATAAAGTGACGGGACGGCGGCAGGATGATATGTGGACCGGCGGTAATAACGTCGTTGCTTTCCGCGGCGATGGCGATTACGCGCATTGCCTGGTTATCGCGGCGGAGTTCTGCCAGCAGATCAAGATCATACTGACGGGTGTAAGGGTGGCTGGAGACAAACACCACCACCAGCGTTTCGTTATCGACCAGCGATTTCGGTCCATGACGGAATCCGGTCGGGGAATCATAGAAGGCCGCCAGTTTACCCGCTGTCAGTTCCAGCACTTTCAGCGCCGACTCGCGTGCTGCGCCCTGTAAGCCACCGCTGCCGAGATAAACGATCCGTTTCCACGGTGCGTAACCAAACACACCTTCGCTGAAATCGCCCAGTGAGGTCAGGATCGCCTGGCAACGATCCGCCACGTCGCGGAAGGTTTGGCTGTTGATCATCTCAGGTGCGAAAACCGCGAGGCAGCTGGCCATCATGGTGGTAATGCTGCTGGTCATCGCGAAGCCGCGATCGTGCGTTTCTGCGGGCATCAGCAGGGCAAACGCGTTGTCGCTGTTGATCGCGTTTTGGTAAAGAGCGCCCGCTTCGTTGCAGGTGATCGGCAGGTGATAGCATTCTGGTACAAATTGATTTGCCAGTTTCACGGCGGCGACGCTTTCCGGGCTGTTGCCGGATCGACCGAAGGAGATCAATAGTAGCGGATGAGCTGGGTTCAGGTAGTCCATTGGATTGGTGACCAGATCGGTGGTCGGTACGGCGCTGAAGTTTTTACCGGTATGGCTGGCGAGCCACGGCGCGATGATGTCACCGATAAATGCCGATGTTCCGGCTCCGGTCAGGATGATTTGCAGATTCTCTTTGCGCAGTAACGGTTCAAGGAAGTTATTGAGCGCGGAACGTAGCGCGTCAATGTTGGTGAGTGAACGGATCCATGCGCGAGGCTGATGGCGGATCTCTTCTTCAGTCCATGTACCGGTTGCGGCAGCAGCAGGGGTGTAATTTTCTGGCATAACTCAATCCTTAGTCTGATGAACTTGACGTCGGCGTTGTCGCTTTCGCTTGCCTTTCGTTTCATTTCACTTGGTGATTTCTTTCGTTGGTTAAAATCTATAGAAAAGAAACTGAAAGTTCAATGGAGAAAAAGGAAATAAAACGAAATCTGTGATCGTTGAAAGAAAAGGTAAGGGAAGTAAAAGGGATTGCTGGATGCGGCGTAAATACTTTATCCGGCCTTACGCTCACCAACCGTAGGTCGGATAAGACGCATTAGCGTCGCATCCGACACCGCTGCACAGATCAAAACGAAAGAAAAAGAAAGGCCTTACGGGGGAAGTGAAGGCCTAATAAAGGAGCAAACCATCAAAACGAAGCTAATTGACCCTGAATCCAGATTTGTTGCACATGCAGCCCGCTATCCAGCGCAACGACGCTGGCGCGTTTGCCCGGTTTAAGCGATCCCAGAACACCATCAACACCCAGCATTCGCGCCGGATGCAGCGACGCCATATGGATGGCTTCCGCAGGCGTTACGCCCGTCAACTCGACCATGTTGCGCACTGCCGCATCGACAGACAGCGTACTGCCCGCCAGCCCACCGGACGCGGTACGGACAACGCCACCGCGCATCTGCACTTCTTCACCACATAACGTATAGTGACCATCCGGCATCCCGGCTGCCTGCATCGCGTCGGTGATCAGTACGATCCTCTCTTTCGCACAGCAACAACAGAGCGACATTGCCGCCGGATGTACATGATGACCATCGGCTATCAGTTCCAGCCAGGCGCGCTTGTCTGTTAATCCCGCGCCAACCATTCCCGGTTCGCGGTGATGTAAACCTGTCATCCCGTTATAGCAATGCACCAGGCCGTCGGCACCAGCATCAAACGCGGCACGGGTTTGTTGCCAGGTCGCCGCGCTATGCCCCAGCATCACCCGTACGTTTTGCTGTTTAAGATGGCGGATGGCCTGCAATGCCCCTTCTTTTTCCGGTGCCAGCGCCACCACGCGCAAGGTATGCTGAGAAACGGCAATCAATTGATCCAGCTCGGCAATTTCCAGCTCGCGGAACAGCTCCGGTGGATGCGCGCCTTTATTCTGCGGCGTGAAGTACGGTCCTTCGAGATAACTCCCCAGCACTTGCGCACCAGGTCCGCCGCGTTGGCAACGTTGAGCAATACGTTCCAGCGCCGCATGAATGGTATTAAGCGGCGCGGTTACGGTGGTCGGTAACCAACTGCCGACACCTTCGCGTGCTTTGTGCATTGCCAGCTTGTCGAGCACATCCGGCGCGTCATCCATTACATCAACGCCCGCACCACCGTGTACATGGGTGTCGATGTAAGCGGGACAGAGCAGTTCCGCATCGCGTTCAGTCACGCCCACTGGAATCGGTTCGATTGCTGCGATTACACCGTCAGCAATACGCAACTGATGGTCATCGAGCCATCCCTCTTCAGTCAGCAGCCTTCTGGCGCGCAGAACGTGTGTCATATTCCTTCCTCGACCGGACATTCTTCATGGCAGCGGCCTAACTCGTCCACCAGACTGGTCAGCCCACGGTGTCCACACTCCAGCGCCTGCACACGGAACTCTTCACCGCTTAACCCTTCGCGCTCCAGCACCATTTCCAGTAGCAGTTGCAAATTGGTGCCGGTGATCACTTCACAGCCCGGTTTTTGCATCGCCAGCGTTGAAGCTACGCGAAACGGCGTGCCGCCCAGCAAATCCGTCAGAAAAACAATGCCGTCTTCACAATCCAGTTGGGCGATGGCCTCTTCAAGCTGCGATGTAAGCAGCGCGGTGCTTGAGGTTTCCGGAAAATCGATGGCGATAAACTGCGATTGCTCACCGAGAATTTGCTTCATTGCTTTTTCCATGCCGCTGGCAAATCCGCCATGCCCTGTCAAAATAATACTTAACATCTAATACCTCATTGTATTTAAAGGAAATGGCAGAATTTACCGACGATGCCGAGAACCACGGTAATCGCAATCAGGCGCAGCGGACTCCAGCCGCGGCGTACCAGCCAGAACATGGTCAGGGTGTAGACCAGCGGTAAGAAGGCTGGCATCAGTTTGTCGATAACATCAGCCTGTAACTTAACCACTGCGTCGCCCGCGGTGATTTCCAGCGTGGTGCTTAAACGAACATAGGTTGCCACCAGCGCGCCGATTACCGTCATCCCAACGATAGATGCCGCATGGCCGACTTTTTTGGTATTTGCTTTAATGAGTGGAATCGCCGCCACGCCCATGCGGTAAGCATAATGCGCCAGACCAAAACGCAGCCCCAGGTGCACCACGTTGAACAGCACAATAAAGACGACAGCGCCAAGAATAGAGCCTTGTAGCGCGAGGCTTGCACCTATCCCGCCACAAATCGGCAGTAGCGTTAGCCAGAACATCGCATCGCCAATCCCGCCGAGCGGCGCACCGACGGCAATTTTGGTGCTCTGAATACTGTTAACGTCCTGCTTAGAACGCTCCATCGCAAGGATAATGCCGATAACAAACGTCACCAGAAACGGATGGGTATTGAAGAAACCCATATGCCCCTTCATGGCGCGCGCCAGGTCGCGTTTATTAGTGTGGATCTTTTTCAGTGCTGGCAGCAGGCCGTACAGCCAGCCGGAAGCCTGCATACGTTCGTAGTTGAAAGAAGCCTGTAACAGCATGGAACGCCAGGCGACGCGGTTGATATCTTTTTTCGTCAGCTCCGCGCCAATGCTCTGATCTTCATACACGTTTTCATTGACGCCAGTCAGCAGTGTTTCTTCATTTTCGCTGACGTTCGGCAGGGTGGTTTGATTAGATGCCATCTTCAAATTCCTCTTTCTGTGCCGCAGGTTGAGTCGGTTCAGGAGATTTACGCAGCAGGTCGATCAGCGCCATCGCCAGCGCGGCGGCAGCAATAGCCAGCACCGGTAACTTGAGCCAGGCTGCGGCAACAAAGCCCAGGATGAAGTAGGGGATGTAGACGTTTTTCATCATGATTTTCAGCAGCACGGCAAAACCGATTGCTGGCATGATGCCGCCCGCGACGCCGAGGCCGTCGATTAATCGTTGCGGCAGGACATCAATGATGGTTTTTGCATGTTCCGCGCCGAAGTAGATAGGCAGGAAAGCGCAGAGAAAATAGAAAGTGCCGAGTGCCAGCAGTGCCAGATAGTTCACGCGTTCAATGCCGCGAGTATCGGCGTTCTCCGCCATCCGGTCGCAGCGGGACATTACGCCAGACATCACCGAGAACAGGAAGGTAATCCCCATCTGTACTGCAACAGCGAAAGGTACGGCGACACCGACCGCGACATCGGGTTTCACGCCAGTAGTAATGGCAAACGCCGTGCCGACGATAGTACCGATAATCACGTTAGGCGGCTGTGCGCCCGCCAGCGGGGCCAGCCCCATCCACACCAGTTCCAGCGTACCGCCGGTTAAAATACCGGTATGCAGATCGCCAAGTACCAGTCCGACCAACGGGCCGAGGACCACCGGGCGGTGCATATGGGTTAGGCCGTTAAACATATCCAGGCCAGCGATAAAGGCGATAATGCCCAACGCGAATGCCTGCAACAGACTGATTTCCATGATGAATCCCTCAAAGTAATTTAAAGAGGTCCACTGCAGGCTCTGTCGGGACGCCCTGAACGAAGCATTCCACCCCAGCGGCTTTCAGGTCGTTAAATGCTGCGATATCACCCGCATCCACAGAAACCGTTTTGGCGATTTGTTGCTTGCCATTGGCGTAGTGCATATTGCCAACGTTAATGCGATTCACCGGAACGCCACCTTTCACCAGCGTCAGGAAATCGGCCGGTGTTTTACAAACCAGCAGGATTTTCTGTCGATCGGCGGCGCGATGAATGTTGTCGATGACTTTTTGCAACGTCCAGAAACGTACGGCGATCCCTTCTGCCAGTACCATTTCCATCAGGTTTTGTTGTACCAGATCTTCGGCAACCTCATCGTTGGCTACCAGCACCAGATTTGCCCCCGCAAATCCGACCCACTGAACGCCGACCTGACCGTGAATCAAGCGTTCATCAATCCGACTTAAAACAATATTTGGCATAGCGTGTTCCTCTTTGTTTTGCTTATTGGCCTTCACAGGCTGTGTGGTACTGCGCCAGGATGTCCTGAATATGGTTGATAATGAGTTCCCGTGGCGTTGGCTGCAGCTCGCCGGAGCGAACTTTCACGTACTGCAGCGGCAGATACTGACTGATCAGCGGCAGCGGAATTGGTGAATCCGCCAGATTACGAATCAGATGAGCGAAAGCGTCATCAATCTGGCTGTCCGGCCAGTAATAGCGCACGCGATCCGAGTAGCTATAACCACGCGCCAGACGACGCGCGTTGCCGTCACCGTGGTAGTGGCTTTGCCAGTATTCCGGGCGGTCGAGCATCACGTTTTCCAGCACCTGACGCAGACCAGAACAGGCTTTTGCTGGCACCAGTTCTTCTTCAATCGCCGCCAGAGAGAACAGAGCTTCACGCAGAGCAAAGGTCAGCGCCGGGCCAACTTTCAGAATGGCAAAGTGGTCAATCACCAGCTGGCGCAGCGATTGCGGTGTTTGATAATCGGTAGAGTGCGCTTCGAAAATCAGCGTTTCGTAGTTTTCGACCATCTGGCTTAAGGCGGTCGCTTTGGCGGGCTGATAATCAATAACGTTGGTGTGATCGAATTCGACGCCGGGTTGAACCACCAGGGCAATGATGCGTGGCCAGATGGCATTCAGACCCTGCTTTTCAAAAGCGTGACGATGGGCTTCCAGCGTGGCGCGGGCGGCATCCGGCGTGGTGACCGCCAGCTCGCTTAAGGTTTCATGCGCGCCGCCAGGCACCGGGACTTCGGTACCAATGACATACTCCAGATCGGCTTCGCCAAAGTGTTCAAGACAGGTTTCTTCCGCCACTTTCGCCAGACGGGCGGCGCGTTCAGCCACGATGTCATCAGTTAAGGGAATCGGATCGTCCTGACAGGACATGCTGCAATCAAGGTGAATTTTTTTGAATCCTGCCGCCACGTAGCTTTTAATCAAATCATCGGCATTGGCCATTGCCTGAGCGGCAGGCAGGTTTTGCCAGCGGTTTGGCCCCAGATGGTCACCACCCAGAATCAGCGCATCCTGCGGGAAATTCAACGAGTCGGCGAGCTGACAAACAAAGCCGCGAAAATCGGCGGGCGTCATTCCGGTATAACCGCCGAACTGGTCCACCTGATTGGAGGTTGCTTCAATCAGTAACGGCGTTTGGTTTGCACTGGCGTAGCGGATTGCAGCTTCCAGCACCAGCGGATGTGCGGAACAAACGGCATAAATCCCATTTGTTTTGCCCGCTTTGTGCTGTCTCACCATTTCTGTCAGATGTTTCACTTTCCTCTCCAGTTCAGATTGCTGCGACATTAATCTTTCGTTTTGTTTCAGTTGATACTGCGTCATGGTGAGATAAAAATAAAACGAAAGATAATAGTTTTCTGATCTGATTCACAAAAGAAACATAATGAAAGTCAGTGAAACGAGAGTAGCTTGCGCCAATGGGCAAGGTGGGCTTGCATTTGCTTAATAGAAAGGCGTTAATAGGCAAAACGAAATGAAACGAAAGTTTTACGAAAGGACTTACTATGAGTAATACCGACGCTTCAGGTGAGAAGCGAGTGACAGGCACCAGTGAGCGACGAGAGCAGATCATTCAACGCCTGCGCCAGCAAGGAAGTGTGCAAGTTAATGATCTATCGGCGTTGTATGGTGTATCTACTGTGACGATCCGCAACGATCTGGCGTTTCTGGAAAAGCAGGGGATCGCTGTGCGTGCCTATGGTGGCGCGTTGATCTGCGATAGCACAACGCCGTCAGTCGAGCCATCAGTGGAAGATAAAAGCGCGCTGAACACCGCGATGAAACGCAGCGTTGCGAAAGCTGCCGTTGAGTTGATTCAGCCAGGTCATCGGGTGCTCCTCGATTCCGGGACCACCACTTTTGAGATTGCTCGTCTGATGCGCAAGCACACTGACGTAATTGCGATGACCAACGGTATGAACGTGGCTAATGCGTTGCTGGAAGCGGAAGGCGTTGAGCTGCTGATGACCGGCGGGCATTTGCGCCGTCAGTCGCAATCTTTTTACGGCGATCAGGCTGAGCAATCGCTGCAAAATTACCACTTCGATATGCTGTTTCTTGGTGTAGATGCGATCGATCTGGAGCGCGGCGTCAGCACGCATAATGAAGATGAAGCCCGTTTAAACCGCCGGATGTGCGAAGTTGCGGAACGGATCATCGTGGTCACCGATTCCAGTAAGTTCAATCGTTCCAGTTTACATAAGATCATTGATACTCAACGTATCGACATGATCATTGTTGATGAAGGCATTCCTGCGGATAGTCTGGAAGGACTGAGAAAGGCTGGGGTTGAAGTGATTCTGGTCGGGGAATGAGAAAGGATGCCCGCTGGTCAACACCAATGCGTTCGGCGGGCATTGTGAACACCATCAATGGCTTTCTTCTGTCTCTTGGGTGAGGCTTTCCCAGTCGGCAGGAGGATGTCCTCTTTTTAACATTTTACTGAATACGGTATAGGCATCTGTTTTTTTACCGTAGGTGCGCAGCGTGTTTTCATCGTTCATCCATCCCAGAATGATGACTTTCTCTTTTTCACTGTAACGAAAGAAGAGACGATAGCGACCAGCACCAAATTTTACCCGTGACCAGTCTTTATTTTTCCCAGAGCCTAACGACTTGCCATGACGGAATGCCGGTGATGATGGATTGACCGTGATATGCTCCTCAATCACTTTATGGACCACCGCCAATAACTTTGTGGCAGCTTTTCTCTGATAATTTTCAGGATCTTTTCCCTTTAATGCCTCGACTTCGGCAACTAAAGCATCGTAGGTTTCCTGAAAACAGGGATGAGCATATAGCGCCCAACCATTAACCCTTTGTGGAAAATCCATTATTCGTCGTCGCCAATCTCATCGTCAATGTTGACGTCCATGCCAGCGACAAGTTTCTTTCCTTGTTGAATGTCGAATGGACGAGTTTTTTGCGGGTTGTTCTGGATATCTGCATCCAGAAAACGCAAAAATGCATTCATAGTATGATCCTCCTGTTCATCTCCCAGTCGGCACATAAATACTTGCCCACCAGGCAGAATTTCGTAATGAATGCTGTCCAGGCCTGGCTTCAGTTTTAAGGCCTCACGCACTGGCGCGGGGATAGTTGTTTGTCCGCGTATAGTGACCTTTGATTCAGTGGTCAGTACAGCGTTAGAGCGAGCATTAGCGGGCATTATTTACTGTCCTTTTACAGCCTGTTTTCTGCTCAAATTATAAGCTTGAACTAAGGTAATGCAAATGCATTATTAATGGATGTGTGGACTTTAAACAATAAAAACATGGCACGAAGGCCATGTTTTGCGAGGGACGTTCCAAAAGAAATCAGGTCACCGGTGCCGGGTTAAACACTGCCAGCTGGTTATGCTATCCCCATTGATCCGAGATGGTTTTCTTCTTCCCGCTGGCGACGTCGAGAATAAAGTGGAACAACTTCCAGCCCACCTCTTCAATGGTCTCTTCGCCGGTAGCGATAGTGCCTGCGTTAATATCCATTAAATCAAACCAGCGGTTCGCCAGCTCGGTGCGGGTCGCCATTTTAATGACGGGTACCGCCATCAGGCCGTACGGCGTACCACGGCCGGTCGTAAACACTTGCACGGTGATACCCGAAGCCACCTGTTGCGTGCCACAGACAAAATCGCTGGCTGGCGTCGCGGCGTAAATTAATCCGCGTTTAGTCGGGTGTTGACCGGGCGACAGCACTTCAACAAGTGCGGTTTTACCCGATTTAGCAATGGAGCCGAGTGCTTTCTTTACCACGTTGGCGAGGCCGCCCTTTTTGTTGCCCGGCGAAGGGTTGGCGCTGCGGTCGGTTTTGCCCATATCGGGATAGTTATCGTATCAGGCCATCTCTTCGAGCAGACGCCTGCCCACTTCTTCATTGATGGCGCGTGGCGTTAACAGATGAATGGCGTCGCGTACTTCAGTGACTTCGGAGAACATCACCGTTGCGCCGCAGCGCACCAGCAGGTCAGAGTCGTAGCCGACAGCGCGGGGTTAGTGGTAACGCCGGAGAACGCGTCGCTGCCACCGCACTGCATGCCCACCACCATCACTTCGCCACCGAAGTTTGGGTTCAGCGCAATATTATGGATGGTGCGAATTGGCACCACGGCGGCCGGTACATTAATCGCTACGCCACAGCCGTAGAGGTGGTTCAAGTCGACCACGCCGTCGATGCTCAGGTATTTCGGCAGCAGGTCGCGTTCGATAATTTTAACCACGTAGTCCTCAACGTCTGCCATGCAGTGCACGCTGGTGGTAATACCCAACAGGTTTTTGGTGCCCACGCTGCCGTCGGCGTTGCGGTAACCTTCAAAGGTGTAATCTTCCTGCGGCGGCTGCGGCTCCGGCACTTTGGTCGCCCGAGGCAGGGTGTTAAGCGGCGGCGCTTTCGGTAGCGTGACCGTGGATTCGTCGATCCAGCTGCCTTTGGCGACATCGCGTACCGTGTAACCGATAGCGAATGATTTCACCATTATGAGGAAGGTTGTTATCCCTTTTCTGGCGTATTCGTCATTCCATTCGTATCCCCGGTACCGGATGTTTATATCGTACAGTGCCGGTGCTGGCATGCTTTCCTGCAGGTCTGCACCGGTTTAACAAACAAAACTTAACAGAGTCTGAAGGAGTAGTATTCCGTGCAAATAACCGAAGCGTTACTTTCAGAGCCGGGAGATATCTGGCGTTTTGTTCAGCAGGCGGTGGACCACTGGCCGCGTCTGCTGGCAGTCCACTTCACGCGTCATTCGACCAGAGTAAATATTGATGATTACTAGATTCGTGTATTTTATCAGGCATTTTACTTGCGAATAAATCCCCTTGTTATCCAGCGAAACCACACAGGTAGCTATTACCATATGTCGTAATGCACTAGTTACAGGAAAAACATGCAGGTTCCGCAATACGTTGTGTGTTGCTGCTTAGTCAGGATCTTTTCTTCCATGCGAGATACGACAACACTTTTGAAGAAGGATGTTCGTAACTGGTAGAGTTACTACAACAGGCATGGGAGGCTCCGGCTCTGACAGACATTGTACTGTGGAATGTTGTTACAGGTTGGGGCGGCAACCGTGCCAGGAGACCATGAGCCGTTCACGGCATTAAAGGCCACACTTCAGTCGTTTACATTCCCTGTGGTGGCAGGCATCTTCCGTTAAGGCGTCAGAGCGTTACCAACGTTATGTTGTCATGGCTCATCTTTCATAGTCGATGCTTATCTGGTGGCTGAAACTAGCCGCAGATAAAGAGTGTGAAGTTGATACCATGGAGTGGAGTGACGTGCAGGCAGGAGATTCGCTCTATGCAGGGTTGTGAGATGAATTCAAACCGGCTGGCAGCGCCAGTGATATTCGAAGATTCGTCCGGTTGTTACCCAGTATGCATTAAAAACCCAGACATTATGGACAATATAACGGCTTCTACAACAAGGAAGTGCCTGTTTACCATCCGGGTGTAATGACTCACCTTTGTGGGCTTTTGCCCGTCGCGCTCTTAACGTTGAAGACATTCTCTGCCTGCTGATTCAGGACTGCGACAAAAGCCATATCTGGCTACTGGTCAAGGATGACCAGCGTCTGGAGTAGGTGATAAGCCAAATAGATAAGCTGGAATATGTGGTGAAAGTGCAACGTAATCAGTCCAATCCGACGATGTTTAACAAGATTGTGGTGTTTTTTCAGTAAGTCATTCGTCTTCTGAATCAGGTGTAATGATCTTTACAGAACCATTCTGGCAGTGCGTAACATAATCTGCCGGTAACGGACGATCGCTAATCAGAACGTCAAATGCAGAGATCGGTGCGAGGCTGGCAGAGGCCACTTCATCGAACAACGCGTGGCGGGCGAGCAAAATTTTCCGTAGTCCACGGTTCATCGCTTTACGCTTAGTGGCAAGATCTTCGGGATTAAACCAGCTGACGCCAAAGTGATCATGTACACCGCTGGCGGAAATAAATATTTTTCGCGGATTGAGAGAGTCTAATGGCGAAGAGTTACTGGCATCGTAAAAAGCATCACTTCTGGCACGATACGTACCACCACAAAGTATTGCTGTTACATTAGGCTTTTCATTCAACGCAACAAAGACGCGATGTGAGTAACAGATGCCGGTGAAGGTGATTGCATCCGGGATCATGCTTATAACGAGTGGTATCTCCTGGCCATTATCAAAGAAGATCAGATCATTTTCATTAACCATTCCGGCAGCCAGAATTGCAATAGGTAAGTCATCACGATGATTTCTCGGAACGTCATGGATTACTGGCATGGATGGCGCGGGTTTATTCACCATTACAATATAGCCACCCAGTAGGGTCAGTGGCAGAGGTTCATCTTCCTGATGGAGATCGCGACGAATAGTCATTACAGAAACTTCCAGCATTCGTGCCGCGTCTTTCAAATGGATTCTGTCGGTTTTCTTAAGTATTTCAATCAAACGTCGGATACGCTCTTTTTGCTTCGTTTCCATCAACTCTCTCTCCGTAAAAATGTTATAAAAATAACATTATGGCATTAGTAAACATTGTTTTAGTTACCATACTATACGACCGACCCTTTGAAATGAAAAGGGTATAGACTGCTGAATTTTCGGTATTAATCCTGTTAGGTTGCTTATGATTAGATAGTGTTGGCCTGAGTGATAAGACTGGAAGTCTATTAAATAAACATCGGGTTGATGTGCTAATCGCGATCTCAGTCACAAATGATGCAAAAGTAACATGCTAATGTTATTTAAATACCATTGTTATGCGAAAGTTTATAAGAGGTAGTGAAATGGACATTGCAGTTATTGGTTCCAATATGGTGGATCTCATTACTTACACGAATCAGATGCCTAAAGAAGGAGAAACTCTGGAAGCACCTGCCTTCAAAATCGGATGTGGTGGGAAAGGTGCTAATCAAGCGGTGGCGGCGGCTAAATTGAATTCAAAAGTCCTGATGCTGACTAAAGTAGGTGATGATATTTTTGCGGATAATACTATTCGTAATCTTGAATCATGGGGAATTAATACCACTTATGTTGAGAAGGTCCCCTGTACCAGCAGTGGTGTTGCACCGATCTTTGTTAATGCCAACTCGAGCAATAGTATATTAATAATTAAGGGAGCGAATAAATTTCTTTCCCCGGAAGATATCGATCGAGCTGCAGAAGATCTGAAAAAATGCAAATTGATCGTTTTACAACTGGAAGTTCAACTGGAAACAGTTTACCACGCGATTGAGTTTGGTAAGAAAAATGGTATTGAAGTGTTATTAAATCCGGCTCCGGCATTGCGTGAGTTAGATATGTCTTATGCCTGCAAATGTGATTTCTTTATCCCGAATGAAACAGAACTGGAAATATTAACCGGTATGTCGGTTGATACTTATGATCATATTCGTTTGGCCGCACGTTCGTTAGTTGATAAAGGGCTGAACAATATTATTGTTACCATGAGCGAAAAAGGCGCATTATGGATGACCCGCGATCAGGAAGTCCATGTTCCTGCATTCAAAGTAAATGCTGTTGATACTAGTGGCGCTGGTGACGCATTTATTGGTTGCTTTTCCCATTATTATGTTCAAAGCGGTGATGTTGAAGCCGCTTTGAAAAAAGCCGCTCTCTTTGCCGCTTTCAGCGTCACAGGGAAAGGTACGCAATCATCTTATCCGAGTATTGAACAATTTAATGAATTTTTAACCTTAAACGAATAATCATCCTGCACAGTTAAAGGTAGCACTATGAACGATAAAAACATCATTCAGATGCCTGATGGATATCTGAATAAGACTCCCTTGTTCCAGTTTATTTTGTTATCGTGTTTATTCCCGCTATGGGGATGCGCAGCTGCATTAAATGACATATTAATCACTCAATTCAAAAGTGTATTTTCGCTAAGTAACTTTGCTTCAGCATTGGTGCAGAGCGCATTTTATGGAGGTTATTTTTTAATTGCAATACCAGCATCCCTTGTGATTAAAAAGACCAGTTATAAGGTGGCAATTTTAATTGGCCTGACGCTGTATATTGGTGGTTGTACACTTTTTTTCCCTGCCTCGCATATGGCAACCTACACTATGTTCCTTGCAGCTATTTTTGCGATTGCGATTGGCCTGAGTTTCCTTGAAACTGCAGCGAACACATACAGTTCAATGATCGGTCCAAAAGCCTATGCCACATTGCGGCTCAATATCAGCCAGACCTTTTATCCGATTGGTGCTGCGTCTGGTATTTTATTGGGCAAATATCTGGTTTTCTCCGAGGGGGAAAGCCTTGAAAAGCAGATGTCAGGAATGAACGCCGGGCAAATTCACAACTTTAAGGTGCTGATGTTAGAGAACACCCTTGAACCGTATAAGTATATGATTATGATTCTGGTTGTGGTCATGGTGTTGTTCCTTTTAACCCGCTTCCCAACCTGTAAAGTGGCACAGACAAGTCACCATAAACGCCCGTCAGCAATGGATACGCTGCGCTATCTGGCTAAAAATTCGCGCTTTCGTCGTGGTATTGTGGCTCAATTCCTTTATGTGGGTATGCAGGTCGCAGTATGGTCATTTACCATTCGTCTGGCGCTGGAGTTGGGCGATATCAACGAACGTGATGCTTCAAACTTCATGGTCTATAGCTTTGCCTGCTTCTTTATTGGCAAGTTTATAGCCAACATCCTTATGACGCGTTTTAATCCGGAAAAAGTATTGATTCTCTATTCCGTTATAGGGGCGCTGTTCCTGGCATATGTTGCACTGGCTCCAAGTTTCAGCGCGGTCTATGTCGCCGTCCTGGTAAGTGTTTTGTTTGGCCCTTGCTGGGCGACGATCTATGCAGGAACACTGGATACAGTTGATAACGAACATACAGAAATGGCAGGAGCAGTCATTGTTATGGCTATTGTCGGTGCCGCGGTGGTTCCAGCAATTCAGGGATATATTGCAGATATGTTCCACTCACTACAGCTTTCATTCCTGGTTTCTATGCTCTGCTTTGTCTATGTCGGAGTCTACTTCTGGCGTGAAAGCAAAGTACGTACCGCACTGGCTGAAGTCACAGCGTCCTGAGGAGAACCGTTATGAGTACGCGTATTAATTTGTGGCGGGCGCTTTTTGGCGAAAAACCTCGTATCTTGCTGGAAAATAGTGATTTTACTGTCACGTCTTTTCGCTATGACAGCGGTGTCGAGGGGCTTAAAATTGCAAACAGTCGTGGACATTTGATTATTCTTCCCTGGATGGGGCAGATGATTTGGGATGCGCAATTTGATGGACACGGCCTCACCATGTGCAATATGTTTCGCCAGCCTAAACCGGCGACAGAGGTGATAGAGACCTATGGCTGTTTTGCCTTTCATTCAGGTTTGCTGGCTAATGGCTGCCCATCTGCGGAAGATACTCATCTGCTACACGGTGAAATGGCCTGTGCCGCGATGGATGAAGCATGGCTGGAATTAGACGGAGATATGTTACGCCTTAACGGGCGTTACGAGTATGTAATGGGTTTCGGTCATCATTATCTGGCTCAACCAACAGTGGTCCTTCACAAATCCTCTACACTGTTCGATATTAAGATGGCCGTAACCAATCTGGCTTCTGTAGATATGCCACTACAATATATGTGCCACATGAATTATGCATATATACCAAATGCTACATTCAGCCAGAATATCCCGGACGAAATATTAAGATTGCGTGAATCAGTGCCTTCGCATGTTAATCCCACCGCTCAGTGGCTGGCGTTTAATCAACGGATTATGCAGGGAGAAGCCTCTCTGTCGACGCTGAGTCAACCGGAATTTTATGATCCAGAAATTGTCTTCTTTGCAGACAAACTGGACGCTTATACAGATCAGCCAGAGTTTCGCATGATCTCTCCCGATGGCACTACGTTTGTTACTCGTTTCTACAGTGCTGAACTAAATTATGTGACACGCTGGATCCTTTATAACGGAGAGCAACAGGTAGCCGCCTTTGCATTACCTGCAACCTGTCGGCCTGAGGGGTATCTTGCCGCGCAACGTAATGGCACGCTGATTCAGGTTGCACCGCAGCAAACGCGCACTTTTACAGTCACCACAGGAATTGAATAACCACTCAAGGCCTGAACAGCGGCGCGCTTATCGTTAAGGTAAGCGCGCTTTTTTACCCGCCAGGACAAGACTATGATAGCGTTGCCCTTATAGACGATCACATTATCGTCCACTCCAAATTTGCGCAACTACTGTAGAGTGGTGTACTCCACAGCTTCTTTGAGGATCTCAACTTCCATTGTTTTCTTACCGAGCAAGCACTGCAACTCTTTTATTTATTTGTAGTGGTCAACAAAAACTGGTCACAATTTCAGTTTTTTTCCAGTATCTATTTTCCGATTCGTTCGGCGGTAATCCACCGTTATATTCATGAGGCCGGAGTGCACTATAAAAGTGTATGCGTAAACCGACTGCTGTATGTAGCCATTAAGCCAGTATTGGTAACATAGGTACCCACCTTTTCAACTAGTGGACACCTGTTATGGAACAAAAAACATTATCAGCTGAACCCCGCAGGTCATTTTCAAATGAGTTTAAACTTCAAATGGTTACACTGGCTTTACAACCAAGGGGTTCTGTTGCCCGTATTGCCCGGGAGCATGATATCAATGATAATCTTCTGTTCAAATGGCTCAGGCTCTCGCTGATCAAAGGGCGTATATCACGGCGTCTTCCGTTAACGAACTCTTCTGGCATTGGCGTTGAATTATTACCTGTGGAGATGACGCTGGGATGAGCGGCCTTACCCCGTTTTTTACGCGAGGTAATTATGAAGATCAATGACTAGCCGTCGAACCGTGTGCATGAACTGCTGCACTGAAACTTCTCAGCTGTAAAATAATCCTTACGCTACGTACTTCTCGGAGCGCTTACAATTAATCGGATGCAGTCCTGACTGGAAGAAAGAAAAATGGAGAAAACAAGAGGAATTAATATCCTCCACGTTCCTGAAATCCTGGAGGATATTAATGTCATCAAAATATTAGCGAACGATAATCCCTAACAAAATACCCAGTGCGCCAAAGTCAGCATCACTGAAGGTGGTGTTAGCAAAACCAATATCACCCAGCACCGGCAATAAGAATACTGGCAGGAAGGTAATAAGCAAGCCTTGAGCGAAGGCACCCAAAATCGCACCACGACGTCCACCCGTTGCATTACCGAATACCCCTGCAGCTGCACCTACGAAGAAGTGCGGCACCACACCAGGAATAATCACGATCATGTTCAGCAGATACAACGTGAACATACCGATTAAACCTGCAGCAAAGCTACTCAGGAAACCAACCAGTACAGCGTTAGGTGCGTAAGGGAAGACGACCGGGCAATCGAGAGCAGGTCTGGCATTCGGAACCAGCTTGTCTGAAATACCTTTGAATGCCGGGACAATCTCCGCAATCACCATGCGCACACCCTGCAGAATGATGTACACGCCAGCTGCGAAGGTAATGGATTGCATGATAGAGAACATGAACCAGTTTTTACCACCGCTAAGCTCTTTCACCGCATCTGCACCCGCAAACAGGCACGTCACCAGGAAAATTATGCTCATGGTAAAAGAGATAGCAACCGGCGTGTCGCGCAAGAACAGCAGACTTTTCGGCACATTCATGTCTTCAGTCGAGTGCTCTTTATTACCAAACTTGCTGCCGATGAAACCGGCCAATACATAAGATAATGTTGAGAAGTGGCCGATGGCAACGTCATCAGAACCGGTCACTTTCTTCATGTACGGATGCGCAATAGCCGGGAAAAAGACCATTGCCACGCCAACAACCAAAGAGCCAACGGCTATAAGCGTAACGCCGGTCATGCCTGCTGTTGCCAGAATTACCGCTACCATCATCGACATAAACAACGTGTGATGACCGGTCAGGAAGATAAATTTCCACGGTGTGAAACGGGCAATCATAATGTTGATAACCATCGCAAAGAACATAATCATCGCCATTTCTTTCCCGAAGCTTTTCTGCGCTACGGAAACAATGGCTTCATTGTTCGGCACGACACCCTGAATACCAAAGGCATGCTGGAAAATGTTTGCGAAGTCACCCAGTGACGACACAACTAAACCCGCCCCTGCGCCTAAAATCACAAACCCCATAATGGTCTTGACGGTACCTTTAATGCATTCGGTTACCGGTTTTTTCTGTGCAATCAGGCCAATCAGGGCGATTAAACCGACCAGCACCGCGGGTTCGGAAAGTACATCGCTCATCAAAAAACGAAAGAAATCCATATCGCCCCCAGCTTACAGTGCGCCTAATTCGGTTAATGCCACGGACAAACGTTCTCTCATGGCTTTCTTATCAATCATATTTTCCAGGGCGACGATTTTGCCTGCGACAGACTGCGCGACTAACTGCTCGGCAATATCTTTGGTGCCGACATAGATATCACTCGGCGTCCCTTTCGCGGAGCCCAGGTCGACATGATCAACATCAGCGCTGATGGACAAATCCTTCAAAATGCTTTTAATGCTCATTTCCATCATCAGGCTGGTGCCTAAGCCGTTACCGCAAACCACTGTAATTTTCATAAATGTTCCTCAGAATTAATAGCGCGCAATAACAGACAAAATGTCCTGCGTCGTTTTGGCCGTCAAAATAGCCTGTATGTCTTTTTCGTTATCGAATAACTTGGCGAGTTGAGAAATCGCTTCAATGTGGCTGGTACTGTCGGTTGCAGCCAGCACAATCAGTAATTTCACTGGATCGTTTTCATCGGCATCAAAATTCACACCTGAAGGGATCAGGGTCAGTGCTAATGACAGCTTGTTAGCCCCCTCTTCCGGGCGCGCATGAGGCATCGCAATACCAGGGCCAACCACATAGTACGGACCGATAGTGTCGTGCGAGTGATAGATCGCATCAACATAACGCGGTTCGATAGAACCGTTTTCAATCAACGGTCGGCATGAAATCGCCACGGCTTCCCGCCAGTCTTTGACCTGTTCCACGACCTGAACGACCTCTGTATTTAATAGATTTTTTAACATACGACTGATAACTCCCGATGATAATTAACAGGAGAGTAGATATTTTACGCATTAATTAATGTGATGATTGTCGCATTTGATAGCGCTATCTGATAACGCTACCAATCTTTGTGATAGCGCTATCATTTCTCTGCCGCCATGCTTTGGCTATATTCGGTTCCTGCATATACAATGCAACAGGATATTTGCTACCGTGGGCAAAAACTGGAAAGAGTAATGGTAAAATAAAAGTAATGAAAACAGCTGGTTGTAATTATCCATGGAGTCGAAATGGAAAAAACACGTAAGCGCCGTGGTACCGGACGGGTGACGCTGCAGGAGGTCGCTAACTTTGCAGGTGTCGGAACCATGACCGTCTCCCGCGCGCTGAGAACACCGGAACAGGTTTCTGACAAGCTGAGGGAAAAGATAGAACAGGCCGTAGAAGAGTTGGGTTATATTCCCAACAGAACTGCTGGCGCCCTTGCATCTGGTCACAGTCATACAGTCGCCGTACTGGTTCCTTCCCTGACAGATAAAGCCAGCTCCCGCTTTATGCAGTCGTTGCAGCAGGTGCTTAATAAAAATGAATTCCAGCTACTGCTTGGGTGTCATGAGTATAATCAGCTCAAAGAAGCTGAAATTCTGATGACGCTTCTTCAAGGCAACCCGGCGGCGTTAGTTATTTTTGGTTCTCAGTTGGCTGATAAAACTCACCAGATACTCGAGAAAACAAATATACCTACCGTTAACGTTGTCGGTTCCCCTTTCAGTCCGGCTCAAATTACCATCGAAACAGCATTTTTTGAAGCATCACATAAACTGACCGAACATCTGCTGGAGCAGGGTTATAAGAATATCGGATTTATCGGTGCGCATATGGAAAACCGCCTGCAACGTCAGCAACTGAACGGCTGGCATAAAGCAATGCTGAGCCATTACCAGAACACTGATCTTGTTATCACAATGCCGGATGCCGCAAGTCTGCAATTGGGGCGTTACGCATTAAACGAGATATTACTGCGACAACCAGAGCTGGATGCTGTGATTTGCAGCCACGAAGAGATTGCGCTGGGTATCATGTTTGAGTGTCAGCGGCGTTTGTTAAAAATCCCTGGAAATATCGCTGTAGCTTGTCTTGACGGTTCAGACAGTTGCGATCAAACACACCCAACCTTGACATCCATCCGTATTGACTACAAAAAAATGGGGATAGAGACGGGTAAGTTACTGATTGGACTATTGAATAATAATCATGATGAATCAGAAGAGTCGCGTATCGTGCAATTCAACTACCAGATAGAATTACGTCAGAGTACATGAACCTAAAAGGGCACTATTGCAAAGTTAGCTATTGTGGTAGGGATAGCCGTTTCCGGCTATTCCCCGCGCAGATCCGGATGTGTGCTGCTAACGCATCCATTCCTACTTCAGGTATTTGGCGTAGAAGCGGATGCTAAAAACTTGCCGTAAAACCGCAATATCAGCCCGCAGTGTCGCTCTCCAGATTATCCATTCCTATATTGATGACAACGACACGTAAGACTGTGACTCACCAAACTTGGATGTTTTTCTGAGCTTAAAGCTCGTTGCGTGAATAAGGCGAGAGTCAGCGAATCTCATCGAGGCCCGCAGCACCGGCTGCAATAGGGATATAGAGCAGCAATCTACCGTCAACGTCAAAAACACGGAAGCCTTGCAAACGGGATGCGTTCATATAAACAACATGGAGCAGCAACAATACGATGCCTGTTGTTGCTCAGTCAGGACCTTTTCTGCCATGCGCGAGCCAGCGTCACGATTGATGAAGAATGTTCTCAACTGATTAATTTACTGCAACAGACGTGACAGCGGGCGATAACTTCCTCCTTGTTGCCGGTCGTGATATTGCCAGTCAGGCTGCCGGTATGGCTGCGGAAAATAACGTGGTCATCCGGGGCGGACGTGATGTGAACCTGGTGGCAGAGTCTGCCGGCGCAGGCGACAGCTATACGTCGAAGAAAAAGAAAGAGATTAACGAGACAGTCCGTCAGCAGGGAACGGAAATCGCCAGCGGTGGTGACACCACCGTCAACGCAGGACGGGATATCACCGCTGTTGCGTCATCCGTTACCGCAACCGGCAATATCAGCGTGAATGCCGGTCGTGATGTTGCCCTGACCACGGCGACAGAAAGTGACTATCACTATCTGGAAACGAAGAAAAAAAGCGGAGGTTTTCTCAGTAAGAAAACCACCCGCACCATCAGTGAGGACAGTGCCACCCGTGAAGCAGGCTCCCTGCTGTCGGGGAACCGCGTGACCGTTAACGCCGGTGATAACCTGACGGTAGAGGGTTCGGATGTGGTGGCTGACCGGGATGTGTCACTGGCGGCGGGTAACCATGTTGATGTTCTTGCTGCCACCAGTACAGATACGTCCTGGCGCTTTAAGGAAACGAAGAAATCCGGTCTGATGGGTAATGATGGATGGTCCCCGCGATGAAATACTGAAAAAACTGTCAGGGAAACAGCAGAGTGGGGAGAGCAGAGCGATAACTTCATGAGCGTCAAGCGGATAAGAAATAAAGAGCATATATGTTTAACAGTTTGTGGACCGCAGGGGTATGACAGAAAAAACGGAACGGAATAAAGCGTCGTCAGAGGTGGTTAGGCAGTCAGACCTGGCCCTGTTGACAGATGTACAGGCAGCCCTTCAGCAGGAAAAGCATCATGCCCTTTTCCTGATGGTGATTTTTCTGCTGGTACTGGTAGTGACGTTTGTTATCTGGGCATGGAACAGTCCTCTGGATGAAGTGACCCGTGGTCAGGGGAGTATTATTCCCGGCAGCAGGGAGCAGGTTATACAGACCCTTGACCCGGGTATTTTGAAAACACTTGAGGTCAGGGAAGGAGATATTGTTGAGAAAGGTCAGGTACTGCTGACACTGGATGATACCCGAAGCTCTGCCATGCTGAGGGAAAGTGAAGCCCGGGTGAATAACCTGGAAGCAGTCAGGGCAAGACTCCGTGCAGAAGCTTATTCCGAATCACTGACATTTCCGGATGACGTGCCTGCAGATTTGAGGGAGAGGGAAAGTACTGTTTATCGACTACGAAAGACTGAACTGGCACAAAGCATCGCCGGCCTTAAGCAGAGTAAGGCTCTGCTGGATAAGGAAATAGCAATGACCCGGCCAATTGTGCGTGAAGGGGCGATGTCGGAAGTCGAACTGTTACGTATGCAGCGTCAGTCAGCGGAGCTGCAGTTACAGATGGATGAGAAACAGAATAAATACCTGACGGAAGCTGGAGCTGAACTAGTGAAGACAGAAGCAGAGCTTGCACAGGCAAAAGAGAATATGGCTGGCAGAGCCGACCCGGTTGAGCGTTCACGTATCAGGGCTCCCCTGAGAGGCATCGTAAAAAATATTCGGGTAAATACTTTGGGAGGCGTGGTTTCTGCAGGACAGGACATAATGGAAATTATTCCGCTGGAAGACCAGTTGCTGATTGAGGCTTATATAAATCCACGGGATGTTGCCTATGTCAGAACAGGGATGCCGGCACTTGTAAAACTGACGGCTTATGACTATGCCATTTATGGTGGTCTTGACGGAGTGGTGACACTGGTAAGTCCGGATACTTTACGTGACCAGAAACGGCCGGGAGATTTAAAACTGGATCCAAATGAAGCATATTATCGAGTACTGGTTACTACCAGTAATAATTATCTGACAGACAGGAACGGAAAAATATTGCCAGTTATTCCTGGCATGATAGCCAGCGTGGATATAAAAACAGGTCAGAAAAGTGTATTTCAGTACCTGATTAAACCAATCACCAGAATGAAACAAGCTCTTCAGGAACGATGATTTATTATATTATTAATATCATGGCTCCGTAATACAGACACTCAACAGGAAGTCTGTATCGTATCGCAATGAAAAAATAATTTTATTAAATTTAAGGAGAATAAGTCACGTATAGAAATTATTATTTTTCCACCTCTGGAAATGATTAATTTATTTTATATTGATAATCGCAGGTTTTAATTAGCCTAAGGATTTTATATGAAAATGATTTTTACCGGTAAGGTCAGCGGAGAAAAAACCGTGCTGACTGTCGGAGGTCGTCATACAGTTAAAGCACAGCCCGGGGAGCAGTATGGACTGATCGATGAGGTGACCGGCCTAGTGCCTGACGGTGTTGAGGCGGATCGCTCCGGTGATGATTTAATTCTGCGTAAAAAGGAAGAAGATACTGAGGTCCGGATAGAGGGATTCTGGGAAGAATGCCAGCCCGGGGAAACACAGTGTACGGCGGTATTTAATATTGTTGGGGAAGATGGACAGGTCACCGAAGCCGTACTGACTCAGGATGGCCCGGTGCTGGATGATATTACTGCCGGACAATCGGGAACCTTGTCAGATGATGATCGTGGCGGTTTTATATGGTTGGGCGGTCTGGCATTTGGTGGGGGACTGGCTGCTATGGCTTTAGCTGCAGGTGGCGGTGGAAGCAAACATAGACATGAAAATGATGACTCTGATACTACAGCCCCATCGTCACCAGCACTGAAGGCAGAGGATGACGGTTCTGTTTCTGTTGAGCTGCCGGGTGATGCCAATAAAGGCGATACCGTGGATGTCACCTTTGAAGATGAAAAAGGTGGTAAGCACACCGTGACGCTGGAGAAAGGGGATAACGGCTGGACATCCAGTGATCCGACGCTGATCCCGGACAGCACTGGCGATAAAGCGACCATTCCGGCAGATAACGTGAAGGATAACAGTGAAGTTACCGGGGTTGCCAAAGATCCGAGCGGTAATGAAAGTGACCCGTCAACCGTGACGTCAAAAACTGATGGTGTGGCAGATGCCCCGGTTCTGAGCATTCCTGAAGTGACTGACGGTTATGCCAATGCTGATGAGCTGAAAGACGGTTTGCAGGCAGAGGTCACGTTGCCGGCAGGCACGGCAGAAGGTGCAGTTATTACACTTACCGTGACCCGTCCGGACAAAACCACGGAGAACGTGACACATACCGTGACTAAAGATGAAGTGGCTGCCGGTAAAGTATCCATGGATATTCCGAAGGATGCGGTGATTGACGGGCAGAACAGCGTCAGTGTCACTCTGACTCAGGGCAGTAACCCGGCGAAACCCGGGAATGTGGTTGATTTTGCTGCCGATACCCAGATCCCGGGGGATACCGATGGTGATGGTGCAACAGATGCAACACCGGTAGTTGCCATTCCGGAAGCGGCAGATGCCGAAGAGCTGAAGGATGGTGTACAGACCGAAGTCACGGTACAGTGGCGCCGTCGGCACCGGTATTAAAAGCAGAGGATGATGGTTCTGTTTCTGTTGAGCTGCCGGGTGATGCC
>OHXZ01000200.1_pt1 | contig 25812 bp, 20 predicted proteins | sample 1580021 | NCBI WGS metagenome assembly OHXZ01 (sample SAMEA3882520, study PRJEB24775) | human gut metagenome | biome: human-associated habitat; feature: intestine environment; material: feces | place: Netherlands | collected 2009/2010
ACTCGTCCGGATATATAGTAACGGAAGTTGTGACAGCACTACTTGCAGACAAGGGGCTGGATAAACTTAAGAATGTAGCCAAGACCGGAAAGACTGCCGATAATGTGGCGGACATAGCCGAGGGAGCAGGAAAAGCAGCCGAAAATGCGGCAGAAGATGCTGCAAAAGCCGGAAAAGAACTCGAGGGAGCTGCGAAAGGAGCCGAGAGTGCAGCGGAAGATGCTGGGAAAGCAGGAAAAACAGCCGGGAAGGTTGGTGAGAGTGGTAGTAAGACTATTAATCCTAATGAAATAAGATATAGTCAATCATCTGTAAATGGTTCAAATGACATTATACAAAGTATGAGGGAAAGCGGATGGAAAGGAGAACCTATTGATGTTGTAGAAATGCCAGATGGAATATATACAACTATTGATAATACTCGTGTTGCATCAGCTAGGGAAGCAGGAGTTAATGTTAAAGCAAATGTGCATGGATATAATGACCCATTGCCAAGTGAATATATTGAGAGATTTACAACCAAGAAGGGTGTTCCTAAGACATGGGGTGAGGCAATAGAGTTGAGAGTTGGAAAACAAAAAGCATCTTTTAGAAATGGAAATCCATATGGAAAATTTGATATGGAAACAATAAAATAAAAATGGAGGATAAAGGTAAATGGAAATATTTAATGTTCAAGAAATATATAAGGGATATAGTTATCCTAAAGAGTTTCTTAAAATTGTAGATTTAAATTTAGTGGATTTAGATTTATGGTATTTAATGACTAAGGAACAGGTAGAAATTAGAATTATAGGTTTAAAAAATAGATATCCTGAAAGACAACTAGTACCTTTTGCCAGAAGGGATGATGGTGATGATATAGCCTGCTTTGAAATCGGAAAAGGTAATAAAGTACAGATTGTTCATGATTTTGCTAGTGCAGGATATGAGCAAAGAAAAGAATATGATTGCTTTTGGGATTGGTTTAAGGATGCCGTTGAAGAAATGATAAAAGAGGATGAAAGTAATGGATAAATTAACAGAATTAAGCAAAGAAATATCTTATGCACTTCGTCATGCTCCATGGGAATATGAATTAGAAATGGATGAAGAAGGTTGGGTGCCAGTGGAGCAATTATTGGATGCTTTGCATAAGGAAGAGAAGTGGAGAAATATATCTGAAAACGATTTGGCTATAATGATTCAAAAATCAGAAAAGAAAAGACATGAGATTTTCAGTGGAAAAATAAAAGCTTATTATGGACATTCTATTCCAATGAAAATTGCAAAAGAGGAAAAAGTACCACCAGAAGTATTGTACCATGGAACAGCTAGAAGATTTTTAAATTCTATTAGAGAAAAGGGGTTGTTACCTAAAGGAAGGCAATATGTTCATTTGTCACAGGATGTTGAAACTGCCCATAGTGTCGGTATGAGACATGATATGAAACCTTGTATCTTGAAAATTGATGCTAAACAGGCATGGAAAGAAGGCATAATATTTTATTATGGAAATGAAAAAGTTTGGTTGGCTGATGAAATACCAAGTAAATATATAATGGAGATGTAATGCTTTGAGCCAGTAGACGTAAAAAATCTTTTACTTAAACAGTTTTCAAAGGCAAAAATTATTTATGATCAAGAGTATGCCTTTATTTCTTTAAAATTTAAAATTGAAGGTGAAGTTGAGCCCTATCCATATAGTGTTAGAGTCCCTGTAGAGATGATAGCGTTTCAAAATTCAACAGCACCAATTGTATTTTTGTTACATGTTGTTAATGGAGTTATAGATGAATTAGAGATTATTACAGCAGATTCAACACAAATAGATGCAGATAGCATTCAATTGGAAAAAGTTGAGTATGAAGTAAATCAAGAAGTTGTAATGAAAAAGTGAATTATTATGCACTCGAATCTCTAACAATCTATAATTTCCTGCCCGTCTATTAATTAACCATCATGGTTGCCCAGAAGCAATTAAGAATCCATGTAACTAATAGACACTCTGGCAAAATTTTGCCGAGTTGGGTATACGGACGAACATTACAAAATGAATATAAAGGAACATGTGAATGGAAGCATTAATGACATTAGATTGTAGCAATTATTCAGAAAGTATAGCAGATGTTTTAAAGATATTTCAACAAATAGGATGGTATATTTATAATCCACAAGGGAAGGTCGAATATTTGCCAATTGGTGATGACGATGAGTACGATTGGTAATGTGACGAGATATCTGAAAGTGAGCTATATGATATTATTTCTAAAAAAATTGCTGGCAAAGAACAGATAGGTATAAATTTATTTTATTGTAATGGTACTGAAGGGATTTCTTTAATGGCAGCTAATACCAGTCAAATTATATTGAGCATAACAATAAATCGTAAGACCATTAAGGGAAAGTATACAGATATGTCTTGGTATTTGGAGAACATTATATACAAGTTCTTGAGTAGTGATGTGAGATTATTATCCTATAAAATTGAAGAGTATGAAGATTAATCAGGAAAATTTATAAGAGATGTATTTTATAGTAAGAAAATAGAAATATTAAAGGAGAATTAAGTGTGGATAAAAACGAATTAATTTCTAGTTTACTATCATTTAAAGATAACATAGGTATGTGGAAGGTTGAAAAAATATTAAGTGATGCATTGAGCCAGTAGATGTAAAAATCTACTGGTTTTTTTTATGCAAAAAAATCCTTTAAAAGCGTTAAAATTGCAAAGATTTTGAAAAAAATAGGACTAATGTACAATTGACGCGATCAGGCAAAACATCTATAGTTGAAAACAGAATGAATAGGAGTATAGGTGTTATGAAAAAATATATAGCTGGATATGCCACAGATATTGGGAGTACAAAATCAATTAATCAGGATAGTTTGTGTATACGGAAAGCGTTGTTGAATGGAGAAGAAGTTCTTATCGTAGTTGTATGTGATGGAATGGGGGGATTAAGTAAAGGAGAAGTTGCAAGTGCGGCTGTTGTTCAGGCATTTGCAGAAAATTTTGTGACGGAAATTGTTAGAAAAATTAGTAATCAGGAGATAAATAAAGTAAAGGAAGAGTGGCGGCAGCTTATTTTGGCTTTAAATGAAAAAATATGGAGATATGGTGAGAAAGAAGGGAAACAGGCGGGGAGCACATTGACGGCAGTTCTGCTGTTCAAAAATCAATATATTGTTGCACAGGTAGGTGATTCACGTGCATACATAATCGGAGATAATGTCAGACAAATAACGGAGGATCAATCAGTTATTGCAAGAGAGATAAAAAAAGGAAATCTGACAGAAACACAGGCGATACATGATCCTCGGAGAAACATATTGTTGGAGTGCGTTGGGGTATCAAATCATGTTCATCCTGATTTCTATGAAGGATATATACAGCAGGGAGAGGGCATTCTTGTATGCACAGATGGATTTTGGCGTGAGCAGAATACAGAACAGTTAAAGGATAATCTTCCTAAAAATAATAAAACGGAGTTGGAAATTAAACAAATATTGCACAGATTAATTTCAGAAAATATAGAAAAGGGCGAAAAAGATAATATTTCAGCAGTTTACGTACAACAATCAGAGGAAGGGGCATGAAGGAAAAGTGGCTGTTATTGGAACACTTATAGAAGGAAAGTATGAAATACTGAAGTTAATTGGCAAAGGTGGAATGTCAGAAGTCTATCTGGCAATGGATAAGAATCTTAATAAACAGTGGGCTGTAAAAGAAATCAAAAAACGAAGTCATGACAAAAATAATGATATTGTTGTACAAAGTGCTATTGCAGAAGCAAATCTGATGAAAAAACTGGATCATCCATGCCTTCCAAGAATTGTAGATATTATTGATAAGGTAGATGTTATTTATGTTGTGATGGACTATATAGAGGGAGAACCCCTCAGCAAAGTAATCGAAAAAAATGGGGCGCAACCACAGGCTTCGGTAATTGAATGGGCACAGGAACTGGCAAGTGTATTGGAGTATTTGCATATGCAGGACCCGCCTATTATATATCGCGATATGAAACCCGCAAATATTATGTTACAGCCGAATGGAAACATCAAACTTATTGATTTTGGAATTGCAAGGGAATACAAAACACAAAGTATTTCAGATACCGTAAGTCTGGGAACAAAAGGCTATGCTGCACCGGAGCAGTTTGGTGGGAAAGGTCAGACAGATGCCAGAACGGATATATATTGTCTTGGTGTTACTCTTTATCATTTAATAACTGGCAAAAATCCATGTGAACCACCCTATGAATTATATCCTATCCGGTATTGGAATCCAAATTTATCAGCGGGATTGGAGAGTATCATATTAAAATGCACACAGCTTAATCCTGAGGATCGGTATTCTTCATGTGCGGAATTGTTGTATGCATTGAGCCATTATGAGGAAGAGGATGATGTATATCGCAACAGACAAAAAAGAAAGCTTAAGATTTTTTTTGGAACGGTGTTTGCAGCAGTTTTTTTTGTGATTGCAGGAGTCATATGTCAGGGAATACATATGAAAATTAGTAATGATGATTATGAATCATTGTTACTGCAGGCGGAAAAATCGGCCACTTCGAAAGAAAAAATCGAATATTGTACGGAGGCGATACAAATAAAGCCGACAAATACGAAAGCATATTTTTCATTAATTGATGCATATAAAGAGGACGCGGTATTTTCGTTAGATGAAGAGGCACGGTTTAAAAGTTGCATAAATAATAATTTGATGGAGTTACGTAAAAGTCATGATTATGCAGACCTTGCGTTTGAAATCGGAAAATTGTATTGGTATTTTTATGACTATGGCAAGACAGATCAGCAGGATAATCAAATCACAAGAATGAAGAGTTCGGTGCAATGGTTCGAAGATGTGTGTGAATATGGACAGAAGGAAAATTCTTCTTATATTGTTGCAAAAGTATATAAGCAAATAGGACAATTTAATAAAGATATTACAATCAATGTTGAAGAAGCCTCGGATAAGGGAATGTACAAACCATATTATAAGAATCTAAATGATTTGTACAAGCTGATAGGAAAAAATGAAGATGAACTGATAAACCTTGAAGTATATAAAATTTGCATATATTCGATAGAAAATTATGCAAGAAAATTTCGAGCTGACGGGGTAAAGAAAAGTGAGTTGCAAAAGTTTTTGAGGGAAATATTGCAGCAAACACGAGATCAGGTAACAACAACGGAAAAAACAGATGAAATAAAACAGGATATATTGAAGCGCGTATCATCCGTAGAACAGGTTGTGGTCAGAGCGTATATGGAGTAGGAGAATGTATATATGAATAATAAAGATATTTTTCAAATTATATCATATGTTTGTTTTGCATTAGCTGGAAGTATGTTGTTTCTTGCAGTAATTTTGTTTTTCCGCTTTCGAGTCAGGTATTTAATTGAAAAATTGAGCGGAAAAAATGAAGTAAGACAAGTCAGGGAAATTCGGTCAAATATAGGAAAAGCAAGTAAAAAGGTCGCTTATGAAATTTTTCAATCAGGAAAAAAATCAGAAAAAGAATTAGAAACAGAACCAGAAACAGAACTATTGAACGATGAGAATACGGTGATATTGCAGCCGCCAGCAAAAAATAATGAACCAGAAATTGTATTATTACAAGATGATATGGAAATCCATACGAAGGAAAGGATATAGGAGTGTTATGAAACGAAAAAAAGGGTATGAAAAAATAGCAATATTATTAATGGTCTTTATATTATTTATTGGTGTGTTACCTGTGCCAGATGCTCTGGCCGGAACACAAAATAAAAAAGTTCATGTGAAGCTGAAATTAGATACAAAGGAACTTGTCTGGTTATCAGGTGAAGAGACAGAATTGAAAATAACAGGAAGTGTTGACAAGTCGTCGAGGGTTGTATATTTTACACAGGATATGGAAGGCAACAAAGAGGCAATACTTCATAGTGAAAATCTGGCAAAGGTGTCAAAGAAAGGTAAATTTAGCATTTTAATTGAGGATGTGCCGGAATATGATACTACATACTATATTTATGCAATAGATAAAAAAAATCATATTGCAAAGAAAAAAGTTTCCTACTGCATTGATGAAGAGGCCCCAGTCATTACACAGATGATTACAGATGATCTGGTATTCAGTAAGGATACATATTATGCAATGAAAGACACAATCAATGTACGTGTAATAGCATCTGATATGAATGGCTCAGGAATAAAGGAAATATGTATATACAGGGATGGGGAACTAATAGAAAAAAAGCTTGCAGATGAAAATGGAGAAGCTTCTTTTGAGGTTCCTTTAGATAAAAAGGAAGAATCTAAAAATTGTATTTATGCATCAGCAACGGATTTTGTTGGAAATGTAACAGATGAAGAATGGAATAGCAGCCTTAATAATGGTGAGCCAATTGTCTATGATGGTTCAACACCTCATATTTCTTTTTTATCGACAACGGATGAATATCATGTAGGCCATAAGACATATATAACGGGTGAAGCTGAGTTCCTATTGAATGTTAAAACGGATGTGTCTGATATAAAGTCTGTTGAAGTGAAGGTTAATGGACAGAATTTAAAAACGGATTATCATGATAAGAAATTTGAAAATTTGAAAGAAGATGAATACTTTACCGGTAATATGGAGCAGCAATATGTAATTTCAACTTTGCAATTTCCAGAAACTTTGGACAACAAGTATGAAATAAATATTACAGTGACGAACATTGCAGGACGAAAGTATCAGACTACATATTATGTTTACCGTGACACAGATGCGCCCGTATTGGAAAGTGTTATTATACCTAAAGTGGCGGCAGAAGCCGGACAGGTATTTTATGAAAAAGGTGAAAAATACGGATATTATACCAATAAAGAAGTAAAAGCTATTGTGACGATGGATGATGGCGGGAATGGTTCTGGTGTAAAGAAAATCACATGGTATCTGGTCGATGAGAATGGGAAAAAACACGAAGAGAAAACAGCGAAGGGAAAACAGGCAAAGATTGAAATCCCATCCAGATTTAAAGGGTTCATTTATGTTAGAGCGGAAGATCGGTTAGGCAATGTGAGCAGTTGCGATTATACAGCAAGTGGTATTATATCGGAAAATGGAAACTTGCATAAACAGCATTGTGATATACAGTTGAAAACACAAAAATCTACAGCAATGGATAAAAAGGGAAATGCATTATATCGAAATAATACAAATGTAGATGTTGTTGTTAAAGATAGTTATTCTGGAATCCGTAAGGTTGAATGGAGTGTGCAGGCACCACATGATAGCAATAAAAATTATGAGGGAGTTTGTGAAGTTTCAAATGAAGGCGTGATCTCGGATAGCGATTGGGAAGTTGCCAATACACAAAGCAATCTGGTTACTGAGTTACATGGAAATCTTCCAGTAAAAAATAACAGTAATGATATTGTTGTAACGGTAAAGATGACCGACAGGGCAGGTAATATTAGTAAAAAAACAATCAATATGAGTATTGATAAAACAAATCCGGAGGTAAGTGTCAATTTTCATGATGATTCACAGAAAGCTATTTACAAGGAAAAGCGTGTTGCAACTGTACAAGTTCGAGAAAGAAATTTTGATGAGCAGGATGTAAAGTTTTCTGTAAAAAATACAGATCATATGATGCCGGTGGTTTCAGAATGGAAAGAAATCGTTGATGAAGAAAATCCGGATAATACATTGCACATTGCAACATTAGAGTTTGATCAGGACGGGGAATATGAGCTGGAGGTAAATTATAAAGATCTTGCAGGACGTAAAGCAGAAAAATCTGAGGTGCAAAAATTTACGATCGATAAAACATCACCAATGATCGAGATAGATATGCATTCGGAAAAAGATAATGGATTTTATTATGCTAAGGCACCTACGGCAACGATACGTATTACAGAAAAGAATTTTGATGCAAATAAAGTAAAAGTAAAAGGAAATGTCAAAGGAGCAAATAATAAAAAAGCGAAGTTCCCGACAGTTTCCGGCTGGAAAAAACAGGATGATGTATATACAGCAACTATTACATTTAAGCAGGATGGTGTATATGAATTTTCAATCAATGCGACAGATATGGCAGGAAATAAGTCTGAGGCATATAAAGTTGGAGAATTTTGTGTCGACCAGACAAAACCGGAGGTAAAGATTTCCGGGGTTACGGATAATGCAGCGTATAAAGGAACTGTAAAACCAACCATAAATATTTCAGATGTTAACTTAAGCTCTGAAAATGTTCATTTAAAACTGATTGGAGCAAATCGTGGAGAGGTGAATTTAGACAATTTATATGAAGTGTCAGAAAACAAATCGGGAAAAGTAATTAGATTTTCTGATTTTGCCAAGGAAAAGATGGTTGACGATTTGTATACATTGACTGTAGATGGAACTGATCGTGCTGGAAATAGAATAAAAAAGAATCTCCATTTTTCGGTTAATCGATTTGGCTCAGTATATAGTATGGAGGATTCCTTAAAAAGTATAAGTGGGACTTATGTAAAAAAAGCGTCAGATATTGTAGTTACAGAAACAAATGTGGATGAGCTTGATGCACAATCAATAAAGGTTACTTTGTTTCAAAATGGAAATCCGAAGGATTTGATGATCGATCAGGACTATACCGTAACAAAAAGTGGCGGTAATGGTAAGTGGTCACAATATCAGTATACGATAGATAAAAAGAATTTTTCGGAGGACGGAAGTTATTCCGTTGTTATTTCCTCTATGGATAAAGCGGGAAATACAAATGAAAATGATGATTCAAATAAAGGAATGGAAATTTCATTTGGAGTGGATGCTACAAAGCCTGCTGTTATGCCAATTAATGTTAAGCAGTCGGAAACCTATTCGTCATCAAAACTTGAAGCAGGCATTTCCATAATAGATAATTTGTTACTCAAAGATGTTGAAATTTTACTTAATGGGAAAAAAGTTGTCTACACAAAAGATGGGGATAATTATGTGATTGCGATTCCAGAATCAAATACAAAACAGAAGATTTCTGTGATTGCAAAAGATGCAGCAGGGAATATTTCAAAGTATGACATTTCCGATTTGCTTATAACTTCAAATGCGATTGTCCGTTGGTATAATAATAAGCCTGTTTTTTGGACATCTATTGGATGTGGATCAATTGTAATTGTTTTAATAGGTGTGTTAATTGGTTTACTACGTAGAAATGTTATTCATAAGGGAAAGAACAGATAGGGGCAAATATTGTGGCTAAATACAAGATTATAAATAAAAAAGATCAAACGACTACGACCATTGTTAGAAGCACATTTGGAAAAATAGCAGTAAATGAAAGAGAACTTATAATTTTTGAGAAAAACCTGTTACCAGGTTTTTTTCATCCAAAGGTAGAAGGAAAACGTAAAATAATTTATACAGCTCCAAAATCAATACCATTAAATTTATATGTTAAAAAAAATTTTACAATACATAAATTTTATAATGTGCTTGCACAAATTGTTGAGATTGTAAAAAAGACGGATACTTATAAATTGTACGCCTACAATTTAATATTGGATGACAGGCTGATTTTTGTTAAGGAAACGACGAGCGAACTGTTTTTTTTGTATGAGCCGTTACTTGACAGAAATAATTGTACAAACTTATTTTCTTTTTTAGAAGATTTTGTAAGGAATCTGAAAACAGAAGATAAGATGGTCGAGTATGAAAAGCAAAGATTTCTTATTTTTTTAAGGAATCCGCAAATATATAAAATTGAAGATGTCGAACAATTTATTTTACAGGTGTACCCACAGATTTATCAGCAGATTGACCGTTCAGGCAAGGGAAAAAGTGGATTTATAACAACAAATCAAATTGATTATATGCAACATTATCAGAGCAGGGAAGGTACTGTGACAGAGCCGGAAAATGCAGGGACTGTACTTTTGCAGGACGACGAAGAGGGAACAACGCTGCTGGATGAAGAAGGAACAACTTTATTAGGAGAACAAAATATTGTTCATGCGAGTTTATTACGTTGCAGCAATGGAGTTACCACGCAGATAAATAAGAATGTCTTTACGATTGGAAAGGCAAAAGAAAATGATTTGTGCATCCCGGATAATCGTACGGTTAGTCGAAGACACGCCAAAATTTTTGTCTCAGGAAGTGACTTTATGTTGCAGGATATGAATTCCACAAATCATACCTACATTAACGGCAGAGTAGTGTCAGATGATGCAGAGATGTTGCATGATGGTGACCGGATATGCCTATCCGATGAAGAATTCGAGTTCTTTCTGAATATTTGAGATGTAGCAAAGAAGGGGGGATTTAATGGAAAACCATATTTTTAATGGAAAGATTGTAGAATTGGAAGATGGAGAAGAAGCAGTATCCTATAGATTGAAGTGCAATGATGATTTTTATGATATTGGATATAAGGTAATGCAGAATCAGGAAGAAAGCTGTTTATTGCCTTGTTATCGGCTCAAATATAATGGAAAGATAAAGCTGGTGTACTTCACAAATAATTACAGCAAGCTTAGTGAAAAGTTAAATGATTTAGAGGAAGATAAAATAGGAGAACTACTGGCAAATGTATTTGAAGCGATTATTCAGATAGAGGGGATTGGATTCCTTGATATGGGATGTATAGACGGAAGGCTTGACCATATATATGTGGAAAATAATACCAATACCATAAAAATGATATATCTGCCTGTAAACTTATCATCTAGAACCAAAAGTTTCTCTTTGTTCGAAAATGAAATTCGGGCATCTTTAGTCCGGAGGATAGAAAATGAAGGAGACAGTGCGTCTGTTTTAGCACAGGATATTGTAAGCTGTCTTACAGATGGCACAGTATCTGTAAGACAAATAATATCCGTATTGCGTAGAACTGGGAATAGTGATTCTTCGGATAATGAGCAAAAAGCCTGGTATTTAAAATCGTTGGAAGACAATCGAGAGATAAAAGTGAGTAGAGAACAATTTATTCTGGGAAAAAGCAAAGAACGTGCACATGGCATTATAAGTGGAAATACAGCGATAAGCCGTGTACATTGTGAAATTATTTTAGATGGAGATCAGGCATATGTAACGGATTTGGGGAGCTCTAATGGAACGTTTGTAAATGGCCGGAGAATTCAGCAGGGAGTTCATGAGGAGATTACAGAAGGAAGTAAATTAAGACTGGCAAACATGGATTTTATTATATTGCGGAGATAACTATGAGTAAACCTTTGATAGTAATAGCAGACACAGATGAAATGTACTTGTCCACAATTGAGCGTAAGCTGCTAAAAGAATTGGGCAATCGGATAGAATTGGAAATTATATCGGATGAAGCATATTTTTTTGAATTTTTCAGCAACCCGAAAACGGCTGAGATTGTTGCAGTGGGAGAACGGTTTTATACAAAAGATTTATTGAAGCACAATATTGCAAATATATTTCTTTTGTGCGAAGAAGAGGACACAAAAAATATGCAACAGGTATCTGTATACAGTATCTACAAATATAAGGGCATAAAAGAAATATATAATGAGTTGATATATCGAAGTTTAGACAAAATCTTAGCAGATGAGAAAAGCGTAAGACAAACACAGGTGATTGCCTGGTATTCAGCCATTGGTGGTTCGGGAAAAACCGGATTGGGATTAGGCTTTTCCAGTTGTCTGTCTAACAATCATCGAAAAGTTTTGTACATTAATGCAGAATCAATTCAGGCGTTTGGTTATTATTTAAAAAATCATAGTGTAATGCCCACAGATGGGTTTCGCGCAATCAGAAGTGATGAAAATCATATATATGGCAATATCAGACCTTACATACGACGAGAAGGATTTTGGTATATTCCGCCTTTTCAGGCAACATTGGAAGCATTGAATCTGGATTACTCAATTTATTCGAGATTAATCCAGGGAGCGAAAGAAAGTGGTGATTATGATTACATCATTGTAGATATTGAAGCCGGATACAGCACGGAAAAGATGGAATTACTGAAATTGGCAGACAAAGTTTTAATTGTATTGTTGCCAGATCCGATTTCACTCTATAAAACAGAATTTGTTACTAAAAATTTAGATTTGCGGGATTCTGAAAAATACCTGTTTATATGCAACAGATACAGGAAGGAAAATAGTTTACAAAATAAATTTTCAATACAGGAGTATGTGGAAGATACGGAAACCCCAATGGAAAATATAGAACAGTTAGCAAATCGAAAAGGAATACAAAAATTGGCATATATGTTCAGTTAAAGGAGCAAACATGAAAGACACTGCAATTGTTGAATTTGTAAATGGAAAGGAAAAGACAGACATAGAAGTACCATTGGATATTACGGCAAATGACTTAATTATCGCGCTTAATAACTGTTACAGGTTGAATATGGATATCGAAAATATTTTTAATTGTTATTTGATTTCAGAAAATCCAATTGCATTTTTACGTGGGAATAAAACACTTCGGGAATATGGAATACGGAATGGATCATGGATAATATACAAGAGAAGTGGAAGTAAAGTGAACGAAAATGATAAGGAGTAGGTATGGAATTGCAATATAAACTTATTGTCAGTAATAGGTCTGTATACAAAGAGTTTGAAATTACAGCAGAAATGCAGGAGATCATCTTAGGTACAACGTCAGCGTGTGAGTTTCGTTTAAATCCGGATGACTTCTTTACAACAATTGAGTTAAAGGTTCTGAAAAAGGAAAAAACATGCGTATTAGAGTGTGGGGATAATATTTATATAAGTAAAGGGGATCTCCGAAAGTTACTGTCGACAGAACTTATTCATGGAGATGTTTTTTCCGTATGCTATGAAGAGTCAGGAAATGTTGCTTTTCAGATACGTTTTTTAATAGATTTTGAGGCACAGGTACCGGATTATAATTGGAAAATTGATTTACAGGGAAAAGATTACTGGTTGTTTTCCGGTGAAGAAAGTGCGGACATTCAGTTTAAAGGCAAATTCAGCAGTGCATGCAGTATTGCAATCCGCAAAAATTCCGCAGGCTATGAGGTGGAAGAACTGTATTCAGAGTATGGAATCTATCAGAATGGTCAAAAAATGGGAAGAATAACAAATCTCGAAAACCGGGATTTTATTTTTGTGGCAGAGTTTTCTTTTTATTATAAGGATAATTATATTTTCTTTGATAAAAAGGGTATTGTGGTTCATGGTCCAAAGATGCAGGAAGTACAACCACGTCGGAATAGTTTTCGTTATCCACTATATAATCGTAATACAAGATTAAAGTATATCGTACCGGATGAAAAAATTAATTTACTGATTCCGCCGGGAATTCCTAAGAAACCGGAATCAAATCTGGCAATGACATTATTGCCTGCAATTGCGATGCTGGTTCTCACAATTGCAGTGCGTGGATATATGAGTAATGTTTCTAATAACAGTTTTATTATTTTCAGTGTTTGTACTATCTTGCTGGGAATTGGAACTTCAATTGCAACATTTATACAGTCGAAAAAGAAATATAAAGTCGAATGTAGGACGAGAATAGAAAAGTATGCTGACTATGCAGAAAAAAAGAGAGAGGAGATTGCAGAAGACAGACAAACAGAAGCGGAAATTCTAAAAGAAATTTATCATGATTTGAATTATGATATGAAGACGGTTATTAATTTTTCGGAAGAATTATTTGACCGGATGAAAAAAGATGAAGATTTTTTGCATGTATATTTGGGAGTAGGGAGAGCAAAAGCGATTCGCGAAATAGACTATAAGGAACAGGAAACATTTGAAATAGGTGATGAACTGATGCAAATTCCACATGATATAGCGGAACATTTTGCGTATTTGGACAACGTCCCTATCTGGTTGAATCTTCTTGAAATTAATGCGGTAGGTATTATCGGAACAAAGGAAAAAACGCATGAATTTTTAAAAAATATGGTATTAGACTTAGCGGTCCGCCAATATTATGGCGACATACAGATGATACTTTTGGCTGATGATATGTTGGAGCGATATGAATGGGCGAAATATCTGCCGCACTTGTTTAATGAGAGAGAGACACGAAATATCGTGTATGATACAGAAACGAAAAACAATGTATTCGAATCTTTGTATAAAGAATTAATTTTTAGAAGTGAACAAAAGGATAATTCTGAGGCAACATATTTTATTGTATTTGTCATGGATGAAAGAGGAATAAAAAATCATCCGTTAGCAAGGTTTATTGAACGGGCGGCAGAACTTAGGGTAGTATTTATCTTTTTTGAAACATATCGCGAAAATTTACCATTATCATGTGATCAGATCATTCAACTTCAGGAAAATAACAATGGATGGATTGCGGAAACAAAAGATTGTACACAAACAAAAATCTTTCAATATGATACAATCACCGACACACAGATGGTGAAGTTGTGCAGAAAGCTTGCGCCGGTGTATTGTGAAGAAATCAGTTTGGAGAGTTCTTTAAGAAAAAATATTTCATTATTTGAATTGCTTCACATCTATTCAGTTGAGGATATTGATTTAAAAGAAAGATGGGGAGATTCCAGGGTCTTTAATTCTATGGCAGCACCACTTGGGGTAAACGCAAAAAATGAAATTGTTTTTCTGGATTTACACGAAAAAGCACACGGTCCACATGGATTAGTGGCTGGAACAACGGGATCTGGAAAAAGTGAGATTTTACAGACATTTATTCTTTCGGCAGCAACCCTGTTTCATCCATACGAGGTAAGTTTTGTAATTATTGATTTTAAGGGTGGAGGAATGGTAAACCAGTTTAAGGATCTTCCACATCTGATAGGTGCAATTACAAATATTGATGGAAGAGAAATTGATCGTTCCCTGAAATCTATCAAGGCGGAGTTACTTAAGAGACAGGAATTATTTGCGCAGGCGAATGTAAATCACATAGACAAGTATATTAAATTGTATAAAGAACATAAAGTAGCAGTTGCGCTTCCACATTTAATTATTATTGTGGATGAGTTTGCAGAACTGAAAGCGGAACAGCCGGAATTCATGAAAGAACTTATCAGTGCGGCTCGTATCGGACGAAGCCTTGGAGTACATTTGATTCTTGCAACGCAGAAGCCTTCTGGACAGGTAAATGAACAGATTTGGTCGAATTCCAAATTTAAATTATGTTTAAAAGTGCAGACACGGGAGGATAGTAATGAAGTTTTAAAATCACCGCTTGCGGCAGAAATAAAGGAACCGGGTCGTGCTTATCTGCAAGTCGGAAACAATGAAATATTTGAGCTTCTACAATCTGCTTATAGTGGTGCTCCTGAAAAAAGTGAAGAGGGAATGGAAGAGCGCTATGTGATTTCACAAGTGGCTTTAAGTGGTAAGAGAAAAAAAATTTTTGAACATAAACCGGCAACTGGAAATGGAAGCAATCGCACACAGTTAGAGGCAATTGTGGATTATATTAATGATTATTGTGAGAAGAATAGTATTTCCAAGTTATCCAATATTTGTCTTCCACCGTTGACAGAACATGTAGTCTATCAATATGAAGCGGAAAATGAGGCGTCTGAAATGATGGTTCCGTTAGGTGTTTATGATGATCCGGAACATCAGTATCAAGGAACATTTTTTTCGGATTTTGGCAGACAAAATACAATTATCATTGGTGCTTCACAGATGGGAAAAACAAATGTTTTACAGTTGCTTATCCGATCTTTGGCAGATCATAACAGTCCGGATCAGGTTTCGCTATATATAATGGATTTTGGGTCCATGGTATTGAAATGCTTTGAGAATCTCAAGCATGTTGGAGGTGTGGTACTTGCTGCCGAAGACGAAAAATTGAAAAACCTTTTCAAAATGCTGATGACGGAGATGGATATTCGAAAAACTGCACTTATGAATTTTGGTGTCAGTTCTTATTCGGCTTATAAGGATGCAGGGGGAAAGAACATACCAAAGACATATTTAATTATCGATAATTTTAATGCGTTTAAAGAATTGTATCTTGATAATTATGAGGCAGATTTTATTAAGTTGTGTAGAGATGGTGTGTCGCTGGGCATTTCAGTTATTATAACCAATGCGAGTTCGAATGGAATTGGGTATCGCCATATGTCGAATTTCGAGAATCATATTTGTCTGACCTGTGTAGAATCAACAGAATATTCAAGTATGTTTGACCGATGCAGAATGGAACCAAAATCAGTTCCGGGCAGGGTATTAATAGAGAGCAATCATGTAATATACGAACTTCAGGTTTTCCTGGCATTTGAAGGCGAAAAAGAAATTGAACGTTCCAATGCAATGAAAAATTATATTAACACGGTAAATGATAAATATAAAAATAGCAAGAAGGCAAAAGTAATACCGGAGATACCACAAAAGCTTGGCAGAAGTTGCTTCGATAGTGAATACAAAGAAAAGATGGAAGCAAATTATGTTCCGGTAGGATTGGATTTTGCTTCTATTGAACCAGTTATAATTAATCTGAAGGAAGATCAGGAAATTGTTTTCGTGGCAAAGAAAAAAGAGATGTCAATGCCGTTTATGAATAGTTTTATTAATACAATGCTTGTGTATGCAAATGTGGAAATGTATATTATTGACAGCTTTGTTCGGGGAATGAAGAAATTCGCCAATATGCCACAAACGCAGGAGTATACTTTGGATTTGGAACAGTGCGAGACAATTTTTGAGACAATTTCAAATAAATTGCAGGCGAGAAAGGAGAGACTTATTGCAGGTGAAGAAATCCAGGGTGAGCCAACCCAGGTTATAATTATACATAACAAGGATGCCTTTGCGTATATATCTGATACTAAGCCTGTTCGGAAATTATTTGATGAGATAACCAAAGATTACAAAAATTATGGTGTGTTTGTGATATATGGAGACGTGGAGGATGAAGCTGTTCCATACGGATCACCAGACATTTTAAAGCATTTAAAAGATGCAAAACAAGCGGTTGTATTTGATAATCTTCCGTTAGTAAAGTTATATGATGTTAGTTCCCAATTTGCAAGAAAACATACGAAACCTCTTTTGGAAGATGAAGCATATTGGTTCCGGGGTCCGGAGATCAAAAAGGTGAAATTAATTACGGAGGATAGTGAAAAGGAGATTTCCTGACAGGGCTGCAGGCTTCAGTGGCAATGGATTTGATATATCAAGCCATAATGGTGTTGTAGACTGGAATCTGATTGCGGATGCAGACATGGATTTCGTGATGATCCGAACCGGATTGGGGCAGGCACCGGATGTAGATGCGCAGTTTGAGGCAAACTATAATGGAGCAGTAGCGGCCGGACTGAAAGTCGGCGTCTATCATTTGTGCTGCACCCGGACGCCGGAAGATGCGGTCAAAGAAGCTGAGTTTTGTCTGGAGATTCTTGATGGAAGAGAGTTAGACTATCCGGTTGCGTATGATATGGAACAGGCAGGAATATTTGCAGGAGGTAAGGCGAACACAACGGCAATTGCAAAAGCTTTTTGTGATACGATTGCAGATGCCGGATATGAACCAATGATTTATTCGTCGGTTTCTTATCTGAACGAGCAATTTGACTGGAAAAAGCTGAAGGGCTATAAAGTCTGGGTTGCTGCTTATAGAGAAACGAAGCCAAAATTACAGGTTCCGGTTGATTTATGGCAGTACACAAAAGAAGGATTTGTGGAAGGCGCCAATACTGATAAAGGACATTGTGATCTTATTTATTCCTATATGGAAGCGACAAGTGTGAAGTTTACCAGGGCTTCACTTACAATGAAAAAGAAGACAACGGCACAGGCGAAGATTAAGATGGGACCGGGCGGATGTACGGACTCTAAGAAATTTAAATCCTCTAATCCCAAGGTTGTTACTGTAAACAGGAAGATAGGAAAGCTCATGGCGAAAGCAAAAGGAAAGGAAACGATTACAGTCATGACCGGGAGTGGGAAGAAAGCAAAAATGAAAGTTGTTGTGAAGTAGAGAGATTGCTTTGATATGGGATATGAAAAGTAATACGATTGAAGAAGTAAAAAATACCACTTGACATACCTTGAAAAAGAGCGTATTGTATCGGGTGGATATTTCAAATTTAATATTGTAAATTTCTCTTATTCAGAGTGATGGAGATACATAGGATCTGTGAAGTCACGGCAACCCCGTTTCCGAGAGGGACAGGAAGGTGCCAACCTGAGCGAGCAATCGAACAATAAGGGGATTTGATTATCTATATAATTGGTCCACTTATGAAAGTAAGTGGATTTTTTTGTGCAAACAAACGGAAGGAGAAAACATGGAAAAATTATTATTTACATCAGAGTCCGTTACCGAAGGACATCCTGACAAAATGTGTGATGCAATTTCCGACGCAATCTTAGATGCCTGTATGGAGCAGGATCCAATGAGCCGTGTTGCCTGCGAGGCAGCCAGCTGTACAGGATTTGTACTGGTAACCGGAGAGATTACAACCAAAGCGCAGCTCGATATCCCGGCTATCGTCCGTAAGACAGTAAACGAGATCGGATACAACGATGCAAAGACCGGATTTGACGGAAACACATGTGCCGTAATGGTGGCTTTGGACCAGCAGTCCGCAGATATTGCTATGGGTGTTGATAAGGCACTTGAGGCAAAAGAGGGCGCATTGACCGATGATCTTGACACTGGTGCCGGAGATCAGGGTATGATGTTTGGTTATGCAACAAACGAGACAGAAGAGTTGATGCCTTACCCGATTTCACTGGCTCACAAGCTGGCATTACAGCTGACAAAGGTACGTAAAGACGGTACACTTACCTATCTCCGTCCAGACGGAAAGACACAGGTTTCTGTTGAGTATAATGAGGCTGGAAAGCCAAAGAGACTCGAAGCTGTTGTATTATCTACCCAGCATGATGATGATGTGACACAGGAACAGATTCATGAAGATATCAAGAAGTATGTATTTGATCCAATTCTTCCAAAGGATATGATTGATGACAATACCAAGTTCTTTATCAATCCAACCGGACGTTTTGTAATCGGTGGACCTCACGGAGATGCAGGACTTACCGGACGTAAGATCATTGTAGATACTTACGGCGGATACGCACGTCACGGTGGCGGGGCTTTCTCTGGAAAAGATTGTACAAAGGTAGACCGTTCCGCAGCATACGCAGCACGTTATGTGGCAAAGAACATCGTTGCAGCAGGGCTTGCAGAGAAGTGTGAGATCCAGCTTTCTTACGCAATCGGTGTTGCACAGCCTACTTCGGTTATGGTTGATACATTTGGAACCGGCAAGATCGCAGATGACAAGCTGGTAGAGATCGTAAGAGAGAACTTTGATCTTCGTCCGGCAGGAATCATTAAGATGCTTGATCTGCGCAGACCGATTTATCGTGGAACCGCAGCATACGGACATTTTGGACGTACCGATCTGAACCTTCCATGGGAAGCAACAGATAAAGTTGATGTATTAAAGAAATATTTATAGTTCATGAGTTTATGAAAAGTTTACATACTTTTGGAATAAACAATGTTATAATAAGGCACAGGAGACAATCCTGTGCCTTTTTATAATGCATTACTATAAAGGAGCAATTCATGAAGATAAAGACAAAATTAATTATTGCATTTTGCATCATTATATTTGTACCGATACTTTTGGCGACAGCGACGGTTGTAGGCTTTTGCAATTTTCAGGCGCATGCAATCGAGGAGACATACGGTATTAAGAACACCGATGCATATAGTGTGATCAACTCCGTACAGCTGTTGAACCGGTATACGGTAGCTGATTTTCAGAAAATACAAAAGAAGATACAAAAAACCCCCGACGAACTTGTGAACATGACGTATCTGCAGGAACTGAATGAGGAATTAAAACAAAAGTATTCCTATCTGATCATTCGAAGAGGCAGTCAGTTGTATTACAATGGTGGCAGCGATAATCAGATTGTTGTCGATTCCCTTCCCGATTACGGCTCAACAGGATCCGAGGCAGGAGTGGGAACTTATATTGACAGTGATGATGAGATACTTGTAAAACAGGTAGATTTTAAACTGACTACAGGGGAAGAGACAACGGCCTTTATCATTACTTCCCTGAAGGAAACCGTGCCGGAAGTACGGCAGACAATTGTAGGTGGGATTATCTCGATTGTCATTATTTTGCTTTTGACGGCTTTTATGATGATCATTTGGATATACCGCAGCATGATCACGCCAATTAAAAAGTTGCAGGTTGCAGCGGAGAATATTAAAGAAGGCAACCTGGATTTTTCCATGGATGTGAAAGCGGATGATGAGATCGGTGAACTATGTGTTACGTTTGAGGAGATGCGTCAACGTCTGAAAGATAACGCAGAAGAGAAACTTAATAATGAGCGGGAAAACAAAGCACTCATCAGTAATATTGCACATGATTTAAAGACTCCGATTACTGCAGTCAAAGGATATGCAGAAGGTATCATGGATGGTGTGGCAAATACCCCGGAAAAACTGGATAAATATATTCGCACGATTTATAATAAAGCAAACGAGATGGATACACTTATCAATGAACTGACCTTATATTCAAAAATTGATACGAACCGTATTCCGTATGATTTTGCAAAAATCAATGTGTGTGAATATTTCAAAGACTGCGTGGAGGAAATCGGGCTTGACCTTGAAGCAAAAGGTATTGGCCTGTCCTATTTCAATTATGCCACAGCAGATACTATGATCATCGCAGATCCGGAGCAGCTCCGCCGCGTAATCAACAACATTATTGGAAATTCTGTGAAATATATGAACAAGACGGAGAAGTTCATCAACATTCGTATTAAGGATGTCGGGGATTTCATACAGGTAGAAATCGAGGATAACGGACGGGGTATTGCGCAAAAAGACCTGCCGTACATTTTTGACCGGTTTTACCGCACGGATGCCTCCCGCAATTCTGCGACGGGCGGAAGCGGAATCGGTCTGTCGATTGTAAAGAAAATTATTGAGGACCACGGTGGAAAAATCTGGGCAACCAGCAAAGAGAACAGTGGCACAACAATGTATTTTGTTATTCGCAAATATCAGGAGGTAGCAAATGAGTAGAATTTTAATTGTAGAAGATGAAGTGGCGATTGCAGATTTAGAGAAGGATTATCTGGAACTCAGCGGCTTTGAAGTTGAAATTGAAAATGATGGGAAAAGCGGATTGGAGAGGGCCTTAAACGAAGATTTTGATCTGTTTATTCTGGATTTGATGTTACCGGAAGTGGATGGCTTTGAGATCTGCAAGCAGATTCGCGAGAAGAAGAATACGCCGATCCTTATGGTATCAGCCAAGAAGGATGATATTGATAAAATCCGTGGACTGGGTCTGGGAGCAGATGATTATGTCACCAAGCCATTTTCACCAAGTGAATTGGTTGCACGTGTGAAGGCGCATCTTGCACGTTATGAGAGACTGATCGGAAGCAATACCGTAGAGAATGATATTGTTGAGATCCGCGGAATCAAAATTGACAAGACAGCGCGTCGTGTATGGGTAAATGGTGAGGAGAGACAGTTTACAACGAAGGAATTCGATCTGCTTACTTTCCTTGCGGAAAATCCGAATCACGTATTTACAAAGGAAGAATTGTTCCGTAAAATCTGGGATATGGAATCTATTGGAGACATTGCAACTGTTACAGTACACATCAAGAAGATTCGTGAAAAAATTGAGATGAATACCAACAAACCACAGTATATCGAAACAATCTGGGGTGTTGGTTACCGATTCAAACTGTAAAGGGAAAAAGTTATGAAAATAGGGGAAGTTGAAAAAGACAGCCATCTTATTGTTAAAGTGTTTTCGAAGATGATGAAAGATGGCGAAGAGGTAAGAAGTCCAAAGTCACTGGATTTCCCGGTAAAGATACAAAAAGTGTATCCTACGGGTTTGGCAGTGGATGAAATCCGAACAGTAGTCCCTGCGGGGGACAACGGAGAAGAGAGTACATTTACAGTCGCTTTTGATTCTCCAAACGTGCTGATCGATCTGTATTTGTTGAAAGATGATATGCCGCCAGTTGTGTGGGAAGATATCACAATCAAGAAAGCAAAAGGTGATAATGGATATTGTCATGTCATTATACCGAGCAAAGATGGAACGAAAATGAACCGTCGGCATGCTTACCGGCTGGAGATCCATGCGCCGGCGAATATTTATGTCGGCCAGTCGGACGAACAGGTGGGCGGAACGGTCAGAGATGTATCGGCGACCGGGTTTGCCATAATTACGAATAAAGATGGCATCCGCAGGGGAGAATCTGTGCGGGCAGAAACGCTTAATCAGGAGCTGGAGATGCCTTTGGCAGGTGTCTGTGTGCGGAAAAAGACAATCGCTAAAGATAAGTTTCTGTATGGGTGTAAATTGAAATACGAGGATCCAAATCTGCGCAAATTCATCAATGAAAAGCAACGGGCGCGCATGAAGACGGAATAACAGCAAAAGGCAAGGAGAGACTGCATGGAAGAGCAGAAGGAAACCGTACACAAAAGACGTGTGCGTTATAAAGGAAAATATCCAAAGAAATTTGAGGAAAAATATAAGGAACTGAATCCGGAAAAATATCAGGATACGATCGCCCATGTGATTCAAAAAGGAAATACACCGGCAGGAATGCATATTTCCATTATGGTAAACGAAATTATTAACTTTTTAAATATTCAGCCGGGAGAGACCGGATTTGATGCCACGCTTGGATATGGTGGACATACCAAGGCCATGTTGCAGCAGTTGCAGGGGAAGGGACACATGTATGCGACGGATGTGGACCCTATCGAGTCCGCAAAGACGAAAAAGAGACTTGCAGATGCAGGTTTTGGTGAGGATATCCTCACAATCAAACTGCAGAACTTCTGCACGATTGATGAGATTGCAAAGGAGGCCGGAGGCTTTGATTTCATATTGGCCGATTTAGGTGTTTCTTCGATGCAGATTGACAACCCGGAGAGAGGCTTTTCCTTTAAAGTAGATGGCCCCCTGGATCTGCGTCTGAATCCGGAAAAGGGAATCAGCGCGGCAGAACGCCTCGATCATATTTCCAGAGAAGAACTGGCAGGAATGCTGGATGAGAACTCGGATGAACCGTACTGTGAAGAACTGGCAAAAGCAATCACCGATGAGATCCGAAAAGGAAATCGTATTGATACGACAACCAAACTTCGTCATGTTATAGAAAAAACACTGGATTTTCTTCCGGAAAAAGAAAAGAAAGTTACAATTAAAAAAACATGCCAGAGGACATTTCAGGCTTTGCGTATTGATGTGAACCGGGAATTTGAAGTACTTTATGAATTTATGGAGAAACTTCCGGATGCACTGAAACCGGGTGGACGTGTAGCAATACTTACTTTCCATTCCGGTGAGGACAAATTGGTAAAACGTGCATTAAAGGAAGGTTTCCGTGAAGGAATTTACAGTGATTATTCGAAGGACGTGATCCGACCGTCTGCACAGGAATGTGCACAAAATGGGCGTGCGCGTTCCACAAAAATGCGTTGGGCCGTTCGTGCGTAGAACATAGAGTCAGAAGGTGTCATAATTGGCGTTTTCTGACTTTTTATTTTCCACATTTTTCTGCTTGCGCAAAGAGACACAGTAAGTTATAATACAGTCGTTATATGACTGACGGAATGAGTGGAGAACCACGTGGAGTATAACATGGCAGTTTTATTGGCTGCCGAAGAATGCAATGTCTCTTCGAGGCATCGCAGGCGATGCTTCAGAGAAGCGTTGCAATTGCCGACCGTCTGGGCAACAAAAGGAGCCTGGAGGGTCTTTTTTTAATTAGATATATAGACTTTTCAGAATAAAGATACTGAAGAGTTGTGCTTTGTATCAAATCAAAAACACGATTCCCTGGACTTGACAAATTACATATGTTAGTATAACCTATCAGTGGTTAGACAAAACTAATATATGGCAATAGTGCAATCAATTTTATAGAAGGAGGAACATCATGTTAGAAATGAAAGAATGGGATGGATTCGAAGGACGTCTTTGGAAAGAAGAAATCAATGTTCGTCAGTTCATTCAGGACAACTACACCCCATATGATGGAAACGAGGACTTCCTCGCTGGACCAACAGAGGCAACAGATAAGCTTTGGGGAGCATTACAGAAGTTACAGAAAGAGGAACGTGCAAAGGGTGGCGTTCTTGATATGGAGACAGAGGTTGTAACAGGTATTACAGCTTATGGTCCGGGATATATTGATGAGTCCTTAAAGGATTTAGAGACAATTGTAGGTTTACAGACAGACAAACCATTAAAGCGTGCATTCATGCCTTACGGTGGAATCAAGATGGCTGTTCAGGCGTGTGAGACATACGGATACCAGGTAAGTGACAAGTTAAAGGAGATCTTTACCAAGTATCATAAGACACATAATACAGCTGTATTTGATGCTTACACACCGGAGATGATGAAAGTACGTCACAATAAGATCTTAACAGGTCTTCCGGATACATACGGACGTGGACGTATTGTCGGCGATTACCGTCGTGTTGCATTATATGGTATCGATCACCTCATCGAGGAGAAGAAGAAAGATAAGGCAAACTGTGGATGTGGCGAGATGACAGACAATGTGATCCGTTTAAGAGAAGAGATCGCAGAGCAGATTAAATGCTTAGAGGATATGAAGAAGCTTGCAGAGATCTATGGATACGATATTTCAAGACCTGCAACAAACGCAAAGGAAGCTGTACAGTGGTTATACTTCGGATACCTTGCAGCAATCAAGACACAGAACGGTGCAGCAATGTCCGTTGGACGTGTTTCTACTTTCCTGGATATCTACTTCGAGAGAGATTTAAAGAAGGGTATTATCACTGAGCAGGAAGTACAGGAATTAGTTGATCACTTCACAATGAAGCTTCGTATGGTGAAGTTTGCACGTATTCCTTCTTACAACCAGCTGTTCTCAGGTGACCCGGTATGGGCAACACTTGACGTTGCAGGTACAGGTGTAGACGGACGTTCTATGGTTACAAAGTCCGACTTCCGTTTCCTGCATACATTAGAGAATATGGGACCGGCTCCGGAGCCAAACCTTACAGTACTTTATTCTTCAAGACTGCCTGAGAACTTCAAGAAATATGCAGCAGACATCTCTGTTACAACAAGTTCCATCCAGTATGAGAACGATGATGTTATGCGTCCGGTATGGGGCGATGACTACAGCATCTGCTGCTGTGTATCTGCTACAGAGACAGGTAAAGAGATGCAGTTCTTCGGTGCTCGTGCAAACCTTGCAAAATGCCTTCTTTACGCGATCAACGGCGGTGTTGATGAGAAGACAAAACAGCAGGTAGGACCAAGCTATCAGCCGATCACTTCTGAATATCTTGACTATGATGAAGTAATTGCAAAATATGATAAAATGATGGACTGGCTGGCTCATCTGTATGTCGGAACACTGAACATGATTCACTACATGCATGACAAATACTACTATGAAGCAGCAGAAATGGCTCTGATCGATACAAAGGTTGACCGTTCCTTCGCAACTGGTATCGCAGGATTCTCTCACGTAGTAGACTCCCTGTCCGCTATCAAATATGCAAAAGTTAAAGCAATCCGTGACGAAGACGGCATTACAACAGATTTCCAGGTTGAGGGTGACTTCCCACGTTATGGTAACGATGATGACAGAGCAGATGAGATCGCAACAACACTGCTTTCTACATTCCTTGAGAAACTGAAACACATCCATACCTATCGTGATTCCAAGCCAACCACATCCATCCTTACCATCACATCCAACGTTGTATATGGTAAAGCTACAGGATCTCTTCCGGACGGAAGAAAAGCAGGCGCACCGCTTTCACCTGGAGCAAACCCAAGCTACGGTGCAGAACAGAACGGACTTCTTGCTTCCCTGAACTCCGTTGCCAAGCTGCCTTACGAATGGGCACTTGA
>OHXZ01000255.1_pt1 | contig 21868 bp, 17 predicted proteins | sample 1580021 | NCBI WGS metagenome assembly OHXZ01 (sample SAMEA3882520, study PRJEB24775) | human gut metagenome | biome: human-associated habitat; feature: intestine environment; material: feces | place: Netherlands | collected 2009/2010
CCCGTTAGAAACGTGCGCCGCTAGGCGCACAACAATCAAAAAGGAATGTTTCACGTGAAACATTCCTTTAATGTAAAATAAATAATGTAAAATATACTACATAATCTGAATAATGTTGTTACGAATTGCAAATACCGCAGCCTGAGTACGATCAGTAACCTCAAGCTTTTTGAAAATACTTGAAATATGATTCTTAACAGTTCTCTCACTAATCTTCATTTCCTTAGCAATATCTCTGTTAAACTTACCAACAGCCATTTCTTTAAGCACTTCCATCTCTCTCTTAGTAAGAGCATCTATCTTAAGCTCATCCTCATTTTTCTGAATCATCTTAGAATTAAGAGCTGGAATAAGACTTGGCTGTATATAAGTCTCACCATCAGCAATAGTGAAAATAGCCTTTTTAAGCTCAGCAGACTCAGAATCTTTCAGTACATATCCGTTAATTCCAATATCTACAGCCTTCATAAGATATTCTGTCTCATTGTGAACAGTAAGAACAAGTACCTTTACCTTAGATTTTCTGTCCTTTAATGCTTTTAATACCTCAAGACCATTCATCTTTGGCATATTGATATCCAAAAGTAATACATCAGGTCTAAAGGTCTTTAATTTATCAAGACAATCCTCACCATTCTCTGCCTCAGCAATAACCTTGATATCACCGTCGAGCTCCAGCAGATTTTTAAGTCCCTCTCTGATCATAGAATGATCATCTGTAATCATAATGTTAATAGCCATAATTTAATCCTCCTTATTTACAGGTATAATTACCTTAACTATACACCCCTCACCGGGTTTTGATGAAATAGATATTTTACCGGAAAGAAGATAAATTCTTTCCTTCATCATAGATAATCCAAAGCCTGAATTATCATCTCTGGTAAACTCAGGAATAGCAGATGTATCAAAACCATCTCCATCATCCTTTATTGTCAAAGTAAGTGATTTTGGTTCATACTTTAATGAAACATTAATTTCTTTGGCATGACCATGCTTGATAGAATTACTGCAAGCCTCTTGAATGACCCTGAGTAAGGTTAGTGACACAAGACTGTCTACCATGTACTCATCACCGAATGTCTTGAAATTACATCTTATATTATTTGAATTGCGAAGCTTATCAAGCGCACGCTCAACAGTAATATTAAATCCAATATCATCAAATGACATAGGTCTTAAATTATAAATCATATTTCGAAGCTCATTGATAATATCCTTCAGTATCTTTCCCTGAGACGTGAGCTCAAGCCGGCACCTGATAGGGTCAACATCCATAAGTTTAAGACAAAGCTCTGTCTTGTGAGTAAGTGATGTCAGACTCTGTACAGTAGAATCATGCAAATCACGAGCGATACGCTGTCTCTCACTCTCCACAGTCTGTAAAATCACCCTCTTAAAAGCATCACTATCCTCTTCGTTGATAACATCAGATATGGCCTCTGAAATTTCTACTTCATTAGTTGTCTCATCAGAATTATACACTCTGATAACACTGTTGATTTCATCAATCTTGCAATCAACATCAGATATCTGTTTGTGTAAAGACTTTATCTGAGGCTCAATCAGCTTCTGCTCTTCCTTAAGTTCCTTAACTTTGCTCTTATTATATGAATTGATTTCACGTGGAGTAAAAGCCTCAAAGCTTTCATCGGATTTTCCTTCAAGCATCTGGATAATCTTGATATTTTCTTTAAAATGATTCTCAGCGGCAGTAAGTTTTTCTATAAGCGCATACTTGCTGTCATAAAATTCATCTCTTGTTTTCTCTAAATATTTTTTAACCATAATCACTGAACATTTGTTTGTATAATTAATTTATCTACGATATAATTATATATCATTTTTACTATATTTAAAAGCAATTATAAAAAATAATTGTATAAAACTTCTTTTTTGTTATAATATAGTTATAAGAATACAAAATCAATATATCAAATTTTTCAGATAAAAACAAGGAGGTTATAATATGAAAAAAAGTACAAAAAATCTGCTTTTTCTCACATCTGCTGTGATTGCCGGAATGCATATATACAACAGAGTTGTAGACTCTAATGCCGAAAGGAAAAATGCACTCAAAGTAGACAATGGCCACTACTACAAATGGAAAGAAGGAAATATCTTTTATACAAAAACCGGCACCGGTAAGCCAATACTTTTAATACACGACACCGACTCCGGAGCATCCGGTGAAGAATGGGCAAAGGTAGCTAAAAAGCTTGCAAAGAACAATACCGTATACACTATTGATTTGCTTGGATGTGGCCGCTCGGACAAGCCTTCCATCCAATATACAAGCTACATGTATGTACAGATTATCACAGCTTTTGTAAATGACGTAATCGGAAAGCCTGTTAACGTAGCTGCAACCAATCTTTCAACAGCTCCTGTAATCATGGCAAATGCTCTGTCAAAGGATTTATTTAATAAAATTATACTTATAAACCCTGTATCATTGCAACAGCTTAAATGCATACCTGACAAGAGCACCAAATTTAAGCAGAACATAATAAATCTGCCAATCATAGGTACATTTATATACAATAAGCTTATGAGCCCTATCAAGGTAGATTTACTCTTCAGAAATAAATTTATTTCAAGAGGCCAGCTCATATCAGATAATATGAAGGATGCATACTATGAGTCCGCACATAAAGGGCAAAGCCGCGGCAAATATCTTTACTCAAGCATTTTATCAAACTATATCAATACTAATATTGCGCCCGCTCTCAAGAACCTGGACAAGGATGTATCAATTATAGCATCAACAGGAATAAAAAATAATATGGATGTTATCAACAATTACCATAAGCTAAACAGTAAATGCGACATCATCCATATTGCAAATGCAAAGCTTTATCCTCAGTTAGAGTTACCGGAGAAGACAGCTTCAATTATTAAAAAAATTGTTACTAACTAATTCTATACTTTAATCTAAAATAAGGCACCGCCTATAACTATTCTTCAACAATTATAACGGTTTTTTACAATGGTTTCTTTGAAGGCAGTCCGGCTTTTCTCGGATACTTGTTGCTCGTATTCATAACCTTATCAATTATGACAAAAGAGCGATGATTATCCGAGTAGCCAAACTGCTCTATTTTATTCAGCTTTCCTCCCAACAGATAAATGGCCGACTTTGCATCTGCCACCTCGCTCTCGCACTCACCTGATTTATATGACACAAAGCAGCCTCCCATTTTCACAAACGGCAGACAGTATTCTGAAAGAGTAGACAGATTTGCAACTGCTCTCGATACACAAATATCATAAGCTGCCCTGTGTTCCTTATCCCTGGCAAAATCCTCTGCCCTGCCATGAACTGCTTCAATATCCTTAAGCTCAAGCGCTTCAATAACTTCATTTAAAAATCCAACTCTCTTATTAAGTGAATCTAATAAAGTAATCTTAAGCTGAGGAAAAGCTATCTTAAGAGGAATACCGGGAAAACCAGCTCCGGTTCCGACATCAATGATATTTTTTTCCGCGTTTAAATCTAATGTGTGGCATAAAAACAAGCTATCAAGGAAGTGTTTCTCTATTACCTCGTCGAAATCTGTGATGGCAGTAAGGTTCATAACCTTGTTTTTTTCGATAAGCATGTCATAATATAGCTCAAATTGCTCTAATTGTGAATTATTTAATGTACATTTAATTTTTGATAATTCATCAGTGAAGTGTGTGAAATCATATTTCATATTTTATTCTCCATTATTATTGTTCAACGCTTGTATTATCTGGGTTTAATCTAGAAAATAAATCAGGATTTGAGTATTTTAATTGTTCCAGAAATACCAGTAAAACCGATATATCAGCCGGTGTGACACCTGAAATTCTGGATGCCTGACCTATACTAAGCGGCTGAAATTCATTCAGCTTCTGCTGTGCTTCAATTCTCAGACCCGAAATAGTATTATAATCAAAATCAGTAGGTAACAGTTTTTTCTCAAGCTTCTTAAAATGAGAGACCTGCTTGATCTGTCTTGAAATATACCCTGCGTACTTAATAAGAATATTAATCTGTTCTCTTGTGTCATCAGATAACTTAGGTCTGTCGGGATCTATCGGAGCGAGCTTGTCATAATCCAGCTCAGGTCTTCTGATAAGCTCCTCAAGTGTGGTTCCGTTGCTTAGCTCTATACTGTTGTATTTCTTCAGAATCTCCTGTACATCAGCCCTTGCGCCGATATTTACATGCGACACTCTCTCTATTTCCTTATCAATAAGCTCTTTCTTTTTACATACATAGTCATATCTTTCCTTTGAAATCAGACCAACCTCGTATCCCTTCTCGGTGAGACGCAAATCTGCATTGTCCTGTCTTAAAAGGAGACGATATTCCGCTCTTGAAGTCATCATGCGGTAAGGTTCTCTATTTTTCTTAGTGACCAGATCATCTATCAACACACCTATGTACGCTTCTGACCTGTCAAGTATCAATGGCTTTTTGCCAAGTATCTTCATAGCTGCATTGATTCCGGCGATAAGTCCCTGACAGGCTGCCTCCTCATATCCGGACGAACCGTTGAACTGTCCACCACTGAACAGACCATGTATTTTCTTAAACTCGAGCGACGCATATAGCTGGTTTGCATTGATACAGTCGTACTCTATGGCATAAGCATCTCTTACTATCTTCACATTTTCAAGTCCCGGAAGGGTGCGGTACATCTCATACTGTACATCCTCAGGCATAGAAGATGACATTCCTCCGACATACATCTCGTTAGTATTAAGTCCCTCCGGCTCAATAAATATCTGATGTCTTTCCTTCTCCGCAAACTTAACCACCTTATCCTCTATTGAAGGACAATACCTCGGACCTGTTCCCTCTATGATACCTGCATAAATCGGTGAACGGTCGAGATTGTTTCTGATAATCTCATGGGTCTTACTATTCGTATATGTAAGCCAGCATGAAACCTGATCAATCTGCACACTTTCAGGATCAGTTGTAAATGAAAACGGCACTACCCTCTCGTCACCGAACTGTTCCTCCATCTTGGAAAAATCAAGACTTCTCTTATCTACACGCGCTGGAGTTCCTGTTTTGAATCTGCGCATCTCAATTCCGTGATCTATGAGCGACTGAGTCAGATGGTTGGCTGCCAAAAGTCCATTCGGACCTGTATGAGTGATCATCTCGCCGGTTAAGCATCTGGCTCTTAAATATGTACCGGTGCACAGCACAATCGCCTTACAATGATATAAAGCTCCCGAAGTAGTTTTTGCACCGACTATATTATTATTCTCATCGGTAACAATCTCAGAAACCTCACCCTGTCTGATGGTCAGATGGTCGGTATTTTGAAGGGTTTTTCTCATTTCCATACTATATTCCGCTTTATCTGCCTGCGCGCGGAGAGAATGAACAGCAGGTCCCTTCGATTTATTTAGCATCTTTGACTGGATAAAGGTCTTGTCAATGTTTTTTCCCATCTCGCCGCCAAGTGCATCAATCTCTCTGACGAGATGCCCCTTCGAGCTTCCACCGATATTCGGATTACATGGCATGAGCGCTATACTGTCCACGCTTACCGTGAAAACAATAGTCTCAAGTCCAAGCCTGGCACACGCAAGTGCTGCCTCACATCCCGCATGTCCTGCACCAACTACAACAACATCATAATTTTCTTCAACAAACTTACTGCACATAACTGCCTACTTTCCCATACAAAATTTACTGAATATCTCATCCATCAGATCATCCTCAACCGATTCTCCGATTATGAGTCCGAGTGACTCATACGCACTCATCAAATCAATCGAATAAAAATCCTCCGGCATGTCATCATCAATACTGTTCATAACAAGCTTAAGACTTTCCATAGCATCTGACAATAGTTTTTTGTGCCTGATATTTGTGATATAAATCTCATCATTGAATGAGACCTGTCCATCAAAAAACATTTCCTTTATTGTATCAGAAAGCTCATCTATTCCCGAGCTTTCCTTTGCAGAAACCGAAATAACCGTTTTATCCACAAGCTTTTTTATATCATCTGCCGACACCTTTGAAGCCAGATCCGACTTATTTAGTAAAATGACTGCCTTTTTATCTTTAATAAAATTGATAATATCATAATCATTATCATCAAGTGCAACGGACGAATCAACTACATATATGATTAAATCAGCTTCATTGGCATGCTCCATAGCCTTTTTCACACCAATTTTTTCAACAACATCCTCTGTGCTTCTGATGCCTGCAGTATCAACGAGATTTAAGGTGATTCCACCAATATTAATCTGTTCCTCAAGCACATCTCTCGTGGTTCCGGCTATATCCGTGACAATTGCCCTGTCACTTCCTACAAGCACATTTAAAAGAGATGACTTTCCGGCATTTGGCTTTCCAATGATTACTGTGTTTATTCCTTCCTTCAGAATCCTTCCATTATCTGAGGTTTTTAACAGACTATCTATCTCCACATACTCGTTATCCACAATTGCACGTAGTTTTTGTGGATAACCATCCAGAGAAATATGTTCAGGGTCGTCAAGTGCCGACTCAATAAATGCAATCTCATGCAAAAGCTGCTCTCTTATCTGCCTGATGCTTCCAAGCACGGCTCCGCCTAGCTGGCTTAAAGAGCTTTTGAGCGCAAAATCATTTTTTGAATTTATTACATCTATGACAGATTCTGCCTGGGATAAATCAATCCTGCCGTTTAAAAATGCCCTTTTAGTAAACTCTCCGGGCTCTGCCGGTCTTGCTCCGTTTTTGATTACTGCTTCAAGCACTCTCTTCATCACATACACACCACCGTGGCAGTCTATCTCCACAGTGTCCTCCCTCGTGTATGTATTGGGAGCCTTCATCAAAAGCACCATAACCTCATCTATTTTCTCATCGCCGTCATATATAAAACCATAATGAATGGTATGTGACTGACAGGCGCTTATTTTCTTTTTATTATTCTTGCTTTTATAAATCCTATCTATTACCGAAAGTGCATCATCTCCGCTTATCCTGATAATTCCGATTCCTGACGGAGACATAGCTGTGGCAATAGCCGCTATTGTATCATTTTGCATATGAAATTCCTCAAAAATTCTAAGATAATATATATTCAAAAAGGATACCTGAAACCAGATACCCTTTTAATGATTTATATCTATTATTTCTTAAGTGTCACAACAACATGTCTGTAAGGCTCATCACCCTCGCTATGTGTTGTTACATATCGGTCATTCTGTAATGCAGAATGAATAATTCTTCTCTCAAAAGGATTCATTGGCTCAAGAGAAACCGGTCTCTTTGTACGCTTAACCTTATATGCAATATTCTTTGCAAGGTTCTCTAATGTATCCTTTCTTCTTTTACGATAATCTTCTGTATCAATTTTTACTTTATAATATTCTTCTGACTGTTTATTTACAGCAAGGCTTGTCAGATACTGTAGAGAATCAAGCGTCTGTCCTCTTTTTCCAATGAGAATTCCCATATCATCGCCCTTTAATTCGATATCAATGGTATGCTCAACCTCATCAATTTTGATAAGAACTTCAACTTCCATTTTCATAGCTGCAAATACGGAACCTAAGAATTCTCTAACGCTTCCTTCAAGTGAATATTTCTTACGAGCCTTGATTACAGCATTTTTGCTTCCGATTCCGAGAAAACCGGTACTTCCCTTTTCAATAACTTCATATTCAATCTGGTCACTTGTTGTTCCAAGCTGAATGGATGCCTCCGTGATGGCATCATCAACATTTTTTGCAGAAACTTCAATATACTCCATATGAATGCCCCCTCTTATTTGCGATTGTTCTTTTCATTAAATTCTTTCACTAAATTTGCCTTTGAAGCCATACTTCCTGCTTTTGCATTTGACTTCGCAGCCTGTGCTTTTTCTAATTCAAGCTCTTTTTCTGCAGAAGAAACATTTACGTTAGCTTTTGACTCAATGTTTCTTGTCTTAATCATTGCTGCCTGACGAATCTGATCCTCAGAAATGCCAAGTTTTTCTCTCTTCTTCTTTGCTTTTTCCTGATTCTTTTTCATAATATCATCAAGATCAAGATTCTCAATGTGCTTATTAACAAAGAACTGCTGAACTGCACGAACCAATGCACTTACAACCCAGTAAATACCCAAACCGGTTGGTGTAATAAAGCAGAAGAACAATGACATCAATGGCATCATTGTATTCATGGTTTTCATCTGCTTTGCCATCTGATCATTATTTCCACCAGCCTGTGGCATAAGCTTAATATTCAATAACTGTGTTGCATAAGCCAATACCGGAATCAGTAATGCAAGAACAAGCACAATCCACTCATGACCTGCAAAAGATGTCTTAATAATATTCCAAGGTGTATCAGAAATATTAATCTTTCCAAATGCATAGTTAAATTTATTAATATGTGGTGTAATTTCACCTACAGCACTTCCAATGTTGTCGAAATAAGAAGTAAGTTTCTCCCATCCTGATTTTGGCAGCTTGTACAATACATCAATGATGTAATTGTTCAAAGCACTTGTATCTTTTGTCGTGAAATCAACAGAAACCGTTGTAATCTTATAATCTGTAACGATTTTCTGCATAATATCCTGAAAACCGGATGTATTGCTGATTACATCAACGACACTTCCAGAAACAACTTTTCCATTGCTAAGGACACCAAAATAATCCTTAATCGAAGTAATGTATGCAGGAATATTATAAAATACACGATATAAAGCAAACAGCAATGGCATCTGAATCAACATCTGAACACAGCTACCCATCGGTGATACACCATACTTCTGATAAATACGCTGTGTCTCTTCGTTCATTGCCATCATAGCTTCCTGATCCTTACGATTACCGTACTTTTCTCTTAAAGCATTCAACTCAGGCTGCATCTTCTGTGATAATTTTGAAAACTTTTGCTGCTTAATGGTCAATGGAAGCAAACATGTATAAATAAGAATTGTGATAATCACAATACTTATTGTAACGCTTTCCACACCTGTTAAATGATATACAATATCATAGATCCCATTCATGATCCATCCAAGCACCTTCGCAATAGGTCCTAAGATTGAACCGGGATATGCTGTCAATTCTATGGCTGACATAAAAACCTCCGTTATGGAACCGGATCATATCCGCCCTTAGAAAAAGGATTGCATCTTAATATTCTCCATGCAGCCAATGCGCCACCCTTCAGCGCTCCATACTTCTGTACCGCCTCAAGACCATAACAGGAGCATGTCGGATAATACGGACATTTTGTCGACTTCATTGGAGAAATATACTTCTGATAAAATTTAATCAGTGCAATAAATAATTTTTTCAACGGGATTCCATCTTCTTTTCAAACTTAATCAACATGAACTATTTTGTGAAGACGTCCAAGATGCATAAGTGCGCTTTCTACCTCATGGTATGAAATATTTCGCGCTGTAGCTCTTGCGATGACTACAATGTCTAAACCACTATCAAACATGTCTTCATGTAGTCGGTAACTCTCTCGAATTAAACGAGTAAGATGATGTCTTATAACACTATTTCCAACTTTTTTACTAACTGATATACCTAATCTGTTTTTTTCTGTATGATTTTCTAAAATATATACAACAAGAAAACGGTTCGCATAAGACTTGCCGTTTCTGTAAACATTCTGAAAATCAATATTTTTCTTTAATGATTCTGAAAATTTCATTTGAAATTATCCTTCTAAAATTGCATCATAAAAGAAGAAAAGACCACAAAATTGTGGCCTAAGCTGATAATTTTTTTCTACCTTTTAATCTTCTTGCAGCCAATACTTTTCTTCCGCCTGCAGTACTCATTCTGCTTCTGAAACCATGAACTCTAGCTCTCTGTCTCTTTTTTGGTTGGAATGTCATCTTCATTGTATCCACCTCCTCTGCGTTAAAAAACATCACTTGAAATTATATCAGAAAACCTCTACAAGTCAAGTAAATTCAAGGTTTTTTTATAATTTTATATTTTCTTTACTAAATATTACCTGAAAAATCATTCACATACCATATCTTGTATATTGTGGATAACTCCACATATAAAAAAAGTTATCCTCATTTTGTGGATAACTTGTGGATAAGATGTATAAATCACATGGATAAATTTTCAAAACTCTATTCAACCCAGTAAAACCAGGGTCTATAACTTTAATTCCCTTATAAACAAGCTTTAATCGTTGATTTACCCTTGAAAATAGTGTACTATAAGTATATGTAGGATTATGGGTAATTATCCTATTTTATAAGAAAGATGTGGAGATATAAATGGACAAGATTATTGAAAAGTGGGATGAAATTTTAAATACAGTCAAAAGGGAGTACGAAATTAGTGATGTATCTTTTGATACCTGGATTCGCCCACTGGAAGTATTCGCGATCGAAGGGAATACACTGTATATTTTAGTACCATCCGAGCAGATGGCCCTTACTTATATTTCAAAAAAATATCTGGCACCACTTCGTGTAGCCATCGTTGAAATTACAGAGATTGAATATGATATTGAGTTTATCCTGCCGGAACAGGCGAAAAACCTTAAGATATCAAATAAACCAGCTAAGAAAGCTGCATCCGTCAGCGGTGATGATTCCAACCTGAATCCAAATTATACATTTGATACTTTTGTCGTTGGTAACAATAACCGTTTTGCGCACTCTGCTTCGCTTGCCGTAGCAGAATCACCGGGTGAAGCATACAACCCTCTTTATATATATGGAGGTCCTGGACTTGGTAAAACCCATTTGATGCACTCGATCGGCCATTTTATTTTAAACCAGGATCCAAACGCAAAAGTAATCTACGTTACCTCCGAGGAATTCACAAATGAAGTTATTGAATCCATCCGTAACGGTAATGCTTCTTCCATGACTAAATTCCGTGATAAGTATCGTAAAGTCGATGTTCTTATGATTGATGATATTCAGTTCATTATTGGCAAAGAAAGTACGCAGGAAGAATTTTTCCACACATTCAACGCATTACAGACACAAGGAAAACAGATTATTCTTACTTCCGATAAACCACCAAAAGAAATGGAAACATTAGAAGAACGTATTCGTTCCCGTTTCGAATGGGGTCTTATGGCAGATATCGGAGTTCCTGATTATGAAACACGTATGGCTATTCTTCGTAAGAAAGCCGAATCTGATAAATTTAATATTGATGATGAAGTATTAAGCTATATTGCAAACAATATTAAATCCAATGTCCGTGAATTAGAAGGTGCTTTAAATAAGCTTCTTGCTTACAACAACCTCGTACATATTCCTATTACTATGGAAATTGCGGAAAAAGAACTTTCTAACATTATTACACCGGACAAGCCTAGAGAAATTACCCCGCAGCTGATTATTGAAGTAGTATCTGAACACTTCCATATCTCTGTGGACCAGATGATTTCAAAAACACGTAGCAGTGATGTTGCAAAACCAAGACAAATTGCCATGTACTTATGTAAGAATATGACAGATAGTCCTTTGGATACTATTGGTTCCCTGTTAGGAGGAAGAGATCATTCCACAATTATCCACGGTATCAAGAAGGTTACTGAAGAATATGACACCAATGAAACTACCCGAACTTTAATAGAAACCATCAAGAAAAAGATAAATCCGAACTAGTTTCTTCCTATTATAATGGAGTTCTATTTCAGATTACCTTTATTTTTAATTTCAACTTATTCACGTTTATCCACATAAAGTGATATGTGAAAAAGTTGGACAACTTATAATTTGAATAAAATCCGCTTTTATTTGTTCACAGGCTTGTACCATTAATCCTCAGCCTTTTCACAGGCTTTCAGAATGGTTATCAAGTCCCGGGAAGTGCATTATAAAAGCATTTGAAGGGGTTATTCACATATTAACACCCCCTAAGACGACTACGTCGGATTTCTAACTATATTTATTTAAACCAGGAAGGAGTTTTTTTCGCATGAAACTGATCGTCTCAAAAGGAAATTTATTACGTGGAGTTAACATTGTATCAAAAGCAGTCCCAACACGTACAACAATGGCTATTCTTGAATGTATTCTTATTGATGCATCTACGAATGAAATTAAATTAATGGCTAACGATATGGAACTTGGTATTGAAACACGTATAGAAGGTGTAGTTGAGGAAAGAGGTGTAATTGCATTAGATGCAAAGATCTTTTCTGAAATTGTGCGTAAGCTCCCGGATAGTGATGTAACGATTGAGACAGATGCATCTTTTAAAACGATCATTTCCTGTGAAAAAGCAAAATTCAATATTGTTGGTAAATCTGGAGATGACTTCTCTTATATTCCATATATTGAGAAAAATGAATCTATCGTTATTTCTCAGTTCACATTAAAAGAAGTGATTCAGCAGACTATTTTCTCTATTGCAGATAATGACAATAATAAATTGATGACAGGTGAGCTTTTTGAAATTAATGAAAACGAATTGAAAGTTGTATCACTTGATGGGCACCGTATTTCTATTCGCAATATTGAACTTAAAAATAATTATGATCATAAAAAAGTTGTTGTACCTGGCAAGACACTTCAGGAAATCAGTAAAATTGTACCTGGTGGTGTAGACGATGATGTACTGATTTATCTCACAGATAATCATATTGTTTTTGATTTCGATACAACAACTGTGGTTTCAAGATTAATCGAAGGTGAATACTTTAAGATTGATCAGATGCTCTCTTCCGATTACGAAACAAAAGTTAAAGTAAACAAAAAAGAGCTGTTAGATTGTATTGACCGCTCTACCCTTCTCGTAAAAGAAGGTGACAAAAAGCCAATTATCATGAATGTTACCGATGGAAACATGGAATTAAAGATCAATTCCTTCATTGGTTCTATGAATGAAGATATTGATATTGAAAAAGAAGGCAAGGATATTTTGATTGGATTTAATCCAAAATTCTTTATCGATGCCCTTCGTGTAATTGATGAAGAGGAAGTAAGTCTTTACATGGTGAATCCAAAAGCACCATGTTTTATCAAAGATGATGAGGGTAAGTTTATTTATCTGATTCTTCCAGTAAATTTTAACACTGCTACAAATTAGGAGTATATATGATTACAGTTAATATTCGAGAAGAAGATGAATTTATCAAATTGGGACAGGCTTTGAAAAAAGCAAGTCTTGTTGGTTCTGGTGTAGATGCAAAAATGGTAATTCAGGATGGTCAGGTTCATGTGAATGGACAGACCGAATTACAGCGCGGAAAAAAATTACATGATGGAGATGTTGTCACCTATGATGGGGAGACAATTCAGATTGTCAAATGATCATTGAATCCATAGAACTTAGCAATTTTCGCAATTATGAAAATCTGCAGATTCATCTGGATGAAGGTACAAATATTTTATATGGGGATAATGCACAGGGAAAGACAAATATTCTCGAAGCTGCGTATATGAGTGGTACAACAAAATCCCACAAAGGAAGCCGGGACAAGGAAATGATTCGGTTTGGAGAAAACGAATCCCATATTCGTACCGTTGTCAAAAAGAATGAAAAAGAATATCAGATTGACATGCACTTGCGGAAAAATGGAGCTAAGGGCGTTGCAATCAATAAAATTCCAATCAAAAAGGCAAGTGAGCTGTTTGGAATTTTGAATATTGTATTTTTTTCTCCGGAAGATTTGAATATTATAAAAAATGGTCCGGCAGAAAGAAGAAGATTTATTGATTTAGAGTTGTGTCAATTGGATAAACTGTATTTATCCGATTTGTCAAATTATAATAAAGTGCTCAATCAGAGAAACAAACTTTTGAAAGATATCAGTTTCCATTCGGATCTGATCGAAACTTTGCCAATGTGGGATATGCAACTTCTTATGTATGGGCGGAGAATTATTAATAAACGCAGACAGTTTGTGAATGAGTTGAATGAGATTATCACAAAAATTCATTCAAACATTTCGGGTGGCAGAGAAAATCTGACATTGAAATATGAGCCGAGTATTGATGAAAGTTCTTTTGAAGAAGCTTTGTTGCGACAAAAGAAGAAAGATTTAAAATTGTGCCAGACAACCGTTGGTCCACATCGTGATGACATGCTTTTTTCCATTGACGGAATTGACATTCGCAAGTTTGGGTCACAGGGACAGCAACGCACTTCTGCACTGTCTCTGAAATTGTCAGAGATTGATCTGGTAAAAAAATCCATACATAATACGCCTGTTCTGTTATTGGATGATGTATTATCCGAACTTGATAGCAATCGGCAAAATTATCTGTTAAACAGTATTACCGATATACAGACAATTATTACATGTACGGGATTAGAAGAATTTGTTAAAAATCGTTTTCAAATCAACAAAATTTTTCAGGTAATAAATGGAGAAGTTTTTGAAAAAGAAACGGTAGAAGATATATAAATTATATAGAGTCATCCATTGGGTGAGGAGGAAATCAATGAGCGAAGAAATACAGAACAATCAGGGATATGGCGCTGACCAGATTCAGATTCTTGAAGGTCTTGAGGCAGTAAGAAAAAGACCGGGTATGTACATCGGAAGTACATCGGCAAGAGGTCTGCATCATTTGGTGTATGAGATTGTAGATAATGCTGTGGACGAAGCTTTGGCTGGTTATTGCGACAGCATTGAAGTTACAATTGAGCAGGATAATTCCATCACAGTTGAAGATGATGGTCGTGGTATTCCGGTTGGAATGAACCACAAGGCCGGAGTATCTGCTTTGGAAGTTGTTTTTACTGTATTACATGCTGGTGGAAAATTTGGTGGCGGAGGATACAAAGTATCCGGAGGTTTGCATGGTGTAGGTGCATCCGTTGTAAATGCATTGTCTACCTGGCTTACAGTTGAAGTATATAACGAGGGAAAGGTATACGGACAAAGCTACAAGCGTGGAAAAGTAGATGGACCTGTTTCTGTCATTGGTGAATGTGATCCGGAAAAACATGGAACCAAGGTGCATTTTCTTCCTGACCCGGAAATTTTTGAAGAAACTGTCTATAATTATGACACATTAAAACAGCGTCTGAGAGAGACTGCATTTTTGACAAAGGGGTTGCGCATTGTATTAAAAGATACCCGTGAAGATAGTATACACAATCATGAATTCCATTATGCAGGTGGAATCAAAGAATTTGTACAGTATCTGAATCGAGGTAAGGAACCTCTTTATCCGGAAGTTATTTATTGTGAAGGAAACAAGGATGGTGTTTATGTCGAGGTTGCTTTGCAACACAATGACTCATTTAACGATTCAACATTCAGTTTTGTAAATAATATTATAACTCCGGAAGGTGGAACACATCTGGCAGGTTTTCGTAATGCAATGACAAAGACATTTAATGCATATGCCAGAGAAGCAAAAATATTAAAAGATAATGATGCTGCTCTTACCGGTGACGATATCCGAGAAGGTCTCACTGCTATTATCAGTATCAAAATTGAGGAACCGCAGTTTGAAGGTCAGACAAAACAGAAACTTGGAAACAGTGAAGCAAGAGGTGCGGTTGATTCGGTTGTAACTGAACAGCTGACATACTTTTTGGAGCAGAATCCGGATGTGGCAAAAAATATCTGTGAGAAATCTCTTCTTGCGCAGCGCGCAAGGGAGGCTGCCCGTAAAGCGCGTGATCTGACAAGAAGAAAGACAGCTTTGGAAGGTACTGCCCTGCCAGGAAAACTTGCAGACTGTTCAGACAAAAATCCAGAAAATTGTGAAATTTTTATCGTTGAGGGAGATTCCGCCGGCGGTTCTGCAAAGACTGCAAGAAGCCGTGCAACACAGGCAATTCTTCCACTTCGTGGAAAAATCTTAAATGTAGAGAAAGCCCGCCTCGATCGAATTTATGATAATGCAGAAATCAAGGCAATGATTACTGCTTTTGGTACAGGAATTCATGACGATTTTGATATTTCAAAATTGCGTTACAATAAAATTATTATTATGACCGATGCCGATGTGGATGGTGCGCATATTGCTACTCTAATGCTTACTTTCTTATATCGATTTATGCCGGAACTGATTAAGCAGGGTCATGTTTACCTTGCTACCCCACCACTCTACAAAATTGAGAAAAATAAAAATACATGGTATGCGTACAGTGATGAGGAATTAAACAAAATTCTTACCGAAGTTGGACGAGATCAGAATAATAAGATTCAGCGATACAAAGGACTTGGTGAGATGGATGCCGAGCAGCTTTGGGAAACAACTATGGATCCGGAAAAGCGAATCTTAAAACAGGTAATCATCGATGATGAAAATTCATCCGAAATAGATGTTACATTTACCACATTGATGGGTGATAAAGTAGAACCGAGAAGAGAATTTATTGAAGAAAATGCCAAGTATGTTCAAAACCTTGACATTTAAGGAGGAAAAGTAAGTGGACGACAAGATATTTGATCAAATTCAGCAAGTTGATTTGAAGAAAACCATGGAAACCTCCTATATCGATTATGCCATGAGCGTTATTGCCAGCCGTGCATTACCAGATGTAAGAGACGGACTTAAGCCAGTACAGCGTCGAGTTCTGTATTCCATGATAGAGTTGAATAACACACCAGACAAGCCACATCGTAAATGTGCGCGTATTGTCGGTGATACCATGGGTAAATACCATCCACATGGAGACAGCTCTATTTACGGTGCACTTGTCAACATGGCACAGCCGTGGTCGACAAGATATCCACTTGTAGACGGACATGGTAACTTTGGATCAGTGGATGGAGACGGTGCTGCTGCTATGCGATATACTGAGGCACGTCTTTCTAAAATATCCATGCAGATGATTCAGGATATTAACAAAGACACCGTTGATTTTATTCCAAACTTTGATGAGACGGAAAAAGAACCAACGGTATTGCCGGCACGTTATCCGAACTTGCTGGTTAATGGAACCACTGGTATTGCTGTAGGTATGGCTACCAATATTCCACCACACAATTTGAGGGATGTAATTCATGCGGTTGTAAAATTGATCGATAATGATATTGAAGATAAAGAGACTGATATTGATGAATTGATCAGTATTATTAAGGGACCGGATTTTCCTACCGGAGGTGTCATTCTTGGTACCGCCGGAATCAATGAAGCTTACCGGACCGGACGTGGAAAAATCAGAGTTCGTGCAGTAACAGATATTGAGCCGATGGACAATGGCAAAAACAGAATTGTTGTCACAGAGCTCCCATATCTTGTAAATAAAGCAAGATTAATTGAAAAAATTGCAGAATTACACAAGGATAAACGTATTGATGGCATTACGGATTTACGTGATGAATCTGACCGTGAAGGTATGCGAATTGTAATCGAACTTCGTCGTGATGTAAATCCGAGTGTTGTGCTCAATTTGCTATATAAACATACACAGTTGCAGGATACTTTTGGTGTAATCAATCTCGCATTGGTGGATAACCAGCCAAAAATCCTGAATTTGTATGAATTATTGAACTATTATCTGCTTCATCAGAAAGAAGTTATTACCAGAAGAACCAGATATGATTTGAACAAAGCAGAAGAAAGAGCCCATATTTTACAGGGCTTGATGATTGCTTTGGATAATATTGATGAAGTCATTGCAATTATTCGTGGAAGTCGTACGACACAGGATGCGAAGAACGCATTGATGGAACGCTTTGGTTTATCCGATGCACAATCCCAGGCGATTGTGGATATGAGATTGAAGGCTCTGACAGGTCTCGAAAGAGAAAAGTTAGAGAATGAATATAAAGAGTTAATGGCTTTGATTACAGAGTTGAAATCAATTCTTGCAGATGAAAAGAAGTTGCTTACGGTTATCCGTACCGAAATTCTTGCAATTGCAGATAAGTATGGTGATGACAGAAGAACACAGATTGGTTTTGATGAATTTGATATTTCCATGGAAGATCTGATTCCAGAGACAAATACTGTGATTACAATGACAAAAGTCGGCTATATCAAGCGTATGGGAACTGACAATTTCAAGAGTCAGCATCGTGGAGGTAAGGGAATCAAAGGTATGGAGACAATACAGGATGATTATATTGTCGAGATGCTTATGACAACTTCGCATCACTATCTGATGTTTTTTACCAATATGGGACGTGTATACCGCATTAAAGCGTATGAAATTCCGGAAGCAAGCCGTACATCAAGAGGTACTGCCATTGTTAATCTGATTCCATTGCAGCCGGATGAAAAAATAACTGCAATGATACCAATCAAGGATTATGAAAAGGACAAGTATCTGTTTATGGCAACCAAGAATGGAATTGTTAAGAAAACATCGGTACTTGATTATGAAAATATTCGTAAGACAGGTCTGGCAGCAATTAATTTACGTGATGATGATAAATTGATTGAAGTCAAGATTACGGATGATAATGAGGACATTTTCCTGTTTACAAAATATGGCCAGTGTATTCGTTTTAATGAAAAAGATGTAAGAAGTACCGGCCGTACAACCATGGGTGTAATCGGTATGAATCTTACCGATGGAGACGAAGTGATTGCGATGCAGATGGCTTCCCAGGGAGATTCCGTATTGATTGTTTCCGAAAAAGGTCTTGGAAAATGTACATTGATCAGTGAATTTTCTGCACAAAATCGTGGCGGAAAAGGTGTAAAGTGTTACAAAATTACAGAAAAATCCGGTAATTTGATTGGTGTTAAATCAGTTGGACGAGATGACGAAGTTATGCTCATTACAACCGAAGGAATTATTATAAGAATTCGTGTAAATGATACTGCATTACTTGGAAGAATTACTTCAGGAGTCAAGCTTATTAATCTTAAGGATGACATTACAGTTGCAAGTATTGCAAGGGTAGTTGAAGATAAATCATTGATGCCGCCTGAAGAAGAAACAGAGAATGAAGATACAGAGGAAGATAATAATTCAGAAGAGAGCAATTCATAAAATCGGAAGCAGGGTATCAACCCTGCTTCTGTGCTATATAACACAAAGGAGAAGAAGATATGCCACAAAATTTTTATGAAGTTTTATGGATTTTTATTATCTATGCATTTATAGGATGGTGTGCAGAAGTAAGTTATGCTGCAGTAAACAGGGGAATATTTGTAAACAGGGGATTTTTGAATGGACCATATTGTCCAATTTATGGATGCGGAGTAGTAATTGTTGTTACCGTTTTAACACCTCTGAAAAATAATTTATTTCTTTTATTTGTTGGATCAGTTGTATTAACGTCAGTGTTGGAATATATTACTGGCTTTTTACTGGAAAAAGTTTTTCATAACAAATGGTGGGATTACAGCAATCTTCCCTTTAATCTGCATGGGTATATATGCTTAAAATTTTCTATTTACTGGGGACTAGCATGTACCTTTATCATGGACATCATACATCCAATCATTTACAAATTTATCATACTTATCCCACAAATATTGGGAATTGTGTTGATATCTGTCGGTATGACAGTCTTTGCCGTGGATATCACCATTACTGTTATGACAATTATGAAGTTAAATAAGCGTATGAAGGCCATGGATGAAATTGCAAAGAAAATACATAAGCTTTCGGACGAAATTGGTGAGCGGGTTTATGAAAACGCAACAACGGTAAAAGAAAAATCAGAAGAATTTCAGGATACACATGAAGATCTTCTGCAAAAAATTGAAGATACAAAAGAAGACATTCAGGAAAAGACAAGTGAATTTTCTAATAAGCAGAAACTGGCATATGAAGAGAAAGTGCAGGAGCTTGAAAAACTCAAACAGAAATATGCAGGTCTTATGGAACGCAGAGAGCCTGGTGTAAAGCGACTGATGAAAGCATTTCCAAATATGAAATCTTTGGATTTTAAGGATACATTAGAAAAATATAAGAAGCATTTTGATAAAATAATAGCAAAAAAGAGCGAGGCGGATCATGATCAGAACAATTAATACAAAAGAAATTACAAAAAATGTAAAAGAAATGTGCATTGAAGCGAATCATTATCTTTCACCGGATATGGATGCTGCAATGAAAAAAGCAACTGCAGAAGAAAAATCAGAATTAGGAAAGAAAATTTTAAATCAGTTGCAGGAAAACCTGAAAATTGCAGGAGAAGAGATGATTCCAATCTGTCAGGATACCGGAATGGCAGTCTTTTTTGTTGAAATAGGACAGGATGTGCATTTCGAAGGAGATTTAATAGAAGATGCAATTAATGAAGGTCTTCTAAAAGTGACTAAAAATGATTTGAACATCTACGGACGCAGTACCAGACCGCTATATGTTGCACTATCCTATTTCAGTGATGTCAAGTTACCGACAACTAACAATCAGCAGGAAGCTAAAGTTGTTTTGGAAGAATTGGGAGTTGATGAAAAACACAACAGAAAAACATTATCTGAGGTAACTGAAGAGGATAAAATGGAAATCAAAAAATTTTTAAGCAGAATGATTTCCAAAAGAGTTCCTCCAAAATACCTCAAATATGTTCCAAAATTGATTGTGGGAGATGCATACACTTTTTTAAATGAAGAGGAAGGAAGCTTTTTAAGAGACGGTTCTGAGTTTTCAACAGCTATGAATGCCTGCGGCAGAAACCGAAAAGAAGCTATTGGAGTAGATATTATTAAAGGAGACCGACTTGTTGCTCTTGATGCCTTAGAAGAAGTCAGCAAAACACACAAGTATAATCTGGCCACTTCCATCAGCAAAGTTGCAGACAATTACCATTCAGAAATTATTGAACTTGACAATTTTCAATATTTTGACTGCAGTGACTTTGATGAAGACATAGCTTCCAATATCATCGGTACAATAACAGGTATGGTTTTAGGTTACTGCAATTGGAAAAAACCTATTTTAGGATTTAGCAAACCTAAAAATAACCAAATCAAAGTCTCACTTAGATGCTCCAAACTCCTTGCCTATGACGGAATTCATTTCGGTAACATGATGCGTGAAATCGCAAAAGAAGTTGGAGGTACCGGAGGAGGCCATGCAATAGCTTGCGGTGCTTACATTCCAAATGAAAAAAAATCAGAATTCCTTGATAAATTTAATAGAAAATTACAAGGAAAAATAGCAAATTAAATATAACATTAAATCAAAATTAATTATCATTGAAAAAAATTGAGGAATGAAAAAAAATGAAAGCATTTAAAAAAAGAGGTGCCTTAACACATTTTCAAATTTTAAGTGAAATCTCAAAGCAAAACCCACATCTCAAACAAAAGGATTTGGCTGAAACTTTAGGTATCACCATTCAGGCTGTTTCAGAAAATATTAAGACACTTATTGAACAAGAGTATATAACATCTAAAGATGGCAGATCACCATATAAAATTACTCAAAAAGGTATTGACAAAGTTAAAAGAGATGCTATTTCTCTTAGAAAATACTCTGATTCTGTTTTGGAAACCATGAATCATTATAAAACTGTTTGGCCGGCTATTGCAAAAGAAGATCTTAAAAAAGATGAAATTGTTGGTCTTTATATGGACTCTGGTGTTTTATATGCTCATAAAAAAGAAGAAGATGCAACTGGTGTTGTTTTAGGAGATGCTGCAAAAGGCTGTGATGTGGCATTAAGTAATCTTACCGGTTTAATCGACATGACCATTGGAGAAGCTGTTGTTATTAATTTGCCTACCATTAAAGAAGGTGGATCCGATAAAGTTAACCTGGAATTAATTAAAAGTGTTTATGAACAGGGAACAACTACAGGTAAAAAAATAGACAGAGTAGCTATTGCAGGAACTGTTTCCAGAGCAGTAGCCAATATGTTAGATCTCCCGGTTACCATTGAATATGCCGCTCCTCAAGCTACAGCTAATGCTGCCCGTAAAGGATTAAACGTTTTGGCATTATGTGTCGGAGATATGACCAAAGCTTTTACCCGTGAACTTGAAGAACAAAAAATAAAATTCGATATTATTGATGGTGGAAAATAATTAATTTTCCTTAACCATTTTTAATAATGCAGCAGC
>OHXZ01000257.1_pt1 | contig 21726 bp, 15 predicted proteins | sample 1580021 | NCBI WGS metagenome assembly OHXZ01 (sample SAMEA3882520, study PRJEB24775) | human gut metagenome | biome: human-associated habitat; feature: intestine environment; material: feces | place: Netherlands | collected 2009/2010
TGCTTCTTTTCTCAACTTTGTTCATTTTGCCTATTGATTTTTCTTAGCAGGTTTCTGTATCAGGTTGATCAATTTGTGACTTGATATCTTCGATCTTGATTCTGATTGAATTAAACCTAGTATCTAAACCTAAAGGGTCATTACTCTCTTTATTATTCTCAAGATATAGTTTCTTCATTTTTTCCTCGTAAGCTTTTTCTAGTACTTTATCAAGATTAATTTTTAGATTTTTAATCTCCTGGCTGTCTTTTTGCTTTTCTTGAAAAACATCATGAAAAGCTTTTTTATCATGTCTATTTGATATAAATGATTTCAAAAGAGGTATCAAAAAATCAATTGCTACACCGGTCGCTTTGATTTTCGATTTATGTTTTTCAGCTATATTAGCTAAATTCCCTATTTTTTCGGATAATACAATACCTTTTTGGTTGTTTATCTTACATAGATCTTTTGCTAATTCGGTGCCTTCTCCTCCAACTTTAGATAATTCTTTTCTCTTTCTAGTTATTTTCCAAAAGACCTTTTCCTCTTTTATCATTTCAACAGGAGCAGCTTTATCATTTACTTTGCCAACAGCATCAATTAATAAAGAGGCACTTTTTTCACCTAATCCGGTTTTAGCTGTTTTGTTTTTCTTTCTGAGTTTGCTGAAAAAAGCCTTCTTTTCATTGTTTAAAGCTTCAGTATCAACATTAAAATTTATGAGTTCAGGTGGTATAGATATTTCTGACCTATCCATAATAGTTTTTATAGTAGATTCTGCAAGATTATTTATTTTCTCGGTATTTGTAGAATAATCATCTATGTCATTAATATCATGGATAATGTCATACATTTTATTGATATTATTAGTGTATTCATTTCGAATCTCATTTTTTTCTTTGATTAACTCATCTGACAAACGTTTTTTTTGTTCATTTAGCTTTTTTTCATCCTCATCGTTAAATGATTTTTTGTTTTCCTCAATACATTGATTTATGAAATCGACCATAAATTCAATCTGTCGTTTACACTTGACTTTATATAATTGATCCTGACCTTGTTTTAATTGTTTTCCCGCATCTTCAATTTCTTGAATTAAGTTATTAAAATAGCTTTTTTCTATTAATGCTTCGTCACCTGTCTCTTTTCCCCTCATGTATCGTTCTGCGCTTATTATACAAATTGTAGGAACTTCCTCGAACCCATGATCCTTTAGATTAGCATCTATATCATTCCTTATATTAAATAAGGCATCAAAAGGATCATTACCTTCACTTCCAAATTTGGTAACTGTCAAGATGGTAGGGGTTATATTCTTGATGCTTTTACAAGTTCTGATAAAATCCTCAATACTATCATCTGAAAACAATTGCTGCTCAGTGATACAATAGATAACACAATCAGAATCCATTAGTGCTTTTTTGGCAATGTTAGTATGAGAATCATCGCAAATGTTGAAACCAGGAGTATCAACAATATAAAAATCATCATACTTATATTCATGTACTTCAGTAGTTGTCACATCTTCACCGATTTTAATATCTTTTATTCCGGTAAGTGCCTTAACTATGGTCGATTTCCCGGTAGACCATTCGCCGCACATAACTAACTTGATCTTATCTTGATCTGTTATTGCACTGTATTTACTGTAAAAATCATCACACAATTGAGATAGTTTCTCATTATTGCTTTCAGCTATTATAGTTCTGATTTCATCACATTTCATTCTGAGCTGAGATTTAATTTCAAAAGAATTCAACACATTATCCGCCTTCTTTCTTGATCTGTATCTTATACTTTAGATCGGAATATACATTTTCTTTGCAGTGTGATGCAAATATCGTCACTGTTTTTTTTGTACTGTCGACCTCGTAACGAGTATACTTTGCAAATCTTTGACACTGTTTCAAAAATCGTTCTGCATAATTATCAAAGATATTGTTTTTGTAAATGCTAACAGCATTTTCAAGATCAGAATTAATTTTCAAGTAATTATGTATTTCTGACATATTAGGTTTAATCAACTTGTTTTGTATTATTATTTTTATCTTTGACATATTAGATTCAACACTTCTCAAATATAATCTCTTTACTTCTTCAAGATAGTCATTTATTTCTTTATTCCTAATCCCCAGAGTTATATCATTCTGCTCTGAATTACTAAGGGCTATTTTGTCTATTATATTACTTGATACTAAATTCAGTCCAATACCTACTGGTAAATTTACTTTCATAATCAGCCTAGCACTGACTTTGCTCAACGCATCATACAGATGTTTTGACTTAAAAATATTAAAACCGCCCTTAGTCTCGAAATATTTAAGGTTTAACGAGATATCTTCTTTATCATAAGTAAATGTGCTTAGTTCGATCGGTACATCTTTTAATTTTATTGACAAGCCATTAATGTTTTCTAGCAATATCTTTCTGGTATTCTCGTACATATTTTCATTTGCTTTCTGTATTATCTGTTTGAAATACTTGTTGAATTTATTTTTGCTATTATTTCTGCTTTTTTCCTCAGCATCAATAATAACATCGGATATTATTGTACCTAGTTCTTCGTCTATCCGAGATCGACATGTTATGACAAAATCATCAAGCTGTTTTGATATAGCATCGTTTTCTGACTTTAATTCGGATATTCTCTGACTGTTTTTATTTATATAATCATTGATCTCAGTTTCCAAATTTACTACACACCCAAGGCTTGTCTCAAACAGTCTGTATAACCTGTACAGATCAGCGTGTTCATAAAAATCATTGAATATTTCGTACATAGCCGTTGGGTAGTTTGAAGCTTTCCTGATTTTTTTCCAATTCGTAAGGATTTTTCTTTTCATCTTTTGATCGGAATTATTCAATACCCATTTTTTATCAGCTTCCCTCAAAAAAGCAAATTTCAGCTTATTGTCTATAACATGAAATATGTTTCTTTCTTTCAAATATCTGATAAGTTGATTTGCTGAGTTTTCAACATTATTTCTCCATTTTTGCGGATTTGTTACTATACCGCCAGTATCATATTGGAAATGGTCAGCATTTTTGTAGTTGAACAAAATGGTCATTGGTTTATTCTTGTCAATAAACTTATCAATGAACGTTAATTCCTTTCCATATGTATCAGCGGGCATTAGAAATAGTATTTCATCAGAATTATAGCAACTTTTTTCTGCTATTTTTTCATCTTCTTTGCCTTTGAAAGATGCAGCAGCTAAACCAGGAGTATCTATTATTTTTATACCATTATAATGAGTTACAGTACTGCATTTGCTTGTTCGTTGGCCTCCTTTTCCGACCAACTCACTACCAACGCTACTAAGCAAATGGAAAAGTGTTGATTTACCGGCTTTAGTTTTTCCCATTAATACTAAGGTCGGTCCATCATCGTTAATATCGGATAATTTTTTTGAATTATTTTTTATGGAATCAATTATCTCGTAGTCTTCTATTTTACCTAATATCTTCTTTAATCTGATTTCGACATTTTCATTTTCTATTAAAAGGTTTTTTATAAGACTATTGTATTCTAGACGTCGAAATCTAATATATGGAATGGTATTTTTTAAAAGCCGGCTTTTCAAGAAAGTGAACAGGTGTTTGGCAATGGTGCCCTTTGTCTTAAAATTAAAATAGTCTATATGAAGAAAAGCATAAGCTTTACTGTACTCACTGTTTTGGTACATCAAACGTAAAAATTTTAATTCTTTTTCGTCGATTTTTCCGTCATAGCACATTATTTTAATGAGCATTCTTTTTATTTTTGTTTGGTTTTCATTTTTTAATTCCGAAAAAAGTTTATTTATACGAGCGTTGGCTGATTCTTCATTATAGGCATCATCGTTTAAAATAACGTCATTATATACTGACTTGCATAGAGAATTATCATTTCCTATCAGTTTATTAAGGTATTTCAACTGTTCTGAGTGAATGTAATTATTTACTATTGCTGCATAGGCCAACAGTTCAAGCAGAGCCTTATTTATCTTCATAGAGCTCATCTCCTTTAATGTCGAAATTATATATAATATTATAACATTTTGTTTATTTGTTTTCAATAACCAAAAGTAATATTTAGATAGTAGCACAAAATTAAAAGACTATATTTGTGTATTATAACACGATTTGATTTAAGCAAAATACTAAATGATATAATTATTTCATTGTATAGCTCACATGATATTTAGCCATTTCAGCATTATCCGCAACGCAAAAATCACGGAGATAATTACTTATATGAAGATAGATTTCCAGCGGACAGCGAAATTTCATTTCATATGTATGAACCTTGGCAAACTGTTCACAAATCAATTTGTCTCAAGTTTTTCAAAAGAGGAGTGTAATTCACTGAATAAATTCCATTTTTGTAATTTTCGACAGAACCGGAGTATTACTGAAAGAGAAATCGTCCGATTTTATCTGCCAGTCTTTTAGCTACTTTCCATGCATCAAGAGCCTGAAGCAACATCATCGCTCATACTCATTCACATTTTCTCCTTACAAAAAAGACAGCATAACGAAATTCGTTACACTGTCCGCGTTTTTATGAAAGTTGATACATATATCAGCTTTTTACATGAATTCTACATTCGGGTGCAGCCGTATATCGTTTTGGTCAATTCAGATGAGAAGGAGCCGATGAAGTGTTTCTGTCTAACTTCACTTTTTCAGTTGAATATATTCTATCGGCGTATTCCTTATATATGCGGTTGTACCCACTGAATAATCAGCTTTGGCATACATGCTTAGACAAACGTATCCTAGAGAAGAATCATGGCACTAATGTTCTTTACAATAACAGAACTTGCGAAAACCCACGTAATTACGTCGTTTTACGGCAAGTCATACAAAACCGATAATCGTAAATTATTGGGACTTTTCACGCAATTAAGTCCCAAATAAGACCCATAGATCATTGGATATTTCTGCAAATAATCGAACACGACCGACTACAAACGGAGGTATTTTTATGAGTAACATAATCGAAGAAATGTATAACGGTGATCTTTTTACTTCTGGAAAGCTAACCCCCGATGATAAAGAATATCGCAAGGCACTGGATTCACTTGTTGAAGCAGAAAGTGCCCTGCTCAAAAAGTATCCCGAAATTTGCAACCTGTTCAATGATTATCAGAACGCACAGATTGCCATCATCAGCATTAGCAACCGAATGGAATTTGTTAATGGGTTCAGGATAGGTGCGCAGATAGCACTTGAAATGACCAAGCCTATAAAGTAACTCCGTCGGAGCCGGGAATGATTTCTCGGCTCCGTTTTAGTTTTTCAGTCTGTACCGACGATTTCTATTAGCACCTTCCGGAATCACAACGCCATCTGAAATAAGCTCGTTGAGCAAATCCTTTATCCTTGTAGACTTGACGTCAAGTAGTTCGGATAGCTCATAAGATTTAGCGCTTGCATTATCTGTTAGGTATTCTATGATTGTTTGCCTTTGCAGCTCGCTCACTTTTCTTTTATCGTTGCTTTTTTATCGTCACTTTTTATCGACACACGTTTATCGTCGCTTGATACCGAAAGCGACATGGTTATCCTTGCAGGTTCAAAATATTCGGTGATGATCGGTGCTTCCCAGCTCTGCTTGTCCCATATTCTGTAAATGTTCGGGATACCGCTGCCGGCACGCTCGCCTATATCAATAAGGTTGAACATCTTGATGAGCGTTGTGTTTCGGGGGTCGGAAACTCCGCCGCTTTTTGCGTCCTCAATGTCAATGCGGAAATTGCCCGGGTTTGAAAAAGTAATAACGGTCCTTTTTCTTGATTATGACAAGACCCTGCCTGCCATAATAATCGGCGTTGATAATGCAGTTCGCCAACGCTTCACGCAGGGCGGTGTGGACGAGTGTATCGGCTGTTATTTAGGATAATGATTATATTTGTATAATTGCATTTCTCATGATCATTCCTTTCGTAGTCGCTACGTTCAAGATCAGAAACGTCGAGCGCATAGCCGATCGTGTTAATTTCTTCCCAGCATCTCTTCGATTTCAGTGCTTTCTTTATATTTCTCCTTACTATCTATCAGTTTATTAATATACGATTTATGTTGCAGATAGGATACTTCTGTTAGTTGACTTTTTAATTTTTCAAGGAAATCTATCTCGTCTTGAATTAACGGCAACTCACTTCCAGTCCAACAGGATGAGGTTGGAAATAGATAAAGTTCTTTAAAAGCTTCAAAATCGTTATTTTTTGATAAGTAGTATATAATCACATCTACTCTTGATTTAAGCTCAATATAAGCATTGATTTCAAATATTAACCTCATTTTTTCTATATCTGCGTAATATAATTCAATATAATGCTTCATCCATAAGACAATTTTATCTGTAAATATCGTATTTTTTGAATTATAATGATTATCGAACAGTGAAGAAATGGTCATAGAAATAAAGGGAATCTCAAGAAGACTGTCCATTATCCTGTCAAATACTTCAATATAATTATCCAGATTTACTAGGAAAGCAAGTCTTTCCAACATGTTATAAGATAATATTTGTCTATTCTCTTTATAGCATAACATATACTTGTCGAGCATTGGCGGATATGCTTGAATGATTGCAACTAAATACTTTCCAGAATAATCAAATCCGTTTTGAAAAATCATCTCAAGATACATTGCAGAAAGCAAGTCTAAATTATTTCCAAATTTTGATACCAACTCATCTGGTTTTATATTATACTCATTAAATAATAGATCAAAGTATAAATGTATAATATAATGTGAATAGCCTCGCTTTTTGAGAATTATCTCGCACGCTTTAATATAGATATCACGATCACACTTCTCATATTTTGAAAGGAACTCTAATCTTCTTAATGGTGATGACGTTATATAGGAATCGGAGTTCTCAGTAAAAAAGTATAGTAGTTCGTTGCATTTTTCTGCATCTATTAGTTCTTCAGGCAGTTCATAATAATATGCAAATTCCCAATTATTAATAATTACATCATTTGCTAATATTATTATTTCTCTTACAGCTTCATCGTCCAGAAAATTAAATAATTTTGAAACGATGACTGGCGGATAAAGAACGTCATTAAAGTCCCATTTTGTCAAATAATACTTAACAGCTTTAAGAAATACGTCCTTATCATTATATGCACAGTTAAATGCCATACCGATACTTTCTTCAACTTCGTATTCGAGTTTACCAATTCGCTTCAAATCATAACCTAAATCGATAATGCTGATCAATGCTGTTTCAGGATTATTGCAAATATATTCTCTTATGCAGTCTTCCTTATGACTTTTTCTTTCTTCCCACCCCTTAACCTCTGTATGTCTATCATCAAGCAGGTGATATAATTGATATTTTTCGGTTTTATAAAATTGATCTAATTCGAAGGAGGCATAATTGAATGCATTGCATATCATTTGAACATGTTCAACACCAATAATAGCTTGAGTGCTATTACAACTATATAAAGAGTAAAGCATTTTAGCAATATATGGCAAATCAATCTTTAGAAAGTCTTTGTTATTATCTTGTATACCGTCTCCATAATGTATAATAACGTCAAGTATTCTGTCAGAATTAGAAATATCATCAGATAGTTTGACAAGTTCTTGCCATACTATCTGTCTAAATACACATAATTCTTCTGAATAAGGCATCTCTCCATATATGTAACTAATAGAACCATGTTTATTTTCAGTTTGTTCAAAGCGAAGCTTTAAGAAGTGTTCAGCTAAATCAAGAAATAATACGCTAATATATCTGTTGGTCCAGTTTTCAGATTTTTCAATCAGCTTATTAACAAAAGCAATTTGATTTCCAAAATAATCATGCTGCAAATGTATTTTTCTTATGCTTGAAAGCTGTTTCCCATAGCTTAACACGTCATTATAATTAGCTGGACATTTTAGAAAATACATAAGCAACAATTCAACAGCATTATTAAACTCTTCGGCATTAGGATTGCCACCATATGAGGCTAAAACATCAAGCCAGTCACTTGTATACCTATTATACTTTGGAGCTGCTTTTAGTTCTTCTGCATCAATAGGTTTTGGAATAGCTTGTTCAATTTTTTCGTTAATGATGATCAGCGAATCAATCGAAAACAACGGATGAAAACGCATAAAGAATTTTTCAAAACAATACGGCTTGTTTGTTTTTAATTTATCCCACACTATTTTCATTTCTGATTTGATGAATTTAAAATTGTCTTCACTATAAAAATTGCTGATCAGTATATTGATAGATTGAACAGTCTGATCTTCTGATTTCTCAAAAAGTAACTCTGTAAACGCTGCTAAACTTATAATTTTCTTTTCTATAAAAACATCGTATAAAATAAAGTCGGATAAGCACTGATCAGAGTATTTGACGCCTTTGTCTTTATAAATATCTATTATTTCTAGATCATGTAGTTTATGAATACCTGATGTAAAATCATCTGTGGTTATGTTGCAGCATTCTAACAAGTCCTTTATTTTTGGAAGATGATCAAGATTAATTCGCTTTATAAAAGCAACTATGCCGGCGCATTTTAACAGATTTTCATCTATATCCTGTTCCTTGAGAAATGTCCCATAATAGTTTTTGTACAATTCAGAAATGTTATTATTTGCAGATATACTATTAGTTTCAGAAGCGTATTTGCCGGCCAAAAACGCAATTCGTGGGTTTCCGTTGGATAAACCTGATATCTTATCAAGAGCATAAGTATTTAAGTCATAGCTATTCGCTATCATTTCCTCTATTTCCGTTTCGTTGAGCTTTTCTATCTGTATGAGCTTGTTTTTCATAACTGCATCTGCCTTTGCCGAAACATCTTCTAATGCATATTTGCGTACAGTTATAATCAACTTGATATTATCTGACCTGTCTCTTAAGAATTCAAGATATGTCTTCAAATTGCTGATTTGATTTGCGTCATCAATAAGGATGATATATCGTCCATTCTTTTGGAAATAAATGTTAAGGTCATCCCAAAGTCTCTCGTTATTATTACGAATTACCAAGAATTGATATTCGTTTTCTATTGCATATTGTTCTGCTGTTTCCAACGCAAGACGTGTTTTTCCTATTCCTGCATCACCTGAGAGCAAAACAGCATTATATTCAGAAAGAGCAGTTTTTATATCATTTGTTTCTTGTTGCCTAAACATGAATGATGTATTCAAAGGAGCAGCTGTCGGTGCTTTATCATATTTAAGCACAAATTCTTCTTTTGTGAATATTTGATCGGTTGATATAGGTATTCCAAGATATTTTTTTACCAGGAATTTATGATTAGTAAACAGAACATTAGAAAATGTATCTATCCCCGTTAATTCTACGAAAACATTGTGTTGTTCAGCATAATCATGTATCTTCTTATCCTGCTTAGGAGTGATATTTGACGATGTATGAAAATATAGAACCTTATCAATATCACTGCACTTAATACCTGTTTCTTCTTCATTGAAACATTTTTCAAGATCATCTATTATTTTTTGGACAAGATTGGATTTCTGAGTAGTGTATTCAACAAATATGTATTTGCCATTTGATGATCGTATATATGTATCAGGTGTTCCCTTTGTTGTCTTTTTAGTACCTGATTTTGTGCCTAATGACACTAAATCTGGATACCCGATGCTTGATAAATATGCATCACATAATGTCTGAAATTCACCTTCGCTCATCGCTTCGATTCTTTGTTTGATTTCTTCAAGTAATGCCATTGTTTCACTTCCTTACTAATAATAGCATTTTAAACACCTATTGTTTCGTAACATAGCATCTTCATTTTTCTGACAGCCATTGACAGGCTTCTAAGACACGTCAATGAGAGCAGACGGCTGTGCCTTCGGGCGCAGCCGTTTTTATATCAGTATATTTTTCACCCATTCCAGCAATCCTTCCGACTCGTACACCACAAGTTCCTGCCAAATGCCACTATAATAAAGCCCTCCGCTTTTGGCAGAATTTTTCTTTTTGCCGTAGATATGTTCGGGCATGAGAAAATCGTACTCGTTCCATGTTGCTCTGCCTTTGCCTTCCATTGTCAATACACGGTCTTTGCGGAAATCAAGAGTGTTGCAACCCTTCAGCGACGGTGCGAATGACAGCGTTTTTGCAGGAAGATACAGTGCATTGTTGGTTTTTCCCGTTCTTTCTTCCGATGCGTGAGGATGCCAGTGGTATTGGGAGATCTTTTCAGGTGCAGTGAGTATCTCCCCCACCTGCATATATCCGTAAATGATATTCATATCGGCGTATGCGAAGAAATCATCACCTTTTCTTCTGACATATCGGTAGCCCTTTTCAGTTTTCTCAACATGACGGAACCAGCCGAAAAACAGAAAAATATCCCCCGCCTCGACACCAGCGTTTGCAAGCAGCCCTTGCGCTGCACCTATCTGTCCAAAGGCAGGCGATCAATCATCAATTGCCGAAACTCTGTTTTTGCGAATATCGGGATCGACATGACAGCCTGCATAAATCTTGTTGGGGCGCAGTTCGGACAGTAGTTCAGAATATGTAATGTCATTCCAGCACAGGTCGGAGTATCTGTCCCTGTCATTTGAAGGGATAGGCATAGAAAGCAGCGTACCATCGGGCATTATGGGACTTGCACAGCCGCCGTTTGATGAATCAAAGCCTTTTCTCGAAAGAATTATCCTCACTTGCAACCACCACATTTCTTATTCATCGGCTTAGTCGGAAGATGCTTTTTGCCGTCACGATATTTCTTACATTCTTCAACGATCAGTTCTGCGACCTCGCCTTTATAGAGTTTTGTTTCACGAAATCTAGCATTGTATTTATCGACCATATCATCGAACACTGCGTCTTTTCCGAGATAGATAAAGTCGTCCGACAGCAGAACAAATTCCTCTGCAATATCACGGATATTCTGCTTTTCATCAACGTGAACACCTTCGTTCCAAAGATGATGATTGCGAACAAGTTCAACGTCGGCAAGACTATAAATAATGTCCGTTCTGCCCTCAGACATACTGCTGAAATATTCGGACATGGTAACAATATTGCTTATCCTTGCGAGGTAGAGAAACTTGTTTTTGTATGTGCCAAGTAAATATATATCATCGGTCTTGTGATCTGCTCCGTCACGCATAGCACCGACCCGATACCTCAGCCCAGTATATATTGCCTTGCCGTTTCTTATCTGTCCGCCCTTGCAGCAGGCAAGGGACAGCAGACCATTATCTACGCAGGGTGCAAGTCCGGTGTCGGAGGTCAGTCAGTATATGTAGAGGTAAGTCATTAGATCAACTTCATTCTGATATGCTTTCCAATCATTTTTTATTTTAATGCAGCTTTCAGTTCCTTAAAACTCTCTAAAGCACTTTGAAGATTCTCAATGATCTCATCTGCCAGTTCATCAGCAGGCGGCAGATTATCAAGATCGGCAAGCGACTTATCTTTTATCCAGAAAATATCCAAGCTCAACTTATCACGCTTCAATATATTATCAATGCTGTATTTGCGGAAACGTCCTTCAGGATTATCTTCACTCCATGTTTCTGAACGCTCATATCGGTTCTCAGGATTATAGCATTTTACGAAGTCTTCAAGATCTGTCTCTGTCATCGGATGCTGCTTTAATGTAAAGTGGATATTGGTTCGGAAATCATATATCCACACTTCTTTCGTCTGCATCTCCGGACTTGCCGGACGCTTATCAAAAAAGATAACGTTGGCTTTAACACCTGGTTTATAGAAGATGCCTGTCGGCAATCTCAAAATCGTATGTAAGTCCGTAGTTTCAAGCAGCTTTCTGCGGACAGTTTCACCTGCACCGCCTTCAAAAAGCACGTTATCAGGTACGACCACAGCAGCCTTACCGGTAGACTTCAGTATAGTATTGATGTGCTGAACAAAGTTGAGCTGCTTATTGGAACTTGTGGTCCAGAAATCCTGACGATTATATACAAGCTCCTCATCCTCTTGTTCGCCTTCTTCATTTGTAAAGGTAATGGAGGATTTTTTGCCAAAAGGTGGGTTAGTGAGAACGTAATCGTATCTCTCGCCAGAGTCCATAAGAAGTGCATCTCCGAGAGTAACAGGAATGCTTCCGTATATATCGCCAATATTATGAAGATAAAGATTCATCAAGCATAACTTAAATGTATTCGGAACTATCTCATTACCATGAAAAGCCTCGGATTTGAGGAACTCCTTCTGCTCACGGTCAAGAGAATAATTATCAGGATTAGCTATATAATCCTGTGCTGCGAGCAAGAAACCGCCGCTTCCGCAGCAAGGATCCGCAACAGTTTTCATTGGCTCGGGACGAATACATCTGACCATTGCTTTGATAAGCGGACGGGGAGTGAAGTACTGTCCTGCACCGCTTTTTATATCCTCAGCGTTTTTCTGGAGAAGTCCCTCATATATCTCACCTTTAACGTCTGATGACATGGATACCCATTTTTCCTTGTCTATCATTGCAACTATACGGCTGAGTATAGCTGCATTGCTTATCTTGTTTGTAGCACCCTTGAATATCTTACCGAGAATACCGCCCTGTTCGCCGAGCTTTTCGAGAATTTCACGATACTTGTCCTCAAGCTCTGCGCCTTTCAGCAGGCTCATATCATTCCAGCCGTAGCCTTCGGGAATACCTGTATTGCGCTTATATGGCGGGCGTGAGTATTCATCGGACATTTTCAGAAATATAAGATATGTAAGCTGTTCCAGGTAGTCTCCGTAAGAAACGCCGTCGTCACGCAAAGGACCGCACATTCCCCAGACTTTGGAAATTATTGCTGTTGAATTTTCGCTCATTATAACCCTCCCTCAAAAGCCTGTTTCAGAATGCTCTGTCTGAGAGCCTCGGCTTCCTGTAAAGCTGTATCTATTGTTTTTTCTATGCTGTCGCAGACGGACAGACGGGATTCGATTTCTTTAACAATTATATTTTGTTTTTCAAAAGATACAAAAGGAAATCTAATAGCACGCACACGTTCTTTATTTAATGCTTTTTGATTGTTTCCTGAACCAACTCTTCTAGTATTTTCATAATTAAGATTAAGGAAATGATAAATATATTTAGGATTACATGGAGTTTTTGAAACAAGTATTGCTGCTGTGTTTTGATTATGTGCAGCCGGAATATTAAGAATAGCAGCCTGCCCTCTAGTTTTTCCTTCACCGATCATTGCAAGTAAAACAGTTCCTATCGGTTGAACATTTGTGGAGCTGTTTTGCAGACCATTTTCTGTAATCATTTCTTCAGTATTATTAATTGATTGAAATTTCACTTCTCCACTACTTACCCAGTTAATATTACCATTCCAGTATTCGGGAACTGATCTTTTGGGAGTAGCTCCAACTTCAACATCAAATATATTTCCAAATCTTATTAATAAAGCATCATCAGGTAATTCAATTTGTAGTTCATTCTCATCACCAGATACGTCCTTAAAAACAACATTTTCTTTACGGATTCTATCATAATCAGATTTGGTTGATGTTATATCAAAACTATTTATCGAAGAATATCTACCCTCAAACGCCTCTTTCAGCACCGCTTGCCGATACACTTTCAGCTGTTCCTTAGTCTTTTTCAGGGTTTCAACACCACTGTCAAGCTGAGAGAAAAGCTCCTCGATACGGGTGACTATGCGGTGTTGGTCTTCGAGGGGAGGGACAGGTAAATCTTTCTTTTCAATATGTTGATAATGTCTTGCATAGCCTTTATCAACTATTTTAAAAGTTAGATAATGTGTTCCATAATACAAGTATTTAGGGAGTATCCCCTCTTTAGGTTCAAGCACTTTTATTCCATCAGCTCCTGCGCCGAAAGGAAAGTTTATGTATTTAACTGCTTTGGTATGATCTCCGAAAATTATAACTGGCAGCGTACAACTTAATGCTTTGGTTACGTTTTCAGTATATCCCCCCACAAGTTCTTTACCTTGGTCAACAATAGGAAGTTGCCCAGATTTAAGATATTCTTTTTGTTTAGTCTTTTTCTCAGTAGGAATTGAAACTTTTTTTACAAGTGATTTATAAACCATTGTAGTATAAATACCTCATTCATCTCTGCCATTATTTTTTTTATTTCTTAAAGCTTGAAGTCATTTTACTAAATCTATTTAATGATTCTCTATGCTTTTTCTCATCATATACGGCACGTGTTTCACAGATAGGACACTGAAATGCACCGTTATTGTTATTGCATACTAATTGAATCATTTTTTTATTGTTTCCCCAACAAGAAGCGCAATACTTTATTTCTTTATCATCATCTGAAAGTGTAATGTACGGTTGATCGTGTCGAATAATCCTACTTTCTAAATCGTTAGCTTTCTTGAGTTCTTCGTTTTCTTGAGTAAGTCTGACATTTTCATTTATCAAATCAAGAGCTTGCTGAGTCAGGTCTATTATTTGCTGATTCAGTTCAAGATCGTTGTACTGTTTTACTATCTTGGAAATATTCTTTACTCCGTCGAGTAGATTCATAATAATCCTCCATTATGCAACCACTACATCTATTAAAATCGGTTTAATTACTAATCTAAATCTTTATTACTGAATTTTGAATTACATATATTGCATTCAAAATATGTTCCGTTGCCATAGAACTCAAAATGTTCATGTAATTGAATCATTTGCTTTGTTTTCCCCCAGCAAATCGCACAGTATTTAATGTTTTTGGGATCATCTGAAATTGTAACAAACGGCTTTTTGTGCCTTACAATTTTACTTTCTAATTCATTAGCTTTTTTCAATTCTTCATTTTCTTCTCAAAGTTTTGAAATCTCAGCCTGCATATCCAAAGCTTGTGCTCCTAAATCAAGGAGCTGTTTGTATAAATCAATATTATCTGCTTTTTGTGCTAATCCGATAGCATCTTTTATGCCTTCATATAGTCCCATAATAATCCTCCTTTACGCTACCAATATCTCATTCATTTCCATTAATAATTCCTCATAACTGTCTCCGAAAACCTCATAAAACCTGCCGAGACCGCCCTTATGGTCAAAGGGGTTGAGGTCAAGATCATCGGGCTCAATACTGAGAGAAGCTATGATATGGTCTTTTATAAGCCTGAGCCACTCCATTTGCTCCTCTGTGAAATGAACCGCACCTGCATTCCTGCGGAGAGTCCACTGCATGAAATTGTAGTTGACCTTATCCGCAAAAGGCTGCAAATTATCGGTATATCCCATTTCAAAGCGAATTATGGATATAAGATCGGTAAGCTGAGCCACCGTTCCACGCTTTACCTTGTCAGGCTTCTTTATGGCATAGCAGTCCCATAGACGCTGGGCTGTAATACCCTTGTTTTTCAGCTTCTCATACAGCTTTTTCAGGCTATCTATTGCCATGGGACGATTTTTGTAACTCTCGTTGTAAATGATGCGAAGTGCAATTATCTCGTCCTTGTTTTCTTCTATAAACTCATGGAACGTCTGGATAGTCCTGTCAACATTCTTTTCCTGCTCGGAGTCAAAGTCTGCAAACAGAACAGTATCAAGGTTGACATTGTCAATTATCTGCTCATGACTCCTGCGGATATTTTCAATAAAATCTCTTGTATCGGGATCATAGAAAGGCTTTACCGCGTCATTGATCAATGCTTTCTGAGCTTCGTTAAGCTGTTCTTCGTCGGGTTCAGCTGTCTTAAAAGTGTTGATCGCTGTTTGTTTTATTACCTCTTCGTCAAAGGCATTGAGGAGAGCTTCAGCGAGTTTACCTGCAGGTGTTCCGACGTTATCCTCAAACTCCTTACGCTCACGGGGAGTCATCTGACTGTTAAGGCGCACAAGCCGATTTGCAAGAGAAGTCAGTGTGTCTTCATCTTTTGCCCCAAGTGCGACATTGAGCATAAGCTCTTTCATGGAAACAGTCGGCTTGCGTTCGAGGGTTCTTGTTTCGGTTTTCTTTGACTTTGTAACACCAACAGCATCAACGATAACAAAATGGTCTTTATTTTCAGTTGCAGACGGTGAAACTTTTTGGAGATCGTCCTTGCCGAGAGTTCTCGTTCCACGGCCTTTCATCTGTTCAAAATAATTCTTGCTGCGAACATTACGCATGAATATCAGACATTCAATGGGCTTGACATCTGTGCCTGTTGCGATCATATCAACAGTAACAGCTATTCTCGGATAGTAACTGTTCCTGAATTCAGCAAGTACCGTTTCAGGGTTGGCGGCTGAATAGGTCACCTTTCTGCAAAATTCATTTCCCTCGCCGAATTCTTCACGAACTATCTGAATAATATCATCAGCGTGGCTGTCAGTTTTGGCGAATATTAAGGTCTTCGGTACTTCTTTACGCCTTGGGAACAGCTTTGTATACAAATTCTCCTTAAACGTTTTTATAACAGTTCTTATCTGGCTGGGATTGACAATGTCACGGTCAAGCTGAGTCGGCTTATAGTCAACATCTTCATCAAGCTGCTTCCAGCGTTTTTCTCTTGACATACGATTGCGCGACTCTATAAGCTGCTTCATTATATGGGCACCGTTCTTGCCTACATTTGTTTCGATAAGGAATATATCTTCGCCAACATTTACACCGTCAATAATAGCCTGTTCCCTTGAATATTCACTTACAATATTCTGATTGAAAAACGCAAAGGTACGTTTATCCGGAGTTGCAGTTAGTCCGACAATAAAAGCATCAAAGTATTCAAGTACCTGATTCCATACATTGTAAATGGATCTATGGCACTCATCGACAATTATGCAGTCGAAGAATTCAGGCGGATACTTTTTATTATATACGACCTCTTTTGGAGCTTTCTTTTCCATCGAAGTAACTTCTTCAAGTGAGATCTCATCTATGGATTCATCAGTTTCTTCTCCGCTGAGAATTGAATACATTCTTTGTATTGTACTGATACAAACTTGTACATCGGACGGTATGTACGAACTTTTCAGCCTGCGAACGCCGTATATCTCTGTAAAAGAACGATTTTCATCATTCGGACGATATGCAAGGAATTCACGTTCAGCCTGTTCTCCCAGACTCCTGGTATCAACAAGAAAGAGTATACGGTTCATCTTGCCGTATTTCAGCATACGATATGCGGCTGTTATTGCAGTAAAGGTCTTTCCTGCGCCCGTAGCCATCTGAACTAATGCTCTTGGTTTGTTCTTGGATAAAGACTTGTCCAGATTATTTATAGCAGTGATCTGACAATCACGAAATCCTGTGCCGTCGAACTCCGGAAAGTGCTTCATATTATTGCGTATTGTATCTTTCTGCCTGATAAGTGCAGCCAAGTTCTCAGGCTTATGGAAAGAAAAAACAGTTCGAGAACGATATTTTACATCATTATAATCTGTAAAGCGAGTAAGCTTATCGGTTGCTTCATAAGCAAATCTTATCTTGTACTCGCATTTGATCCACTTAAATGTGCTGTTGGCATAACGAGAAGACTGTCCTTCGACAGTTGTAATGTTTTCGCCTTCTTCACTTTTCTTAGCTTCAACTACACCGATAGGTGTGCCGTTTACGAAAAGAGCATAATCAACAGGACCGGTATCTGTTGGGAATTCACGAACTGCAACGCCAACAGAAGATGTCATGATAATGCACGCTGTGAAAGTATGTGGGCAAGAATGAAAGAAGAGCTATTCTACAGCCGTGGGGACAAATCGGAGAAATACACTATGAGAGAGTTGAAGACTATGATCTGGAGATATTATATGAGTTACTGGGCTAACAGAAGAATCTGCACCGCCAACGGTGGGCTGCCTCCGGCAGCCCGAAGAAAGCTCTACTATGATCATATCTTTCTCGTTGCATAATTCTTGTTCGAATAAAATGTGTCAAGTGATATTGACAAAATCAACTTTGAGAACGAGGGCAGGTCGATCACTTATACCGAGTGGCAGCATAAAAAGAACGGCACGTCATGGAAGGAACATATTCGTCAGGCGATAGACAGCTTGATACCTGCCGTAAATTCTTTTGATGATCTTCTTGCGGAGCTTGAAAGGCATGGCTTTACAATCAAGCGAGATAAGAACATCTTGATAAAAGCCCCCGGGCAGCAGCGGTCGGTCAGCTTATGGAAGTTGGGGGAGGACTATACCAAAGTATCAATCCAAGCGAGGATTGATATGCTACGGGTTTTTGCAAAGCCTATCGAAAATCAGCTTGATGTTTACAGACTTTCGGAGATGTTGGGTGTCATCAATAAGGATCATATTTCGTCGATTGGTGATCTGGAGGGGAGGATCATGCGGTTGAAAAAAGAGTATGAAAAGTCTGAGGGTGAAGAATGTCGGGAGAAGCTAAAGGTGTATTTGGATATTCGAGATACATATAATGATATTTCCCGGGGTGATTATGTTTCACGGCTGGTAGAGCAAGAAAGACAACGCAGGGAGCAAGAGCCGAAAAAGCAGCCACACAGAAAGAAACTAAAAAGGTAAACAGAACAGGAGACTAGCAGCGTGTCTTGACTTTAAATCGTGAAAGTGATATAATAAAAGTGCAGAAATAGGCCAATGGTCTCCGAAAGGAGGTAGCCACATGGCATCAATTGAAAAAAGAGGAAACAGTTACAGGATCAAGGTATCCTGCAGTTACAAGGTAGACGGAACACAGGTAGTGCATCGAATGACTTGGACTCCCGAGTCTGATATGACACCCAAGCAGATTGAAAAGGAATTGCAAAGGCAGGCGGTATTGTTTGAGGAGGAGTGCAAGAACAAACCGGTGGTTGCGACAATTAAGTTCGAGGCCTTAGCCGAAGAATGGTTTGAAGAATACGCTAAACTCAATCTGAAAAGCACTACATTCACTCGTCAGCGTCAGCTTACCAAGCGCGTTTACAAAGCAATAGGACACCTGCGCCCCGACAAGATAACCGCCCGCGATATACAGAAATTCATAAACAGCCTTGCCCAGGAAGGAGTAAACGAGCATACAGGCAAGCCGCTGTCAAGAAAAACTATGGTTCATTATTTGTCTTTCATATCGACGATACTGGACTATGCAATAAGAATGGATATGCTGAATGACAACCCCTGCAGGCGTGTAACGATACCGAAAGGCAGCAAGAAAAAGCGGCATATTCTCACAATGGAAGAAACTCAGCATTTCTTTACGCTGCTTGACGAGCACGCAACGATCAAATGGAAAGCGTTTTTCACGCTGATAATTTACAGCGGTATGCGTCGGGGTGAGATGTTAGGCCTTGAGTGGCACGACATTGATCTTCAAACTGGAGTTATCCACATTGAGCGGACGTCGAATTACACAAAGGCAAGGGGCATCTACAACGATACCCCGAAGACCGAAAGCTCGGTGCGTTTCATAAAAGTTCCGATGAATGTGATAGACGTTTTGAAAGAATACAGAGAATGGCAGGATAGTGAGATCAGGCGACTCGGCAGTAAGTGGAACGAAACAGACCGCCTGTTTACAAAGTGGGATGGGCTACCTATGAATCTTCAATCACCTTATGGCTGGCTGAAGGAATTTTGCGATGAACACGACTTCCCATTTTATGGAATTCACCGATTCAGACACTTGCATACCAGCTTACTTATCGGTGCAGGAATTGATCCCACAACGGTTTCGGGAGTTTTAGGCCATGCCCAAGTTTCTACAACTTTGAACTTGTATTCCCATATGTTCAGAGAGAATCAGGTCAAGGCCTGCGACGCTGTTGCAAATGCTCTGAGCTTTAACAAACCTGAGCCTACACCGCCCAAAGACCCAGAACCGACTATCACGGCAGACAATTGTAATGAAAGTGACATCAACCGTGCGAAGATAATCTGCATCAAGACAGGCTACGGTGCGTGAAGTTAGCATAAGTCCCAAGTAAGTCCCAAGAGCGATTTTTCGGAAAATAAAAAAACTCGGAAACAACGTATTTACGCTGCTTCCGAGAACATTGAATGGTGACCCGTACGGGAATTGAACCCATGATTCCGCCGTGAAAGGGCGGTGTCTTAACCTCTTGACCAACGGGCCGGATGCGTTAAAGCAAAAAGCGATAACGCATGGTAGCGGCAGTAGGATTCGAACCAACGACCAATCGGGTATGAACCGAGTACTCTAGCCAACTGAGCTATGCCGCCATACAAGCTGTGTAAATATCACAGCTTAATTATTATACTACATAATAGAAGAAAAGTCAAGGGGATTTGAAGAAAAAGCAGAAGTTTGTAGAAAACGGCACAAACGCGGTGAGCGTTAGCAATGGAATTGTGGAAAAGAACGAAAACTAAGCCTTATCTTTCTGCTTGAAAATAAGAGAGGCAATCAGACCAAATAGGAGAGCGGCAGTTACTCCGCCGGCTGCGGCAGTCAAGCCACCAGTGAAGATACCGAGAAATCCGTCCTTTTCGATCGTTTTGCGAATGCCCTCAGCGAGAAGATGGCCGAAACCCGTAAGGGGCACGGACGCACCTGCGCCCGCAAATTTGGCGAATGGTTTGTACAGACCCACGGCTGATAGAATTACTCCTGCTACGACATAGCCCGTGAGAATGCGCGCAGGGGTGAGGTTAGTGAAGTCGATGAGGAGCTGACCGACAGCGCACAAAGCTCCGCCGACGAGAAAAGCCTTGATGATATCCATAAGCATAGAATTTACCCCCTTGTGAAGTGAACGAGATGAGCGATAGACGGAATGGATTCGCCCTGCTGGACGGACATTGGCGACATTAGCGCGCCTGTTGCGATAAAAAGCATACTGCGGACTTCTCCGCTTTGGAGCATGGGCAGGAAATGACCGCACAGAACGCTTGCGCTACAGCCGCAGCCCGAACCTCCGCAATGGGTGTCCTGCGCGTCACAGTCGAAGATCATAGCACCGCAGTCTCTGTGCTGTATCGAAATGTCGATATTCTGCCTTGCCAAAATGTCGATAACGAGCTTGCTGCCGACCGTACCCAAATCTCCCGTGACTATCAGGTCATAGTCGTTTGGCGAAGTTTTCGTTGCGGTGAGATAACGCCGTATAGTTTCCGCAGCGGCAGGAGCCATAGCGCTGCCCATATTATTTATGTCCGAGACATCGAGGTCAGCTATTTTGCCGATACAGCCGCCTGCAACGGTTGGAGCGCCCTTTCCGCTGACCTCTGACAGAATGACAGCGCCCGAGCCTGTGCACGTCCATTGAGAGGTGGGAGTTCTCTGACCGCCGTAGGAAAGCGGAAAGCGAAACTGTCTCTCAGCCGTTGAGAAGTGCGACGAGGTGACGGCAGTTATTCTCTTGGCCGCGCCGCTGTCAATGAGGAGCGAGCTTATGAGCAGTCCCTCCGCCATAGTGGAGCAAGCGCCGTAAAGACCGAGAAACGGTATTTCAAGCTCCCTCAGACCGTAGGTCGAGCCAATGCATTGGTTTATGAGGTCGCCCGAGCAGATAACGTCCACATCGTCTTTGAGAATATCGGCTTTTTGTGCGGCAATACGCACAGCTTCAAGCTGAAAGCGGCTCTCGGCTTTTTCCCATGTTTCCTGTCCGAAGTGACTGTCCGCGACCACCTTGTCAAAGCAGTAACCGAGCGGCCCGTCACCCTCCATTTGTCCTACCACAGCGGCAAAGCTTTCTGCGCCGACTGATTTTGAGATCCTGAAAATTCCCTGTTCAATATATTCAGCCATAATACCTCCCTGACACTTGCTCTGAAAAGCGTCACATCGTAAAATCTTCGGTAGTATTATGGCTGGATTGAGTAAAATTATGCAAAAAATAAGAGACTAAAAAGTCTCTTTTATTAATAAAGGGATTCTAAAGGGTTGTTAACCCTTTAGCGGATTCCAAAGGCAGAGCCTTTGGT
>OHXZ01000264.1_pt1 | contig 21496 bp, 17 predicted proteins | sample 1580021 | NCBI WGS metagenome assembly OHXZ01 (sample SAMEA3882520, study PRJEB24775) | human gut metagenome | biome: human-associated habitat; feature: intestine environment; material: feces | place: Netherlands | collected 2009/2010
CTATGCCGACATGAACGCCATACTCCGCGACGAGGATACGGATAATATCCATTCCGTCCTTGTCGACCAGTGGGATTGGGAGAAGATAATAACTCCCGAGCAGCGCAACGTCGATTCCCTCAAGAGAGCCGTCCGCGCCATTTACAGAAGCCTGCGCCATACGGAGACGTATATAGCCGAGGAATATGACATTGTCGGCAAGTTCCTGTCCGACGAGATATATTTTATCACCACGCAGGAGCTCGAGGATATGTATCCCGACCTCACCCCCAAGCAGCGTGAGAATGAAATCGCCCGCGACAAGGGTGCGGTATTTATCATGCAGATAGGCGGCAAGCTCCGCTCCGGCGAAATCCACGACGGACGTGCGCCCGACTATGACGACTGGAGTCTCAACGGCGATATCGTCGTATATTATCCTCTGCTCGATATGGCATATGAGCTGTCGAGCATGGGCATTCGCGTCAATGCCGAGTCGTTGGCCGCTCAGCTCGAGGAGAGAGGCTGCCCCGAACGCGCAAAGCTCCCGTTCCAGCGCGACCTGCTCAACGGCAATCTTCCGCTGACCATGGGCGGCGGCATAGGCCAGTCGCGTATGTGTATGTTCTTCCTGAGAAAGGCGCATATCGGAGAGGTTCAGGCCTCCACCTGGTCGCAGGAGACAGTGGATGCGTTCAGAGCGCAGGGCATCTGCCTGCTGTAAAAAAAATATCCGCCCGTCGGCGGCGCTCGTAAAACAGTTAAAGAATATAAAGAAAGCCAAGCAGCATTTTTCTGCTTGGCTTTTGTTGTTTGCTATATATTCGGATTCCGTGTAATAAATACGCCTTAGATTCACTCGGAAAAGTGGGATGAAAGAGATACAAACGCGTCAAGCAAACAATTTTAATATTGTAAATTAACATCATCATGTAGAGACGGATATTGTCCGTCCGCAGTTTTTACAGTGATTTACGGCTTTTAAAAATTCGCAGAACACGAAAAAACGGATGAGGACATTTGCCAAAAGGTAAAGCGAGCGACTTGATAAATTATGAGGAACAAGCCACCAATAGCCGCGCCGCAGTGGAACAAGCTGACTGAGGACGCGAGGGGACGGCTTGCAACGCAAGCCGCACGAGCCCGCACTCGTTCAAGCTCCAGCGCGTTTGCGGGCGAATGTGCCGAGCTGCCTACTGAGTAGCACAAGCCATGTACTGCGGCGCGGCGTTCGCGGGGTCTCGGGGCGAAGCCCTGAGTTTGCTTTTCTTTTGCAGGCGTTTTCTTTTTCAAATAAAAAGAAAATGCCGAAACGCTGTAAAAGGTAAAATATTTAGTTAGGGTAGGTAGCGAAGGTAGTGGGTGAAATTTTACGTTCTTAAATTCACGCCGACCTAAACAACACAAAATCCTCATATTTTTAATTTCGATAACTCCGCAGGCTTTCCTGCGTTATAATAAACTATTACAGATGAAAGAGGTGAACACCGTGGAACAGACGGACACTGTTGCCGCGATCGCCACGCCTAACGCGGCGGGCGGTATAGGCATAGTCCGCATTTCGGGCGGCGACGCAATAGCCGTTGCGGATAAGGTCTTTTCGGCGGTTTCCGGAAAGCCGCTGAGCGAGGCGGCGGGATATACCGCGCATTTCGGCACGGTAAACCTTGACGGAAATCCGATAGACGAGGCGATAGCCTTGGTTTTCCGCGCGCCCAAAAGCTACACGGGCGAGGACACGGTCGAGCTGTCGTGCCACGGCGGAGTGTATATAGTCCGCCGCGTTCTGCGTGCGGTGCTCGGTGCGGGCGCTCAGCCTGCGGGACCCGGCGAGTTCACGAAACGCGCATTTTTAAACGGCCGCATAGACCTTGCCAAGGCGGAGAGCGTCATGTCGCTCATCTCCGCGCAGGGCGAACAGGCGGCGAGCGCGGCGTTCAATACCCTCGAGGGCAGACTCAGCGGAAGAATAGAAGAGGTCGCCCACAGCATTATAAACGTCTGCGCCCATCTGAGCGCGTGGGTCGATTATCCCGACGAGGATATAGAAGAGCTCTCAACGGACGAGCTCGAAAAAACATTTACATCGGCAAAGCTTGAGCTTGAAGCGCTCATACGCGGATTTGAAAACGGAAGGGCGATAACGCAGGGCGTAGATACGGTTATAGTCGGCAGACCGAATGTCGGAAAATCCACGCTTATGAACGTTATCAGCGGTAGCTACGAGGCTGACAGCGGCAAGATATTCCTTGACGGAAAGAACATTACTCACCTTAAAGAACACCAGCGTGCAAGAACCATAGGCAGACTTTTCCAAGACCCACTCAGGGGCACTGCACCTAACATGACCATTGAGGAAAATCTTGGCCTTGCCTACAGCCGTGGAAAACGCCGCTCACTCACTATCGGTATCAGGAAAAAAGACGTTTCAGTATTCAGAGAAAGGCTCAAAGAACTTGACCTTGGTCTTGAGGACAGAATGAAAATGCCTGTGGGACTGCTTTCAGGAGGTCAAAGGCAGGCTCTTACGCTGCTTATGGCGACTATCGTTACCCCTAAGCTGCTGCTCCTTGACGAGCACACTGCGGCTCTTGACCCTAAGACTGCGGAAAAGGTCATGAAGATAACCGACAAGATAGTAAAAGAAAACGCACTGACTACTCTTATGATAACCCACAATATTTCAAACGCCATTGAATATGGCAACAAGACTATCGTAATGAGCCAAGGCAAGCTGCTGCTCACTATCGAAGGGGAACAGAGGGCGAACATGACGGTGGAAAAGCTTATGAAACTTTATTCCGACACCGCCGATGACGCACTCTCAGACAAGATGATACTGCAAGAATAATTAGGCATACAAAAAGCTGCGGAGCGAAAACTCCGCAGCTTTTACTTTTGTTCTTTCACACAATGCTAAACATATTCTATATCTATTCCTGCGATCCTTGCTCTGCCCTTTATGACAAGGGTCTTTTCTTTCTCTTCAAAGGACCCGTTAGGCTGCTCTATTCCGCCGAGAACGCAACCGGCCTCCACTTTTATGCCCCAGTTTTTCGGGATATAAAGCTCCACTCCACCGCAGAGGACGTCAACATTCAGCTCGACTTCGTTTCCTGCCATATCAGCAGAATCAAAGTACACCTCCATACCGCTGTAGCGGCAGCTGATGTCAACTCTTTTCAGCACCTTTGAGGTTATATACTTTGTGCAGCCTGAAAATCTTGCGTCGATACGGACATACGCTCCGTCGTCTGAGGACTTATCCCATGCAGGATTGTCTGTGGTGTGGGTAGTCCACTTGTTTTGGGTAAATCTGTAGCGATAAGGGAAAATGAATGAAAATCCCACGCTCAAAAGCAGTGCCACACCGAGAACCGGCCACGGGGTGAACTTCTCGATGCCGAGAGTTTCGTCAAAGAGTATCGCCATGATAGCAAGAGGGAAGAATATTCCCCAGAAGTTAAGGTGTCTGACGCTCGTTACGATAACAGGAACGAGGAGCAGTGAGATCACAACGCTCCACACGCTTACACTTCCAAGCAGACCTGTGCGGTCAAGGATAAGCGCAACGCCTGCAAGGATAAAGAACAAGCCCCATATAAGATTTTTGTTTTTCATAGAAATCTCCTTTCTCCAAGTCTGAGCTTCAAAAGCTTGTAAAAGCTTCGTGAGGCGTAAAGCTGTTTGTGAGTGCCTGCAAAGCTTATAAGGCTCGCAGAGGTTATGTTTCGTTCAACAGAATAGATGTGCTTTACGTTCACGATAGCAGATTTTGACACCCGCACGAACTTTCGTGGAAGTATCTCTTCAAGCTCAAAAAGCTTCATTTTGACCTGAAAAACGTCGTCAGAGGTATGAGCGTTAAGATTATGTTCCCCTGTTTCAAAAAACAGTATGGAATCAAGGGGAGGATAGAACTGAACTGCGTCTTTGAAAAAAGCTATCTCAGGGTCGCCCTCTGCGGACTCCGCCGCCCTTTTCATTTTAAGCACACGTTCATCGGGCTGTGCGCACCTTATAACGATCTCGTCCTCAGGCATATTCTCGTCTATCTCTATCCTGATCTTCACGCTTTCACCCCCTGTTTTATCTGACAGCCTTATTATAATCTATTTTTCTTTTCATGTAAACCCCTTTTGGCTGACAGGTGCAGATTTCTATGTAAGAGGTAAATTTTATGGTCCAAAGGGGTGCTGACCATGCAGCACCCCTCGATTTAGTTTTTTACCAGTAGCTTGCCTCGCTGCCTGTGCCGTTTTGCATATATTTGTATATGAGTTCAAAAAGCTCGCTGTTGTCAACATTGTTTTGTTCCATATAATCCACAACGCCCTGAGCGGTAAGACCGCTTGCATAGTCGCTGTTTCTAAGCACCATTGCAAACTCTGCCGCAGAGCAAGCCTTTGCAAAATTCTGTGACACAGCCTCTGTATAGTCAGAACACATAACAGACTTGTCTATAAGCTTGCTTTCGCTCGCCTCCGGGTCTTTATACCTCACTGAAACTGTGAGCATTTCTCCGCTGAGCTCGTTGGTTTCAGCCTTGCTCTCGTTATCCTGATATTTCAGCGACTTTTCATTGCCGTTATTTGGCACTATCTCATACAAAACCGTGACCTGCTGACCCGAGCCAATATCGCCTGCGTCCTTTGTATCGTCCTCAAAGTCCTCGTCATTGAGAAGTCTGTTTTCATAGCCCACCAGCCTGTATGCTGAAACATTTTCGGGATTAAACTCTATCTGCACCTTTGCGTCCTTTGCGACAGTGAAAAGAGTTCCGCTCATTTCTGTTACAAGCACTCTTTTTGCTTCGTCAACGCTGTCGATATAAGCATAATTTCCGTTGCCGTTATCAGCAAGGGCTTCAAGCCTGTTATCCTTATAGTTTCCTGAGCCGAAGCCAAGCACTGAGAGATATACCCCTGAGTCACGCTTTTGTGATATAAGGTCAGTAAGCTCTTCTTCACTTGACAGACCAACGTTCAGATCGCCGTCAGTTGCAAGGATAACTCTGTTGTTGCCGCCCTCTATAAAATACTCCTCTGCAAGCTTGTAAGCTGTGGTAATTCCTGCCGCACCTGCTGTCGAGCCGCCTGCTGACAGGCTGTTAAGTGCTGAAACTATCTCCTCGCTGTTGTCGCCACTTTCGCCCTCAAGAACAACGCTGTCGCTGCCTGCATAAGTGACGATAGAAACTCTGTCATCAGCCCCAAGGTTTTCAGCAAGCATTGAGAAAGCCTGCTGAACAAGAGGAAGCTTATCCTCGTCCTCCATTGAGCCGCTCACGTCTATGAGGAAAACAAGGTTTGTAGGAACGTCCTTGACCTTTGCTTCCCTTGCCTGAAGCCCCACCAGCATAAGCTTTGCTTCACTGTTCCAAGGACAATCGGAAAGCTCGGTATTTATAGACACCGCGCCCTCCGTAGGCTTTTCATAGTCATACTTGAAATAGTTTATGAACTCCTCTGTTCTCACAGCGTCAGGGTCGACCTCCCAACCATCATTTATCATTCTTCTCACGTTTGTGTAGGAAGCCGTGTCAACGTCTGTGGAAAAGGTGGAAAGCGGTTCGTCTGAAACGAGCTTATAGCCGTTTTCCGTCAGGTGGTTATACTCCTCCGTATTATAATCCCCTGCGATATTTGTCGAGCCGTTAGCGGTTTCCGCCGTAGCGTCATTATTGTATCTGTAGTTATCAGTTGCGGTGTTATTATAGATACTGCTCTTTCTGCTCTCCGAACCGTCATAACCGCTTCCGCATGAAGCAAGCATTGTCGCCGTCATCATAAGCGACAGAGTCATGGTCAAGTTTCTTTTTATGCTGTTTGAAGTTGTCTTTTTCATAGCTGTCATCTCCCGTAAAATAGCGTGGGCGATATGCCCTTGCGTTGTTAGCTACATAGTCCTCCACTTAGCAAGCAGGTCTTGCAGATCGTTTTTCGAGGAATATCTCATTCGGTCATAGAAATAATCGTTCTTGCTTTTCTGCGAGTCCTTAAGAATACCCGAATCATCGTCAAGACTTTTCCAGCCGTTTTGAAAAACGATATCCCCGTCAAGAGAAATTTCTATTTGAGGTGCATTTTCAAAGGCCATAGAATAAGTGCCGTTTTCTTTCCTCAGTGGTATGAAATATTCTCTGTTTTCCTGCATGATATAAGGGGTAGAGCTTTCAATGGTGATATTTGTTTCGCTTTCTTCGCCCTTTTTTGATACAAGGCTGTTTATTCTCAGGGTGTAATGTGCGCTGTCGCTGTCAAGCCTTGCTGAAAGCACTGTCACATCTGCAAAGAAGTCTGTATCTTCCAGAACGCTGTCCTCTGTGAAATAATCATCGCCCTTTGGAATGTAGCTGTCCTCATAAGCCTTTGTGTCTGTGTGGCTGAAACTGAGCTGTTCGTATGTCTTTTCTTCTCTGTTTTCAAGCCTAGCCTTGTCAGCCGTTTCTACGCTATGCTTTGAAACACTGTCCGACTCTGAGCGGATATCGGCGTAAAGGCTTACGCCGCCGATAATAAGCACGAGCGAGGCTGCTGCCGCTGCAAATTTTCTGTAATTTCTGCGGCTTACTTTTATCTGTGTCTGATCTTTGTCCGTTTTGTTTTCAAGCTGTCCCTCTATCCTGTCCCAGAGCTTTTCCATGTCAGGGGCAGTATCAGAAATATGCTTTTTGTAAAGAAATTTTATGTTCTTAGCCATAGATACTGTCCTCCTTTATGGTCTTTTTTAGTTTGAAAACAGCCTGACGGTATTTCCATGTGACAGTACCCAGCGGCTTTCCCACTGCCCGACTTATCTCACGAAATGTCATATCCATTCCAAGCCTCATGTTCAGGATATCCCTTTCGCCCTCTGAAAGCAGCTTCAAAGCCTCCTCGAAGGTGAGCTTTCCGACCACATCGTCGTCTACCCGCATACTGTCCTGCTGTTCTTTATGCCCTGCTTCTTCATCATCAAGGCTCGGCGTTTCGTGCCGCCTTTTTCTGATAAAGTCAAGAGCGAGATTTTTCGCCATTACAGTCAGATATCGCTTATGCCCCGTTCCCTTTCGGTACTGACCTGCGGTGTCCCATAGCTTTAGGAAAAAATCTGATGTAAGGTCCTCAGCGTCCTGAGGACTTTTCACAATGTCAAGCATGATGTTATGTATCACCTTGCCGTAGCATTGATAGATCTCCCTAAGCCCGTTTTTGTCATTTTTCAGGATCAGCTCCACCCTGAAATCGAACTCAGTGTCGGTCAAGTCTTTCACACCCCTCGATAACTTATATACGATTCTGCACGGGAGATTTTATGGCAAAATAGTATACAAATTTTACTTTTATTTTTTGTGTATTAACAACAAACTTATGTACAAACACGATTGTGCCGATAAGATATTTTAGCACATTAAAGCATATCTGTCAAATAAAAGAACACACCCCCGTCCATATGAACGAGGATGCGTTCTTTGCGTGAAGATCTATGAGAAATTATTTGGAGAGGTCAATATTTCTTACAGCGTCCCTTACCTTAAGGACAAAGGTCGGAGAAACTGAAAGCTCGTCAATGCCCATTCTCAGGAAGGTTTCTGTGAGAGTAGTGTCAGCCGCAAGCTCACCGCATATGCCTATCCATGCACCGTTCTTGTGGGCATTCTCTGCAGACATCTCAATAAGCCTAAGTATAGCCTCATGGTGAGTGTCGCAGAACTGCTCTATATCAGGGTTCTGCCTGTCACAAGCAAGGGTATACTGAGTGAGGTCATTAGTGCCAACGCTGAAAAAGTCCACAAGCTTTGCAAGCTTGTCGCTTATGATAGCCGCCGCAGGGGTCTCTATCATGATGCCAAGCTCAACGCTGTCGGAAATTGTTATGCCCTGCTCTTTAAGCTCAGCCTTGACTTCACCACACATAGCAAGGGCTTTTTCCACCTCTGAAACGCTTGTTATCATAGGGAACATTATGCCCAGATTGCCGTATACGGAAGCTCTGAAAAGCGCTCTGAGCTGAGTTTTGAATATCTCAGGTCTTGTAAGACAAATTCTTATTGCTCTGTAACCTAAAGCTGGGTTTTCCTCTTTTTTCAGACCGAAATAATCCACCTGCTTGTCAGCACCGATATCCAGCGTTCTTATGATGACCTTTTTCCCTGCCATACTCTCAAGAACACGCTTATAAGCCTGAAACTGCTGTTCCTCTGTAGGGAAATCTGAGTTTTCAAGATAGAGAAACTCACTTCTGAAAAGACCTATTCCTCCTGCGTCATTAAGAAGCACAGCACCGATGTTGTCAACGCTTCCGATATTTGCATAAATGTTTATCTTTTTACCGTCCTTTGTGACATTCTCCTTGCCTTTGAGGGTCTGCAAAAGACGCTTTTTCTCCTCGTCTGCTTTCTGCTTTGCGGTAAGCTCAGCGGTGGTCTTTTCATCAGGGTCAACGAATATCTCCCCTGTAAAACCGTCAACGATAGCAAAGTCGCCGTCCTTTATCTCAGACAGGAATTTGCTTCCTACGCCTATTACCGCAGGTATGTTCATATTTCTTGCAAGGATAGCTGTATGTGAATTTGATGAGCCATGTGCAGTAACGAAGGCAAGCACCTTGTCTTTATCAAGAGATATAGTTTCGCTAGGTGCAAGATCATCGGCACAAACTATCATCTTGTCGTCACCTGCTGAACCGTCGCTGACATTGCCTGTGAGGTTTGCGATGATCCTGTTTGAGATATCCTTTACATCTGCGGCTCTTGCCTGCATATAAGGATCGTCCATAGAAGCGAACATCTCCGCAAAATTGTCTGCCGTCACTGCCACTGCATATTCTGCGTTGACCTTCTGGCTGTCGATGATATTCTCTATAGACTCGTTATAATCATCATCTTCAAGCATCATCATGTGTATCTCAAAGATCTGAGCGTTTGTTTCGCCCACCTCCCTGAGTGCCTTGTCATAAATGCTCTGGAGCTGTTCTGTGGCTGCCTGCTTGGCTTCGGCAACTCGCTTCTTTTCTCCCTCGCTGTCTTCTGTGTGAATACGTTTTATAGCGGTATCCTGCTTTTTGAATACTGAGATCTTACCCATTGCTACTGCACCGTAAACGCCTTTTCCTGTATACTTAGTCATAAATATCCGCCCCTTTTCTCATAGATCTTATTATTTTTCACGCTGTTTCCAGCCGATGGGACGCACCTGCGAACACTCCGCAGAAACGTCCCGTCGGCTGGACGGCTTTTACCGCCCAGCTAACAGATAATAATTAGAGTGTTTCCTCAAAAAATGCCTTGAGTGCTTCAGAAGCCTTGTCCTCGTCTGCACCCTCGCAGGTAACAGTAACAGTATCGCCCTGCTTAACGCCAAGGCCCATAAGAGCCATAAGCTTTGTGATGTTCACGCTCTTTCCGCCCTTTTCGATAGTGCAAACGCTCTCGAACTCCTTTGCTTTCTTTGCAAGAAGTCCAGCCGGTCTTGCGTGGATACCAACTTCGTCTGTGATTGTGTAGCTAAATGTTTTCATGATGAATACCTCCAAATAATTATTTTATCTTCAAGATCATATCTCCTGCCGAAACGCTGTTTTGTGCGACAGGTTCAACAGACGCATAATCGTCCGTGTTGCCAATTATGATAGGTGTTGTCACCTTATAGCCTGCGGCTTTTATCTTATCCATATCAAAGCTTATGAGCAGGTCGCCTTTTTTAACTTCCTGACCGTCACTGACATGAGCTTCAAAATACTGTCCGCCAAGCTTTACAGTGTCGATACCGATATGGAGAAGTATCTCCACTCCATCGTCCGATACCATATTTACGGCATGCTTTGTGTCAAAAACGCTGTCTATCTTTCCATCGCATGGAGCGTAAAGCTTGCCCTCTGACGGCTCAACGGCTGCACCCTCGCCAAGTATCTTTTGTGAGAACACCTCGTCCTCAACGTCCTCAAGCTTAACGGCAGTGCCGTTCATGTGAGAGTAAAGCGTTATTGTCTTGCCGTTAGTTTCTGTGTTTTCTGCACCCTCGGTCTGCGGTTTTTCTTCTGTTTTATCAGAAGCTTCCTCAGTGCCGATAATGCTGTCAGGGTCATCGCTGTATGGCGAATCTATAAAATCCTCAAGATCTGATTTTATAACTGAGACCTTTGGTCCGTAAATGACCTGAATGCCGTTGCCCTTGTGGATAATGCCCGAAGCGCCGCTGGCTTTGAGCATATCGTCCATGACCTTTGAGGCGTCATTTACTGTAACTCTAAGTCTTGTTGCACAGCAGTCAACGTCTGAAAGATTTTCCTTGCCGCCAAGGCCTTTGAGTATCATTGCACTTACAACGTCTGAAGCTCTCTTGTCTGTGCCCTTTGCCTTTGCCGCCTTAGCCTCGTTCACATCGCTTCTGCGATAAAGCTTAGGTTCAACGTCATCAGACTCTCTGCCAGGTGTTTTAAGATTCATCTTTGTTATCATAAAGTAGAACACGAAGTAGTAAATTACTGCATAGATAAGACCCACAACAACTATCCATATCCAATGGGTCTTTGCGTTGCCCTGCAAAATTCCGAAAAGGGTCATGTCTATAAGACCGCCTGAGAACGTCATTCCAACGCCAACGTTAAGAATGTGCATAAGCATATAGGAAAGTCCTGCCAATACGCAGTGAACAGCGTACATAAGAGGAGCAACAAACAGGAATGTGAACTCCAAAGGCTCTGTGATACCTGTTATCATTGAAGTAAGAGCCGCTGACAGAAGCAAGCTTCCTACTATCTTTTTCTTTTCAGGACGAGCAGTTTTATACATTGCAAACGCTGCAGCAGGAAGACCAAATATCATGAACGGGAACTTTCCTGCCATAAATCTTGTTGCCGATACTGAGAAAACTTCTGTTGACTTTGAAGCAAGCTCTGCAAAGAAGATGTTCTGTGCGCCTGCTACCATGTTGCCGTCTATCATCATCGAGCCGCCAAGCTCTGTCTGCCAGAAAGGCATATAGAAAACGTGATGAAGTCCGAATGGGATAAGAGCACGTTCAAGTATTCCATATATCCATGTGCCTGCATAGCCTGAGTTGAGAACGAGCACGCCAAGCTTTGAGATACCAAGCTGTACGACAGGCCACAGATAGAACATTATGATACCAACGATAAGGTATGTGACAGTTGAAACGATAGGAACAAATCTTGTTCCGCCGAAGAATGAGAGCACCTGCGGAAGTTCTGTTTTATAGAACTTGTTGTGCAGTGCCGCAACGCCAAGTCCTACAAGGATACCGCCGAAAACGCCCATTTGCAGCGTGGTGATACCAAGCACTGACGTTGTGGAGTTTTCTGCCATTGCCTCAACGCCGCCCTTTGCGGTGATAAGTGCGCTGATAGTGGTGTTCATTACGATATAGGCGATAGCACCCGAAAGGGCTGCGACTTCTTTTTCCTTCTTTGCCATTCCGATAGCAACGCCCATTGCAAACAGAAGCGCAAGGTTATCAAAAACGGCGCTTCCCGTTTTGCTCATTATGTCGAGGATAGTGTAAAGCACACCGCCCTCATAGATGAATTTGCCAAGATGATAGGTTTCGATAGTTGTGGCGTTGGTGAAAGAGCTGCCTATTCCAAGAAGCAGACCCGCCACCGGCAGCAGTGCGATAGGGAGCATGAAAGAGCGTCCCACACGCTGCAATACGCCGAAAATTTTATCCTTCATAATAATAATATCCTCCAAAAAATTATATCTCAGTCGAATTATCATTATGGTACCGTTAATGATAATACCGCAGCGAATACATTATATAAGCTGTGGCAATAATGCCTATCCGCTTATTTTCTTCAGATGAATCGAAAGAGTTATCATTTCATCTTCCGATATAGTTTTAGCATAATTCTTCAAAATATGATCCTGCATATGCTTTGCGCATTTATACTGCTTTTTGAATTTCTTTTTTATGATATCAGCGAACTCCTCGTCCCTGCTGAGAACATTAGGAAGCTCCTGAGATTTGAAGAGTCTTTTCGCAAGATATTTTAAATGCACAAGAAATCTTTCATATGCCACCGAGGTTTTGTTTATCTTCCCGGATAAGCAAACGTCCGCTATCTCAGCACAGCCGTTCACCATTTTGGTGATATCCTGTATCTGTCCCATTTTTGTGCCGAGCCTTGCGTTTATGATGTGCATTGCGATAAATCCTGCTTCATCACCCCTCAGCTCAACGCCCAAACGCTGATATATCTCCGCCACGCAATATCTTCCAAGAGCAAGTTCCTTTGGGAAGCAGTCGCTTATGGCGTCCATAAGAGGGTTTTCAAATTCAAGCCCCTGCTTTTTTCTTTCAATGGCAAATGAGATGTGGTCTGAAAGTGTTATTATGAGCGACTCGTTTAGCTGTCCGTCGATATGTGAAGAAATATAGTCCACAAGATCTGCCGTAAGCTTTATATGCTCATATGGTATCTCGGTCAGGCACTCGATAAGCCTTTTTCTAAGCTCGGAGTCTGTGACAAGATACATTTTCTGAATTTTATCCTTGTCAGGCTCATCACCATATTTTTTCCCAAAGCCTATCCCCTTGCCTGAGATTATCTGCTCTTTTCCTTTATCGTCTATGACGCTTACGGTGTTATTATTTATCACCTTGATTATTTTCATTAAAAATCCCCCTATAAAATCAAAAAAACCAACCTTAATACGAACCCATACAATATGTCCGTACAAAGTTGGTCATGCCCAGTCTATAAATGAAAGGTAACACTCCAATAAAAGATGTTATGTATCAATTTCACTATAATTATATTAACACACCCATATTTATTTGTCAACAGCGTACATAAAATTTGTTTTCCAAATCTGTTTTTTTAACAAATAAACTCATTTTGTTTTGTATAAAACCTACAATTATCAGCCTGAAAAGCACAAAAAGCCGTGGAAACACTGCTGTTCCCACGGCTTTCGGTATGTTAAGAGAGTATCTGTATAGCTTTATTACTTTGTCATAAGATTGCAAACAAGGTTTGCAAACTCAACAGGGTTGTCGATAGACATACCCTCAATAAGCAAAGCCTGATCGTAAAGAAGCTTTGCATAGTCTTTCAGCTTGTCCTTATCGTTAGCATAGAGGTCTTTCAGCTTCTCAAAGATAGGGTGATTTGGATTTATCTCCAGTGCCTTTTCAGCCTTTACCTTGTTGCCGTCATTCTGAGGCATAGCGTTGAGGACTTTCTCCATTTCGATAGTTATACTGCCGTCTGATGAAAGACAAACAGGGTGAGTTTTAAGCTTCTTTGAAAGACGGACAGTCTTTACCTTGTCAGCGATAGCTTCCTGCATGAAAGTGAACATATCCTTGTTCTCTTCGTCAAGCTTTTTAGCCTCTTCCTTTTCTTCCTCTGTGTCAAGGTCAAGATCAGCGTCGCTTATGGACTTGAAAGGCTTGCCATCATAGTTTATCATCACCTTGATAGCGAACTCATCAACGTCCTGTGTAAAGTAAAGAACTTCATAGCCCTTATCCTTGATCTTTTCAAGCTGAGGGAGCATTTCGATCCTTTCCTTTGTTTCGCCGCAAGCATAGTAGATCTCTTTCTGATCTTCTTTCATTCTTGAAACATACTCTTTGAGTGTAACGTTCTTGCCGTCAAATGAGGACGGGAACATAAGAAGGTCTTTCAGAGTTTCGTTTGCAGCGCCATATGACTGATAGATACCGAACTTGAACTGAAGTCCGAATACGCTGTAGAACTTCTCATACTTCTCACGGTCGTTTTTCAGAAGCTTTGCAAGCTCGTTCTTTATGGACTTTTCAAGGTTCTTTGCGATTATCTTGAGCTGTCTGTCCTGCTGTAAAAGCTCACGGGAGATGTTCAGCGAGAGATCCTCAGAGTCAACAACGCCCTTTACAAAGCTGAACCAGTCAGGAAGCAGGTCTGCACACTTTTCCATTATCATTACACCGCTTGAATAAAGCTGGAGTCCCTTTTCATAGTCCTTTGAGTAATAGTCAAAAGGCGCACGGGCAGGTATGTAAAGCAGTGCGTCATATGTTGCAACGCCCTCGTTCTTTGAATGGATATGTGCAATAGGTGGCTCATAGTCACCGAACTTCTCCATATAGAAGTTGTTGTAATCCTCGTCCTTTAGCTCGCTCTTGTTCTTCTTCCAGATAGGGGTCATGCTGTTAAGAGTTTCGATAGCCTTGTGTACCTCAGGCTCTTTGCCCTCCTCATTATAATGAGTATGCTCGACTTCCATTCTGATAGGGAATCTGATGTAGTCAGAATATTTCTTTACAAGTGACTGTATCTGATACTGATCAAGATATGTTGAATACTTCTCGTCATCAGTATCGTCCTTGAGTTTCAGTGTGATAGTTGTGCCGACGCCGTCAGGCTTGTCACACTCTTCTATTGTGTAGCCCTCAACGCCGTCAGATGTCCACTTATAAGCCTGATCGCTGCCAAAAGCCTTTGTTACAACGGTAACTTCCTTTGCTACCATAAAAGTAGAATAGAAGCCTACACCGAACTGACCGATGATATCAACATCGTCCCCAAGGTCATTGTCTTTCTTAAAAGCGAACGAGCCTGAGTTTGCGATAGTACCAAGGTTGTTTTCAAGATCCTCCTCGGTCATACCGATGCCGTTATCAGAAACTGTAAGCGTTCTGTTTTCCTTGTCGATAGCGATATTGATAGCGAAGTCGCTCTTTTTCATTCCCACAGAAGTGTCTGTCAGGGACTTGAAATACAGCTTATCAATAGCGTCGCTTGCATTTGAGATTATCTCTCTGAGAAAAATCTCCTTATGAGTGTAGATCGAATTGATCATCATATCAAGCAGTCTTTTTGATTCTGCCTTAAATTCTTTTGTCTGCATAAAATCTCGACCTTTCCTTAATAATATTTTACTTTCTTTGAATACTGTTCCATATAATTAGCACTCTATCTATTTGAGTGCTAATTATATTATACAACAAGGTTGATAAAATGCAATAGTTATCACAAAATTTCTCTTATTTATTTACAAATCCATAACATTTCATCACATACCTGACAAAATACCATTTGCAAAAGCACCATGTTGTGTGTTATAATATATAGATAAAACCGAACAAGGGAGGAATAATATTTGACTACCAAAAAGTCTGTTTCTCTGCTGACCCCTGAAAAACAGCAGGAAAAGAAACTTCTTACTATAGATTGCGTGAAAATTTCACTTCTGCTCATTTTATACAACCTGCTAAACAGGATATTCGCAGTGTTATTCTTTTACGTTGCATACACTTATCACTCAGGAAAATTCACTCTTAGCTACTCGGCAGTTCTCAGCTATCTGAAAAAGCAGACCGCTTTTATAAGTTCAACTACTTTTTCCATGACGGCAAATTTGTTTATTACTCTTATGAGCGTGTTTGTTTTTGGGATAGTTTTTTCTATACTTTTCCGAAAACGAGAATCAAGCTTCATAAAGCCGAAAAAAGGCACGGCAGTAAAAGGGTTAAAATGGTTTTCAGCCTGCTTTGTGATAAACATTCTGCTGTCACAGCTCACATCTATCCTCACGGGTATACTTGGTCAAAACGGAGTGACAGTTCCCACAAGCGATTTTTCCATTCACCAGCCCTCTGCCCTTGCAGTAATAGTGCAGTTCTCATACGTTGTGATAATAGCCCCTATCGTGGAGGAATTTATCTACCGTGGAGCGATCCTCACGGCTCTAAGCCCATACGGAAGGGGTGCGGCGGTGCTTTTCTCAGCACTTGCATTCGGACTTATGCATGGAAATATCCCTCAGGCGGCTTCGGCATTCGGCACAGGACTTGTTTACGCTATTATCGCCGCAAAGTGCGGCTCGATACTGCCAACAGTTATAATACACTGTCTAAACAATCTGCTTGCAAACTTCTCGTCCATATCTGATGCGATAGGACTTGAACACTATGAAACCTTCATGAGCGTTGCTGAGATAGTCATAGGTCTGGTAGGCTTTATGGTGCTTTTCACAAGCCTTAAAAAGCTTATCATTGATGACAGCGAAAACGTGCTTACACCGAAAGAATGTCGCAGATACGTCTTTACAAACCCTGCCACTATAGTATATATGCTCTGCCTTATCATACCGATAATAAAGAGTCTTGTCCAAGCAAACAGCTAAAAATCACAAACAAAAAACGGGTGACTGCCAATAACAAATTGACAGCCACCCGATATTTTTTATCCAAAAAGCCTATTAATAAGCCTTGCCCCAAAGCACCATATGCTTCGCAGGCTTTCCACAGCATACGCAGGTATCTGCTATCTCTTCCTGCTCGAACGGAATACATCTTGAACCTACTCCTGTGAGTTCCTTTACCTTATCCTCGCAAGCTTCGTCGCCGCACCACATTGCCTTAACAAAGCCGTCGCCCTTTTCCTCAAGAGCCTTTGTTATCTCGTCAAGTGTCTTGCAAACATAGGTACGTCTTTCTCTGTTTTCAAGTGCCTTTGCATAAAGACCATCATGAACAGCCTGAAGTCTTTCATTTACTGTTTCAACAAGCTCACCAAGCTTGCAGAATACCTTTTCTCTGTTGTGTCTTGTAACAAGCACACACTGATCGTTCTCAATATCCTTTGGACCAATTTCAAGTCTTACAGGAACGCCCTTCATCTCATACTGTGCAAACTTCCAGCCAGGTGACTGCTCTGAATCGTCGAGCTTAACTCTTATGCCTGCATTTTTAAGCGTGTTGTAAAGCTCGTTAGCCTTGTCAAGAACGCCCTCTTTGTGCTGTGCTATAGGTACGATAACTACCTGAACAGGTGCAACAGCAGGTGGAAGAACAAGTCCGTTATCGTCGCCGTGTGTCATTATAACTGCACCGATAAGTCTTGTCGTAACGCCCCATGATGTCTGGAATGGGTGTGCAAGCTTATTATCTCTTCCGGTATAAGTGATATCGAAAGCCTTTGCAAAGCCATCGCCAAAGTAATGCGAAGTGCCTGCCTGCAAAGCCTTGCCGTCGTGCATAAGAGCCTCGATAGCGTATGTTGCTTCTGCACCTGCGAACTTGTCGCTCTCTGTCTTTCTGCCCTTTACGACCGGCATAGCAAGCTGCTGCTCGCAGAAATCAGCGTATACGTTGAGCATTCTCTCTGTCTCCTCGATAGCCTCCTCAGGTGTCTCGTGGATAGTATGACCTTCCTGCCACAGGAACTCTCTTGAACGAAGAAATGGTCTTGTTGTTTTTTCCCAACGTACAACAGATACCCACTGATTGTAAAGCTTAGGAAGATCTCTGTAGGAATGAACTATATTAGCATAATGCTCGCAGAAAAGCGTTTCAGACGTTGGTCTTACGCAAAGTCTGTCTTCAAGCTTTTCACTTCCGCCGTATGTTACCCAAGCTACCTCAGGAGCAAAGCCCTCAACGTGGTCTTTCTCCTTCTGAAGCAGGCTCTCAGGAATAAACATAGGCATACAAACATTTTCATGACCAAGCTCCTTGAACTTTGTGTCAAGTATATGTTGGATATTCTCCCATATTGCGTAGCCGTAAGGTCTTATTACCATACAGCCCTTTACGCTTGTGTATGAAACAAGCTCAGCCTTCATACATATATCAGTATACCACTTTGCGAAATCCTCGTCCATGGAGGTTATCGCATCAACCATTTTCTTATCCTTAGCCATTTATAAAACCTCTTTCTTATATCATTCAGGCATTGTCGTCCTTTTCGCTGCTGTTCGCAGGAGGAGCGGCACTGCCGTTTTTCTTTTTCTTCTTGAAATTAAAGGCGTAAATATCCTCATTATATATTTTATAGTTTGGATCCCAGTCATCAAGGTGGGACTTATCAAATATGCCCTGTACTTTATAGTTCTCAGGATCATTCCCTGTATTCTCACCGTCCACCCTTTCGGGATCGTCCTTTTCGGCAAGCTCAGGGTGACGTTTTTCAATAAATCGTGCTATTTTTGGAGTGATAAGGCAGGCAATGACGATAAAGGTCATTATTATGACACAGCCTGCTGCCAGCTTCAACAGCAATAGCAGTAATTCTTTATTCAGACAAGTCACCTCTTTTCGCAAATATAAAGTTATTATAGCACAATTATTATCCAAATTCAAGAGGTGAAATATGAATTTGCCGCCATTTCTGACCTTTAGCACGAAAAAAAGGCGGAACAAAGTCCGCCTTAAAGCATTTTCTTTCGTTTGAAAAAGATTATACACACTATCACTACTATTATACTAAGGGCTATAACACCAGGATACCCCTCTTTAAGTTCGGGCATATTCTGAAAGTTCATGCCATACCAGCCCGTGATAAGGGTCAGAGGGAAAAATATAGTGGATATGACCGTAAGAAACTCCATATTCTTGTTCTGCTGAGCATTGACATGGGACTGATAAGCGTCTCGCACCTGCGTTGCATATTCAAGAAGATGTACAGTTCTGCCCATGAGCCTGTCGGCACGGTCTGAGATAGTGCCGAAATATTTTTTCTGCTTTTTCTCAAAGAAGCCGTTCTCGTCCTCTTCAAGCTCTCTGCCCAGATCCATTATTTCATCATAGTAGCTTCTCAAAATAAGAAGCTCTTTTCTGATAGGCGTTATGGTTTCAAGAAAATCGTCCGTCTTGCCATCGTTTACGTTTTCCTCAAGCTCCATAAGCTTTTGCTCATGTTCCGCAAGAAGCTCGGTGTCACGGAGCATAAATTCGCTGAAAAAATTGTAGATAAAATGCTCCCTGCTCTCTCCCTGATTATGCCTGCTTCTCTGTATGCGTTGGACTAACCTGAGTGAGAACTCCTCATCGTCTATTATCACCATGTTTTTGTTGTCGATAAAAAACTGTATCCTGTGTCGGCTTCCCCTTATGTCAAGAAGCTTGGGGATAGAAAGCGTGCCTGCCAGACAGAAAGGCTGTGATTCTATCTTACAGAACACAACGTCACGCAGGGATATCACGCCCTCGTAGGTTATGTTCGCCGTTCTGAGGGTTTCCTCTGCGTGAGCAGAGTCGGTAATAAACACAGCCGAGCAAGTTTGTTCACTTAGCTGTGCCGGTGTTATTTCTTCAAGTGAACCCTTCAGGGCAAATATTGTCATTTATCCTCGACCTCCGCCTTTGAAGCTCTTTCATAGGCAAGATCATAGAAAAATTCCTGAGAATTGAGCGGCTCTTTGCCGTCTGAAACAAGGGTATATTCCCCGTCAGAGTCAAGCTCTCTTGCCTGACAATTATCTGCAAGCATTTTGTCGAACATCATGCTTATCTGAGACTTGATATCCTCGTCAAGAATAGGTGCAGCGACCTCAACACGTCTGAGGGTGTTTCTTGTCATAAAGTCTGCGGAAGCAATATATATCTTTCTTTCCTCGCCCTTGCCAAACATATAGATACGGGAATGTTCAAGAAAACGTCCTACAATGCTTATTATCCTGATGTTGTCGGTTTCGCCCTCAACGCCTGGGATAAGACAGCATATGCCTCTTACCACAAGGTCTATCTTAACGCCTGCTCTTGAAGCTTCGATAAATCTGTCGATTATCTTCTTATCAGTGAGAGAATTTATCTTCACGCCAATATAGCCCTCTCCCCCTGATTGTGCTATGGCTATCTGCTCGTCTATCATATCAAGCACCTTGTTTTGCAAACAATTCGGTGCTACCAACAGCTTGTCAACGCTCTTTACAGTATCATCAGAAGCAAGAGCATTGAACACGTCTATAGCGTCCTTTGCTATGTCCTTATCGCAGGTCATAACAGACAGGTCGGTATAAAGTCTTGAAGTTTTCTCGTTGTAGTTTCCGGTGCCTATCTGAGTATAATACTCGGTCTTTGTGCCTGAACGCTTTGTGATAAGGCAAAGCTTTGAATGTACCTTATAGCCCTCCAGACCATAGATAACAGTACAGCCAGCCTTTTCAAGTCGGCGTGACCACTCGATATTATTTTCCTCATCGAATCTCGCCTTAAGCTCTACCAATACAAGAACGTCCTTGCCATTCTCTGCGGCTTCACAAAGGGCTTCGACCACCTCACTGTGCTTTGCCACACGATACAACGTCATTTTTATAGACACAACATTTTTATCGTCAGCCGCCTCACGGAGCATATTGATAAAAGGCTTTATGCTATCAAAAGGATAAGAAAGCAGTCTGTCTTTCTTTTTTATCTGCGGCAGGATCGGCTTGTTATCGTCAAAGGCAGTAAACCTCTGCGGAACTCTCTTTTTATAGAAAAGCTCGGTTTTCTGTCTGAGTATATCCTGTATCTGGAACAGGAATGACAGATCAAGAGGAGTGCTGTTTCTGAAAACAGATTTTTTATTCACTTCAAGCTGTTTGCAGAGCAGGTCAACGATATTGTTATCAAGTTGCCTTGAAAGCTCCAGTCTGACAGGTGCAAGGCGCTTTCTTTTCTTTATAAGGTCAGCCATGAACTCACGGTAATCAAGATCCTCGTCATAAAGAGCGTCAGCGTCGATATCAGCATTTCTAGTTACTCTGATAAGCGACTTTGACTTCACAGTATATCCCTTGAAAATTTTCGGGACATAGTGGAGGATAAGCTCTTCAGAAAGCATATACTTGCCCGTTGAGCCGACTTTTATAAGGCGTGGGAAGACCTCGCTTCCGCAAGAGATAACACCCAGCTTCTCCTTGGAATTCTTTCTTTCAAGGACAACTGCGGCATAGATATCCTTATTTTTCAAAAACGGGAAAGGCTGTCTTTTTCCCACCACCATAGGCGACAGGAGCGGAGCTATCTGATTAATAAAATACTGCTCCAACTGAGAATTTTCCTCCGCTGTAAGCTTGGAAAAGTCAACAAGAGCAACACCCTGCCCGGCTATTTTCTTCATAAGGTCAGCGTAGATCTTATTTTTACGCTCGTTAAGCTCGCCCACTCTAGCGATAACGGCTTTGAGCTGCTCCTTAGCGGTCATATTTGTTTTATTTTCCCTGCTGTCTGGATCGACCTCCATTTGGTCAGTAAGCGAGCCTACACGAACCATAAAGAACTCGTCCAGATTGCTCTGATAGATAGAAGCAAAAGAAAGTCTTTCGCAAAGAGGCACGCACTCTCGCTCTGCTTCCTCAAGGACCCTTTCATTAAATTTCAGCCATGACAGCTCTCTATTCATAAACACGTTTTTCATTGTGCCATACTCCTTTTATTATGATATCAAAACATCTATATAAATTTAATTTATTATATCACAAAAAGGCGAACTGTTAAAGAGGTTTAAGCAAAATTCATGTAAAATATTCTTCTTTTATGCAGTATTGACCACATCGGCACAATCAAATTATGCAAAATGATAGATTTTCGTAAATTTGCAGGCAAAAATACTGTACAAAAAAGCAAAAATCAAAAATATCAATATTTTTTATGCAAAAAAGGTTGACAACGGGGCACAAATAGTGTATAATAATCAAGTCGCTATGAGAAACGCATATGGCGGTATAGCTCAGTTGGCTAGAGCACTTGGTTCATACCCAGGGTGTCACCGGTTCAAATCCAGTTACCGCTACCACATTTCTCATAGCGAAAAATCGGCC
>OHXZ01000266.1_pt1 | contig 21378 bp, 18 predicted proteins | sample 1580021 | NCBI WGS metagenome assembly OHXZ01 (sample SAMEA3882520, study PRJEB24775) | human gut metagenome | biome: human-associated habitat; feature: intestine environment; material: feces | place: Netherlands | collected 2009/2010
GCCTTGACCGCTTTGAACATGAGGTATCAGCTTCTCATGGATGCCCTTGATGAAGAGCCGGAGGTTGAAATAACCTACTTCAAACCTGATGAGCGCAAAGCTGGCGGTGCGTATGTAACTGCAACCGGCGCAGTCATAAAGGTTGATGACTTTGAGCGCCTAATTACCATGCAGGACGGCACGAAGATTCCGATGGATGACATCCTAAGCATTGACGGAGAGCTGTTCTTGTCCTTAGAATAATGTCGCTTGCCATGCGACCAAATGAAGTGAATACCGAAGTACAATATGACTGTAAGGTGAGACACCAAGCAGTCATTTTTTTATATACGGAGGTACAAAACATGAGAAAGAACTTGACGGAGATCGTATTCATCCTTGATCGCAGCGGCTCTATGAGCGGACTGGAAACAGACACCATCGGAGGATTCAACTCCATGATTGAAAAGCAGAAAAAAGAGAATGGCGAGGCATTGATCTCTACCGTTCTCTTTGACAACGTGAGCGAGGTTATCCATGACCGTGTGCCGGTTCAGAAGGTGGAGCCGATGACCGACAGGGACTATTCCGTTCGCGGCTGCACCGCGCTTCTGGATGCTATCGGCGGAGCGATTCATCACATTGGGAATGTCCACAAGTACGCAAGAAATGAGGATGTCCCTGAACATACGCTGTTCGTCATCACAACGGACGGCATGGAGAATGCAAGCCGCCGTTATGACAGCGAGACAGTTAAGAAAATGATCGAGCGGCAGAAGGAAAAGTACGGCTGGGAGTTTCTATTCCTCGGCGCAAATATTGACGCAGTTGAAACGGCAAAGCACTTCGGTATTGGAGCAGACCGAGCGGTCAATTATCACTCTGACCATAAGGGAACGCAGCTCAACTATGAGGTTCTGAGCGAAGCGGTTTCTGCTGTCCGTTGCAGCGTACCACTGGGTACGAATTGGAAAAAGCGTATTGATGAGGACTTCAATTCCAGAAAGGACGGGAGAAAGCAATGAGAACGATCACCGTAAAAGGGACAGGCAATGTCTCCGCAAGACCGGATTACATCATCCTCTCCTTGAACATTGAAACCTTATCTAAAACCTATGACCGTGCAATGTCGGAAGCTGCCGAGAGAATCGAAAGACTGCAAGGTGCCGCAGTCTGCGTTGGGTATCGCAAAGAAGACTTGAAAACCACGAGCTTTGATGTCCAGACAAGATACGAGAACGTCAAGGATCGGCAAGGAAATTACAAGCGAGAGTTTGTCGGATATGCTTGCAGCTATCGCTTGAAACTTGCATTTGACTTTGACAGCAAACAGCTTGCAAAGGTCATTTCTGCGATTGCGGATTGCGGTGCAAAGCCGGAACTCAGTATTGCATTCACTGTAAGAAACCCATCAGCGGTCAGCGAAAAGCTGCTGATCAGCGCGACGGAGAATGCCAGAGCGAAGGCGGAGATTCTTTGCAAAGCATCAGGCAGTACGCTTGGGCAGCTACTCAATATCGACTACAACTGGGGCGAACTCAATGTGTATTCCAGAACAAGCTATGAGGTCGAAGACTGCATTCAGCCTCTTATGGCGATGAGTAAATGCTCTGCGCCAGAGATCGAGCCGGACGATATTGACGTGTCGGACACCGTGGCTTTCACATGGGAAATCCAATGATTTTTTGATTTTTTTGAAATCCGGTACTCAACAAACGCTCTTATTGTGTCCGTTGTAAAGTGAAGGGACATTTCACGGAGGAATCTTCGGGGAATACGATTTTGGGAGATTAGCAAGCAAATCCGGTGAGTACCCACCGGAGAAAAATCAGTTAAGGAGACCCTGCCCTTAACATCAGATTTTTGCTTGTTGGGATAGTCCCAAACCCTTCTAATCTTTACGACGGAGGGCGCAGCATGGTACGAAGAACACGAGACATTCAGAAGAAGATTTGGCTGACACCACAGGAAGAACGAACGATTGCAAAGAAGATGGAAATGATCGGCACGGAGAACTTCGGTGCGTATGCAAGGAAGATGCTGATCGACGGTTACATCATTGTCGTAGACTACACAGAGCAGAAAAAGCTCGCCGCCGAAATCAACAAGATCGGCGTGAACATCAATACCGTCTGCCGCAGGATCAACTCGACGGGACGATTCTATCAGGACGATATTGACGAGCTGAAAGAAAAGATGGATGCTGTATGGCAGTTACTAAAATCAAAGCAATCCGAGGAACTTTGAGCAAGGCAATCGCGTACATTTTGAATCCCGAAAAGACCGATGAGAAGCTGCTGGTCTCGTCCTACGGCTGTGCCAGCGAGACCGCAGCGCGGGAATTTGAATGGACGCGGAAAATAGCCGAGCAAAAAGGGATGAATCCGGTCAGGATCATAGCCCGTCATGTGATCCAGTCCTTTGAAATCGGAGAGGTCACACCGGAACTTGCCCACGAGATCGGCAAGCAATTTGCGGATGAAATCCTCGGTGGAAAATACGAGTATGTGCTGACCACTCACATTGACAAAGACCATGTTCATAACCATCTGATTTTCAATGCGGTTGACTTTGTGGACTACCACGCATACAAGAGCTACAAGCGGATTTACTATGATATGCGTGAGGTCAGCGACCGGCTCTGTAAGGAAAACGGTCTCTCTGTTATCCCTCCCTCTCAGAACAAGGGCATGGGCTATAAGGAATACACCGAAGCCAAACGCGGTACGAGCTGGAAGCAAAAGCTCAAGCAGACCATTGACCGGCTTGTCATCACAGCGAAGGACTACGATGACTTTCTGCGGCTCATGCAGGAAGCCGGTTATGAAATCAAGACCGGCAAATACATCTCCTTCCGCGCTGAAGGTCAGGAGCGGTTTACCCGGTCTAAAACCATCGGAGAGAACTACACCGAGGAACGCATCAAGGAGCGGATTGCCGGACGGACGCCCCGAAGAAGCCGGAAGCAGACCGCACCGAAGGGCATCTCTCTCATCGGAGATATTCAGGAGAGGATCAGACTTATCGACAGCAAGGGCTATGAGTATAAAGCCAAGCTCACGATCCTCAAGGAAGCGGCGCGTACGCTTAACTATCTCACGGAAAACAACTTGCTCCAATACGCCGATCTTGAAAGGAAGGTCGAGGACGTTCACAGCTCCTATGACCGCACCGGCAAGGAACTGAAAGGTGTTGAAGCACGACTGCGGGAAGTCCAGCCGCTCATCAAAAACATCTCCAACTACCAGCGGCTCAAGCCCGTATATGACGCATTCCAGAAGGCAAAAGATAAGCCGGGTTTCAAAGCAAAGCACGAAGCCGAGCTTGTGATCTTTGAGGCAGCGAGAAGCACATTACTTGCCATGCAGGGAGATGAAAAACTGCCGAGCTTGAAGACGCTGCAAGCGGAGCAAGCGCAACTCTTTGAAGAACAGGAACGGCTATATGCTGAGCGGAACAGGCTCAAAAAAGAAGTAAAGCAAATAGAGACGATCAAGTCTAATGTTGATACGTTCCTCTCTCCTTCTGCTGACCATGACCGTGATCATCGGCGCAGCACACAGCGCGAATAGTCCTTTCAAAAGCAGGGCATCTCCTGTTGACCGGAGATGCCCTGCATCCTTGAGAGAAGGTTCGAGAAATTGAAACTTTTTCTTTAATTTCTGCATCAACGAATTGCTTTTGAGAATGAAATCCAGTATAATATTATAAACGATGTTGAATGCAAGCAAGCGAAAGGATGGTTGCCGTGCGCATAAGCTATAAGAAACTATGGATGCTTCTTCTGGAACGCGACATAAAGAAGGCTTCTCTACGACATGAGGTAGGGTTGTCTGCCGGAACATGGACAAAACTGAATAAGGGGGAAGAAGTGTCCCTCTCTATTTTGCTGCGCATTTGTGATTACTTGAACTGTGACATCGGAGATATATGTGAGGCTGTGCGAACGGACAAGAACTGAGTCCGGTTTTTCGTACAGCTCTTTTTGTAAAATAGGTTAGATAAATACACAGGGAGGATTTTGATATGGCACGAGCCGCATCGGCACCGAAGAAGGAGATTTCTATGGAGGAAGCTCTGTGGAAGTCCGCAGATAAACTCCGTGGTTCTGTCGAGCCAGCAGAATATAAACACGTCGTTCTCAGTCTCTTCTTCTTGAAGTTTGCCAGCGATAAGTTTGAGGCACAAAGGAAAGCTATTTCTGAAAAATACGGTGAGAAGTTTGTTGACAATGTTGCCTTCTATACGAAGGACAATGTATTCTTCCTGCCTGAGATCAGCCGTTGGTCTTTCATCATGGAGAATGCGAAACAGGATGACATTGCGCTGAAAATCGACACCGCCCTCTATACGATTGAGAAAGCGAATCCCGCACTGAAAGGCGCACTACCGGACAACTACTACTCACGTCTTCACATCGACACAGCGAAGCTGGCATCACTGCTGGACGAGATTGATAAGATCAACACCGGCGATAAAGAGAATGACATTATCGGGCGGGTCTACGAATATTTCCTGAGCAAGTTTGCACTTGCGGAAGGCAAAGGCAAGGGCGAGTTCTATACGCCGAAGTGCATTGTCAATTTAATTGCAGAAATGATTGAACCGTATGATGGCATTCTCTACGACCCTTGCTGCGGTTCTGGCGGTATGTTCGTGCAGTCAATGAAGTTCGTGGAGGCACATCACGGCAACAAGAAGAAGGTCTCTATCTATGGTCAGGAATATACAAACACGACGTACAAGCTGTGCAAAATGAATCTGGCTATTCGCGGCATCTCTGCAAACCTCGGAGAAATGGCAGCGAACACATTCACCAATGACCAGCACAAGGACCTCAAGGCAGATTACATTATGGCAAACCCGCCTTTCAATCAGAAAGAATGGCGTGGGGATAATGAGCTGATTGATGATCCGCGCTGGGACGGCTATGAAGTTCCGCCCACGAGTAATGCAAACTATGGCTGGATTCTGAATATTGTTTCAAAGCTCTCTCAGAACGGTGTTGCCGGTTTCCTGCTTGCAAACGGCGCACTGTCTGACGATGGCACAGAGCTGAAAATCCGCCGTCAGCTCATCGAGAACAATCTCGTCGAAGCAATCATCATCCTTCCCCGAAACCTCTTCTACACCACGGACATCAGCGTTACGCTTTGGATTCTGAACAAGAATAAAAAGGCTCGTGTGGTTGAAGAAAACGGTGAAGTAAAACGCTTCCGTAACCGTGAGCGCGAGATCCTTTTCATAGACTTGCGGCAAATGGGAAGCCCTTATGAAAAGAAGTATATTGAACTGACAGAAGAAGACCGTGCAAAAGTCACGGGCGTCTATCACGCATGGCAGCAGGAAGGCTATGAAGAAACTTATCAGAATGTGCCTGAATTTTGTTACAGCGCATCTTTCGATGAGGTTGCTGAAAAGGGCTTTACCCTTGTTCCGAGCCGTTACATTGAGTTTGTAAACCGCGATGAGAACATCGACTTTGATACGAAAATGAAGACGCTGCAAAGTGAACTGCGTGATCTGCTCATTGCAGAAGAAAAGTCAAAGGCAGACCTGTTGACCGTGTTTAAGGAGCTGGGCTATGAAATCGAATTATGAACCTCTTGGTAAACACATTCGGCTTGTTGATTATCGAAACTCCGAGGAAGTCACCAGCACTGTTCTTGGCATAAGCATCGACAAAGAGTTTATGCCTTCCGTCGCAAATGTAATTGGCACAGATTTGAGCCGGTATAAGCTAATCAGCAAGGGATTGTTTGCCTGTAACCCAATGCACGTTGGGCGCGATGAACGTCTTCCGATTGCGCTCTATGAGAAAGACAGCCCCGCAATAGTTTCTCCGGCGTATTTCATGTTTGAGATTATTGACCGCGATGTCTTAAATGAAGAGTATTTGATGATGTGGTTTCGTAGACCGGAGTTTGACCGTGAGTGCTGGTTCATGACGGACGGCAGTGTTCGAGGCGGAATTTCATGGGACGATCTTTGCCGTATAAAGCTCCCTGTTCCCTCCTATGCGAGACAATGTGAGATCGTTAGGTCCTACCGTGCAATTACCGACCGCATTGCTTTGAAGAGAGCGGAAAATGATAATTTAGAAGCGACTATCCAAGCGGCTTTTGATAAGGCATTTCATGATGCCGGAGTTAGCCTCCCGGAGACAATTATTAAGCAAAACAAAGTCCCTCAAGGTTGGACAGACGCGACGGTTGGTGACTTTGCATCTGTTCAAACGGGACCATTTGGTAGCCAGCTTCACAACGAAGACTATGTAGAATCAGGTACACCAATTATTACGGTCGAACACATGGATGGGAAATACATCGCCCACAGGAACCTTCCGCTTGTCTCGCAAAATGATGTTGATCGTCTACGGAAATATGATCTTCACACCGGAGATATTGTTTTTAGTCGCGTTGGTTCCGTGGATCGAGCAGTTATGGTTTCACAACACGAAGATGGTTGGTTATTTTCAGGGCGGTGTCTTCGTGTTAGACCATACGATCCTAATACCGGCAGCTACTTTTTGTGGTGGTTCAACCAACCTGTAATCCGTCAGCTTGTCACTGCTTCCGCAGTAGGTGCAACCATGCCATCAATAAACACAAGCATTCTAAATAGTATTAGGATTGTTTTCCCGCAGAAGGACATTGTGACGCAATTCTGCAAAATGGCGGATGGCTTGATTGAGATTATTGCAACCAATCTTGAGGAAATCCGTAAACTCAACGATGCCCGCGAATATATTCAACTGTCCCTAAGCCGCTAAATTATCATTTACAGGAGGAATGACCACAATGAAATGTACCAACTGCGGGAATGATAATCCTGCTACCCTCTGGGATGAGGGAGACACAATTTACTGCTCAGTGTGTACTCACAGAACGCGGAAAACCGACTTTGAAGACGATTCTGTTCAATGTCCATACTGCCACCGCCTGAGAGATAAAAAGGCGATGTATTGTAGATATTGCAATTCCTCTGACTGGACACCAAGTAGTCCGGCAGAGTTTGCCGAAATTGATAAGATATTAAAGGACATGGGCTATTAGAAATTGAAACACTCTCACCAGTGGCGAGAGTTTTACCCTAAGAACTGCCACTGAAAAGTCGTTCTCTGAGAATATTCAAAGGAGACACGACAATGAAAGAACAACTAATTCGAGAAGTGCAGCGTCAGATGCTTCCGTATCTGAACAACGCACAATTAAAACAGCTTCAAGGCGTCCTTGAAGGGGTGTTGAGTGGCGTAGAGTTGAGCCGCAGCGCAGGTATGGTAGACAGTGCAAAGGTTGATACGGTTGCCTGTTTCATCAACGCAAAACGCATTGAAGGCTGCTCAGAAAAAACCTTGAGCTATTACCGTCAGACCATTGTGTCAATGCTATCCGGCATTGACAAAGAACCACAAGAGATCGTAACTGAGGACTTGCGAAAGTACCTAACAGAGTATCAGGCAAACCGTAAGTCAAGCAAGGTCACAATAGATAATATCCGCCGCATTTTGTCCAGCTACTTTTCGTGGCTTGAAGACGAGGACTACATCGTGAAAAGTCCGGTGCGCCGGATTCACAAGGTAAAAACAGCAAAAGTGATCAAGGAAACTTACACCGACGAGGCATTGGAAATCATGCGGGACAACTGCTGCAATGTCCGCGATCTTGCGATGATAGACCTTCTTGCGTCCTCTGGAATGCGTGTTGGTGAGATGGTTGCCCTTAACCGCGATGACATCAACTTCAATGAACGGGAATGCGTTGTTTTCGGAAAAGGGAGTAAGGAACGGATCGTTTATTTCGATGCCAGGACAAAAATCCATCTCCAAAACTATCTGGAAAGCCGCACAGACACCTGTTCAGCGTTATTCGTCTCTTTGACTGCACCGCACGACCGTTTGCAGATCGGCGGTGTAGAAAGACGGCTTCGAGAGCTGGGAAAAAGGCTACATTTGCCTCGTGTCCATCCACATAAGTTCCGAAGAACATTGGCAACATCAGCCATAGACAAAGGAATGCCCATAGAGCAAGTCCAGCAGCTCTTAGGGCATCAGAAAATCGACACGACCATGCACTATGCTATGGTCAAACAGCAAAACGTCAAGCTGGCACACAGAAAATACATAGGGTGAGGTGTCACAATGAAAGAAGGATATGGGCTGCTTGGAGACTTCATTCGCCAAGTCGATGTCAGGAACACAGACGGAAAAGAGGAAAACCTTTTAGGTGTTTCCGTCCAAAAGATGTTCATTCCCTCTATTGCAAACACGGTTGGTACCGACTTTACGAAATACAAGGTAGTCAAACGGGGGCAGTTTACCTACATTCCAGATACTTCTCGGCGTGGAGACAAAATTGGTATTGCTCTTCTAACGGATTATGATGAGGGGCTTGTCAGCAATATCTATACCGTTTTTGAAGTGAAAGATGAAAACGAGCTACTGCCCGAATACTTAATGCTCTGGTTCAGCAGGCCGGAGTTTGATCGCTATGCACGTTTTAAGTCTCACGGCAGCGTCCGGGAAATTATGGACTGGGATGAAATGTGCAAGGTTGAACTGCCTGTCCCCTCTATCGAGAAGCAACGTAGCATTGTAAAGGCATACAATACGATCACGGATCGGATTGAACTCAAGCGGAAGATAAATGATAATTTAGTGGCTTAACTTACCATCTTCGACAGAATTGACTCACGAAGTTCAGTTAGCTGCTGTACCTCTTTTTCAACAAGTTTCTTATGCTCAATAAACGGGATGATTGAATTGTGAAATTGCTTGATAATTTCTTCTGGTGGAGAGACTATATCAAGGTTTTCAACGCCGCTTTTCGTCAGATGAGCCATGACACTCCCGTGACCTTCTTTACTTAACTTATTAAGCTCCTGCTTTAAGTAGAGAAAGATGTATTCACGGTAATATGGGGCTGTTTTGGAAAAATCAATTTTCCAAATATGGTAGTGATAAATCGTTTTTACGTCATTCCAGATATACAAGCCGAACGAAGCCGACCAGCAGAATAACAGATCATCGGGATAGCAATACTTGTTGTCCTCAAGCTCCATGTCAGAGTAGTACCAGCTATTTTTTGTGAAAAAGTTACCTACTCGTAAAACCCTGTATTTACCTGAGTCGAGAAGTTCTTCCTGACTATACGCTCTCCCGTTTAGCAGATCGCATAGATCACAGAATTTGCAGACGCTCCAACTTGCAGGAATTTCACCGAGCTTTGTAGCACAGGTAGGCTCAGACTTGAATGGAGTAAAGTCAACAAAGTAGTTTTTGTAAATTGCTTGCATGGTGGAATCTAAATTATCATTTACAGGAGGGCAATACGATGACAATTTCAGATATTTTGCAACACCCTGTATTGCCTTTTGAAATTGAGGATGTCAAGCTGGTCAAACTATTCAGCTTCTTCCTTCATTCTGCCCCCACAATCGAAAGTGCAACGGCAATTTCAATGGAGGCGGCAAGACTTGATCAGAACTGGATGAGCTTTATTACTTCCTATCCGAAAGAATCTTGGCTCGTTATCGCACCAAACTGCACGTTTGGAGCGTATATGATAAAAGCCGGTCTTGATGGAAACGCAGTTGTATCTCGTCGAAAGAAAGGGTTTGTCTACAAGAGAAAATCGAAGGATGAAACAGATTGCGAAGCCTGTCTGCGCCATATCCGTAATGCCATTGCTCACAACAATGTATTTGTACTGAATGCTGGCAATCGCAAGTTCATCTTGTTTGATGATTATAATAAGGACAAAAAACATAATGCGCGGTTGCTCTTTACCCAGAGCGATCTTCAACGCTTAAAATCAGAGATCACAAAGTAATTTAGGAGGGGTGATAAAAATGGCAAACTTCAACGAGCATTCTCTTGAAATGTCCATCATGGAGTTGTTTCAGGATGAAGGTTATATCTATTTGAATGGTGAGCAGATCCACCGTGAACGCTCTGAGGTTCTGCTTATCGACGATCTGCGGAAGTACCTCCTGAACAGGTATGCCTCAGAGGGACTTACCCCAAGCGAAGTTGATAGCATTATCCTTCGCCTGAGGTCTATTTCCGGCACGATCTACGAAGCAAACAAAGCAGTCTGCAAAATGGTTTGTGACGGCTTCATCTTCAACCGCGAAGATCACACAAAGAAAGACCTTTACATTGAGTTGATTGACTTTGATGAGCCAGAGAAAAACGTGTTCAAGATCGTCAATCAATTTGAAATTGAAGGCATCAACAACCAGCTACGCATACCGGACGGGATTGTCTTCATCAACGGCATTCCTGTTGTTGTGCTTGAGTTCAAGAGCGCAGTCAAAGAAAACACAACGATCATGGACGCCTATACTCAGCTTACCGTGCGTTATCGCCGTGATATTCCTGAACTCTTCAAGTATAACGCCTTCATCGTCATAAGCGATGGTGCAAATAATAAATACGGTTCCTTCTTCTCCCCGTATGACTTCTTCTATGCGTGGAGAAAGATTGAAGCTGACGATAAGGAATTGGACGGCATCAATTCCCTTGTAACTATGGTGAGCGGACTGTTCCGCAAAGAACGGCTTTTGGCAGTCATCAAGGATTTTGTCTATTTCCCTGATAGCTCGGACAAAGACCTCAAAATCGTCTGCCGCTATCCTCAGTATTTTGCTGCGGTCAAGCTGTTTGAGAATATCAAGGCACATCTCAGACCGGAGGGGGACGGCAAGGGCGGCACATACTTCGGCGCGACAGGCTGCGGAAAAAGCTATACTATGCTCTTCCTCACAAGAATGCTTATGAAGAGTACCTTCTTCCATAGCCCTACAATCCTGATTATTACCGACCGAACGGATTTGGATGACCAGCTCTCAAAGCAGTTTGTAGCATCCAAGAAGTACATTGGTGACGAAACCGTTGTGAGCATTGATTCCCGCGAAAAGCTGCGTCAGGAACTTCAAGGCAGGACAAGCGGTGGGGTGTACATGACCACCATCCAAAAGTTCACCGAGGACTTGGAGCTTCTGACGGATAGAGCGAATGTAATCTGCATATCCGATGAAGCACACCGTAGTCAGATAAACCTCGATCAGAAGGTCAAGGTCACTGCCGAAGGTGTAGAGCGAAGCTATGGATTCGCAAAGTACCTACACGATTCTCTCCCCAATGCTACCTATGTCGGATTCACCGGCACGCCCGTAGATGGCACGATTGAAGTCTTCGGTCCGGTTGTCGATGCCTACACAATGACAGAGGCGGTCAAAGACGGTATCACAGTCAACCTTGTCTATGACGGACGCGCTGCACGGGTCACTCTTGATCAGGCAAAGGTTCGGGAAATCGAAGATTATTATGACCGCTGTGCTGTTGAAGGCGCAAATGAGCATCAGATTGAGGAAAGCCAGAAGGCGGTTGCTCATATTGATGCGATCATCGGTGATCCTGACCGACTTCACGCAGTTGCGGAGGACTTCATTAACCACTATGAGACCCGCGTTGCCGAAGGAGCTACCGTTGCAGGAAAAGCAATGTTTGTCTGCTCTAATCGCAAGATTGCATACGCTTTTTATCAGATTATAGTTGGAATGAGACCGGAATGGGCAGAGAAAAAGGTTTGCCCTGACGGTGTTCAACTGACGGAAAAAGAGAAAAAGGAACTCAAACCCATCGAGAAGATCAAGCTCATCATGACGCGAAATAAAGATGATGAGCCTGAGCTTTATGAAATGCTGGGAACGAAAGATGATCGCAAGGAGTTTGACCGTCAGTTTAAGAACGTTAAATCAAACTTCAAAATTGCCATCGTTGTTGATATGTGGCTTACCGGCTTCGACGTACCGGCACTCGACACAATCTACATCGACAAGCCCATCCAGCAGCACAGCCTTATCCAGACGATTTCCCGCGTCAACCGCGTCTATACCGGCAAGGACAAGGGCTTGATCGTGGACTACATCGGTATTAAGAAAAACATGAATCTCGCCCTCAAGAAATACACCAACTTTGAGAGCGATGAGTTTGAAGGCGTCGAGCAGTCTATCACGATTGTTAAAGACCAGCTCGATGTCTTGGCTCAGATGTTCCACAACTTCAATAGCACGGATTACTTCAACGGCTCACCGAAAGAGCAGCTTGCTTGCCTCAATCGGGCTGTTGAGTATGTACAGCTCACGGAAGATTTGGAAACTCGCTTTATGGCGGCAGTCAAACGCATGAAACAAGCGTTCAACCTATGCAGTTCAAGTGAGGCTATCTCTGATAAAGAAAAGGACTATCTGCACTTCTACTGTGCTGTGCGCTCTATTCTTTTCAAACTCACAAAGGGTGATGCCCCTGACATTTCACAAATGAATGCCCGTGTCCGTGAACTTCTTGAAGGTGCAATTCAATCTGATGGTATAGAGGAACTGTTTGAGACGGGAAAGCACATCTCTGTTGATATTTTCAGTGACGAGTATCTGGATAAGATCAATGCAATCCAACTTCCAAACACAAAGATAAAGGTGTTGCAGAGGCTTCTTTCTCAAGCGATTGATGAGTATAAAAAAGTCAACCGCATTATGGGCATGGAGTTCTCAGACCGCCTCAAACGGGTTGTTGATGAGTACAACAATCGCCGTCGTGATGAGGCTTTTGCTAATGAAGTTCTTGACGATGTGGCGGAGCAGCTTGCGAAGCTCCTTGAAGAACTCAAAAAGGAAAAAGACTCCTTCAAGGGCATGGGAATTGACTACGAGGAAAAAGCCTTTTATGACATTCTCAAGGCGGTTGCCAAGAAGTATGAGTTCGAGTACCCGGACGATAAGATGATTGAATTGTCAAAGCGGATTAAGATTATTGTCGATGACAAAGCTAAATACACCGACTGGTCTACCCGTGATGACATTAAGGCAAATCTGCAAGTTGACCTCATACTGCTACTGGATGAATTTGACTATCCCCCCGTAACCATTGATGATGTCTACAAGGAGGTTCTGGAACAAGCTGAAAACTTCAAAAAGTACGCTCAATAACCCACGTTCCATCGAAAGGAGTAGATCATGGGCAATTCAGTCATGTTGAATGGCGTCGAATATGCCGGAGAACAGATTGCCTACAAAGACAGCACCTATGAAATTGTTTCTAAGGTTGCATATTTGATTGGTGTTCCGAAACGCATTTTTGATAATGAGCATGAAGCACCCAAGATAGAGATATACGAAAAACTTGATGCAGACAAAACGGCACGGATAATCCGTCATTTGTGTATCATAAGGACAGCGATTGAAAGAAACTTCAAGCATATCAACGAGCGCATGAAGTTTAGTTATCTCTCAATCAGCAGTATGCCGGAATATGTGCCGCAGGATAGCCTTCAACAACTAAATGCGGATGGCGTTAGTTTTATAAAGAAGTCCAGCACGAAGCTAAGTCAGCATATCGTTGAGATAAACAAGCTGATTTCTGATCGGATCAATAATTGCAAGAAGCTATTTCCTCTTTGGCTGAATTGGCTGTATGTAAAAAACCTCTTTCTCATGCCAGATGGCTTGAAAGAGGAAGGGACAAAAGCAGCAGCAGATATTTATTACGCTCATTTACTCTTTTATCCTTACCAGATGTATATAAACTGGGAACCGGAGGATGTCGGTAATCTGCTCTATAACGATAAAAAATTCGTGACGCTGCTTTATCAAATGAACGGTGACTACTTTACAGAGTACAGTAAAGTTTCTGATGCTGGAAGTTACATTAAAGGAAGCATCTACGAGTTTATTGGTAGCAGCGAAAAGGTTGTTGTAGTGGTAGATTGTGAAAATTCTGATCCGTACAAGCTCTGCGCTACGCTCAAGAATCTTGACTATCAGTACACACAAAAGATAGCATCCATCATTCTGTTTGATGATGTGCATAGTGCATCTGCTTGGCGTATTCTGAATAGTTTTACCCACATCCCGGTCGAACACATGATGACCGAACGGGTAAAGCAGAACAAGTCTCTGGTTGATGTGATGCTGATTGCCCGAACTTGTCAGGAGCATTACAAAAACAATGTGGATTCCTTTATTTTGGTGTCCAGCGACTCCGACTATTGGGGGCTGATTTCTTCTTTACCGGAGGCTCGGTTCCTTGTCATGATAGAGCGCGAAAACTGCGGATCAGATTTGAAGAACGCACTTGTCAATGCCGGTATATTCTATTGCTACATTGATGACTTCTACTCCGGCAATGCAGAGGATATTAAGATCGGCGCACTGTTCAAAGAGATGTATCATTACATAGACCAGGCGGTGCGGCTGAATATCTACGAGATGTTCACAGAGGCGTTAAGAGCGACTCGAATTGAAATGAGTTCTTCGGAACAGAAACAGTTTGTGGACAAGTATTTAAAAACGATGCAAATGTCCATTGCGGATAATGGCGATGTGACATTGGAAATAAGACGAAAATGAGTCCGCTATATCGGACAGTTGCTGTGATAAAATAAAAAGAGGATCGGTTGGCAACCAAAAATGATCCTCAAGTATTGGAGATGAAGATATGGCATACCAAAGCGAAGCGGCTCTTGAGCAGCAATTCATAGAGCAGCTAAACAAGCAGGAATACAGCACAGTCGATATTCCTTATTATGACGCATTGGTGGAGAACTTCAAAGTTCAGTTTGAAGCCTTCAATGCGCCCAAACTTGATACGCCTATCACCGATAAAGAGTGGGAGCGTATCTTTAACCTCATGCTTGGAAAGTCCGTGTTCCAGAGTGCAAAAATTCTGAGAGACAAGTTTGTCCTTGAGCGTGAGGACGGGACGAAGGTTTACCTGTCTTTCTTCGATCAGGATCATACCAAGAATATCTTCCAAGTAACGCATCAGACAACGGTTGTAGGAAAGTATGTCAACCGCTATGATGTGACGATTCTTGTGAATGGCTTGCCGTTGATTCAGGTCGAGCTAAAGCGCAGAGGTATTGACATTCGAGAGGCGGTCAATCAGGTCATGCGCTATAAGAAGCACTCCTATAACGGGCTATATCACTTCATTCAGCTTTTCATTGTCTCCAACGGCGTTGATACCAAATACTTTGCCAACTCCGACAGGGACTTGATGTATAGCCTCGCCTTCTTCTGGACGGATTTCAACAACATCCGTATTACCAACCTGAAGGACTTCTCAATCTCTTTTCTGGCAAGGGATCACATCATCAAGATGTTGACACGCTATACCATTTTGAACGATACGGATAAGATTCTGATGGTTATGCGCCCCTATCAGGTGTATGCCGTAGAAGCCCTTATAAGACAGGCTACGCTCACAAATCGCAATGCTTATATCTGGCATACCACCGGCGCAGGAAAGACACTGACATCCTTTAAGACTGCTCAGATTCTCGCAGCTAATCCGAATATCAAGAAGGTTATCTTCCTTGTTGACCGTAAGGACTTGGACTCTCAGACAACCGAAGAGTTTAACAAGTTTGAGGCTGGCTCTGTTGATGTCACAGATCGCACAGACATTCTTGTGCGGCAAATGAAGGATAAGAACCGGCAGCTCATTGTCACGACGATGCAGAAGATGGCAAATGCCGTTAAGCGTCCTCAATACGAAAAGGTAATGGACGCATACCGTGACGAAAAGGTTGTCTTCATCATTGACGAATGCCACCGCAGCCAGTTCGGAGATATGCACAAGGATATTGTTCGGCATTTCAAGAAAGCGCAGTTCTTTGGCTTTACCGGTACGCCCCGTTTTGAAGTGAACGGAAAGACGGAGGGCAAGATCACGCAGACCACCGAAATGCTGTTTGGGGAATGTTTGCATAACTATTTGATCAAGGATGCTATCTTCGATAACAATGTCCTCGGTTTCCATATTGAGTACATAAAGACGATGGAAGGCGATTTTGACTGGGACGATCCGACATTGGCTGACGCGATTGATGTTGGCGAACTCTATATGTCGGATGAGAGAATGTCCCTCATTGCAAACCACATCGTCCAGAACCACAAAGCCAAAACGAGAAATGGTCAGTACACGGCTATCTTTGCTGTTTCCTCTATTGAAGCTCTTGTCAAATACTACGACATCTTCAAGAAGATCAAACACGATCTGAACATCAGCGGCATTTTCTCCTATGGGCAGAACGAAGATGCTGAGGGCAAGGATGAGCATAGCCGAGATGCCTTGGAGCGTATCATAAAGGACTATAACGAGATGTACGGTACGAATTTCTCTACCGACACCTTCTCTGCGTATCACAAGGATATTTCAGATCGAGTCAAAGGAAAGAAAACTAAGTCGCTGGACATTCTCATCGTCGTGAATATGTTCCTGACCGGCTTTGACAGCAAGCAACTCTCTGTGCTGTATGTGGACAAGGATTTGAAGTATCATGATCTGTTGCAAGCCTATTCTCGCACGAACCGTGTCGAGAAAGAAACGAAACCGTTTGGTATCATCATTTGCTACCGCAACCTCAAGAAACGGACAGATGACGCACTGACGCTCTTCTCCAAGAGTCAGGACACCTCCGGCATTGTCGTTCCGGGCTATCAGTATTTTGTTGAGAAGTTCAATGAAATGGTTATGAAGCTCAAGGAAGTGGCACTCTACCCTGAGTCCGTCGATACCATGCAGAGCGAGGATGACCAGAAGAAATTTGTCATCACTTTCCGTGAGCTGACAAAATACCTCCAATCTTTGCAGACATTCATTGAGTTCAGCTTTGATCAGGATGCGCTCATCATGTCCGAGCAGGAGTATCAGGACTACAAGAGCAAGTATCTGATGCTTTACTCCCGGCAAAAAACTGATCGAGAAGTCGTATCTGTCCTGAATGATGTGGACTTCTGCATTGAGATCATGGAGAGTGACCGTATCAATGTTGCCTATATCATGAACTTGATACGCAACATTCACTTTGATGACAAGAAGCAGAAGGACTACGACATCAAGCACATCAAGGAAGAATTGAGCAGGACGGATAATCCGCAGTTGCTTCGCAAGGTTGAAATTCTTCAAGCGTTCTTGGATCGTGTCGTTGTTGGTCTTGAAAGTGCGGATGAGATTGACGCTGCATACAACGACTTTGAAAATGAAGCGAAACGAGAAGAGATCGTTGCTTTCGCAAAGACTGAGGATATTGATTCTTCCATGCTTACGGACATCATCTCTGAGTATGAGTTCTCCGGCACAATGGATGCAGGAAACATCCGTGACCGTATTGAGAAGCCTATGCCGCTGCTCAAGAAGAGGTCTTTGGTCAACCGGATCGTCGAATTTATCCGGCAGCACACCGAGAAATACCAATAAGGAGAGAGAACAATGGATAATTCTATTCAGGCTCACCAGAAAGAGCTTTGCAACAAACTATGGGCGATGGCAAATGCCCTGAGAGGTAACATGGAGGCATACGAGTTCAAGAACTATATCTTGGGCATGATCTTCTATTACTACCTTTCCGACAAGACCGAGAAGTACATGGTTAATCTTCTCAAAGACGATAATATCAGCTACGAGGATGCTTGGAATGACGATGAATACAAGGCTGCCATCGTAGAAGAGGCTCTGCGTGACCTCGGCTACATCATCGAACCGGAGTATTTGTTCCGCAAGATGGTCAAGATGGTTGAGAACCGTTCCTTCGACATTGAGTTCTTGCAGAAAGCAATCAACGCTCTGATGGAATCCACTATCGGCAACGATTCGCAGGAAGACTTTGACGGATTGTTCTCCGATATGCAGCTCGATTCTACGAAGCTGGGGCATACCGTTAAAGACAGAAGTGCTGTCATGGCGAAAATCATTGCTTCGCTGGACGAGATCAATTTCAGCGTGGATGACACGAAGATTGATGTGTTGGGCAATGCATACGAGTACCTAATCGGTCAATTCGCTGCCACAGCCGGTAAGAAAGCCGGTGAGTTCTACACACCTTCGGGTCCTGCCGAGCTGCTGTGCCGCCTTGCTTGTCTTGGCTTAACCGATGTTAAGGACGCAGCCGATCCGACTTGCGGTTCCGGCTCTCTGCTGCTTCGCCTCAAGAACTATGCAAATGTGCGTAATTACTACGGTCAGGAATTGACCTCGACGACCTATAACCTTGCCCGAATGAACATGATCCTTCGCGGCATCCCGTATCGTAACTTCAATATCTACAATGGCGATACACTTGAGCATGACTACTTCGGAGATATGAAGTTCCGTGTTCAGGTTGCAAATCCTCCGTATTCTGCAAATTGGTCTGCTGATATGCACTTCATGGAGGACGAGCGTTTCAATGAATACGGCAAACTTGCGCCTAAGAGCAAGGCTGACTTTGCTTTTGTGCAGCACATGGTTTACCACATGGACGAAGACGGACGAGCTGTTGTTCTGCTGCCTCACGGTGTTCTGTTCCGTGGCGCAGCCGAAGAAGTGATCCGTAAGCACCTGATTCAAAAGCTGAATGTGCTGGACGCTGTTATCGGTCTTCCTGCCAACCTCTTCTTTGGCACGGGCATTCCGGTATGTGTTCTTGTCCTCAAGCGGGAGCGTAACGGCAACTCGGATAACATTCTCTTCATTGATGCGTCCAACGACTTTGAAGCCGGAAAGAATCAGAATATCCTCCGTGAGTGCGACATTGATAAGATCGTCGAAACCTACGAGCATCGTGTGGATGTCGATAAGTACGCCCATGTTGCCACTATGCAGGAGATTGAAGAGAACGGATTCAATCTGAACATTCCTCGCTATGTTGATACCTTTGAGCCGGAAGAGGAAATCGACCTCAATGCTGTTGCAGCAGAAATCCGCAATATTCAGGCTGAGATCAAAGGCATCGACGCACAACTGAAACCGTTTTTCGATGAGCTGGGACTTGATTTCCCCTTTGATGTGGAGGGCAAATAATTATGGCAAATGTATCCTCAAGTAACGGTCTCGAAAAGCGTCCGAAACTCCGGTTTCCGGGCTTTGATGAGTCGTACAGAACTACTCCATTAGGAGAAATAGCGTCTCTAGTGAATCGCACCGATCCGAAATCTAACGCGCCTATTATGATGCTTAGTGCTGGAAATGGCTTTATTATGCAGTCCGAAAAGTATTCCAGAGACAATGCAGGACAGAGCCTCAAAAAATACATTCTCTTGAAACAAGGAGAATTGGCGTATAATCACGGCGCATCTAAGGCTAAACAGTTTGGCTGTTGTTATGAGCTGACTGAGCCAGAAGCACGAATCCCCTATGTGTATCATTGTTTCAAGATCAATGATCACGAATATACACCGTTTATTGCGATGGCACTCAATAACGCAAAAATGGATAAGCAACTAAAACGGCTCGTATCGTCAAGCGTTCGTATGGATGGGCTGCTCAATATCTCCTTTGAAGATTATATGAGCGTGACACTTCATCTCCCTTCGTCCACTGAACAGAAGCACATAGCCGACTTTCTCAAAAAAATAGATGAACGCATCGCTGCACAAGAAAAACTCCTTGCATCCCTCAAGAAGTATAAAAGAGGATTATTAAGAACTGTATTTTCCGAAAAAGGCAGCCACTCACTTTTGCATGATGCAGTAAGTCATAGAATAGATGAAGTATGTGATGTACTGAGTGGAAAACGCATTCCCAAAGGCGAAACATTCTCTCCCCGTCCTACTAAGTACCGGTATATAACAGTATCGGATATGGGTGAAAAATATATAAGTTCAGACACTTTGCAGTTCATCACGAGCCACACCGAAAAGCAAATTACTCGATATAAAGTCAGAAATGGTGACATCATTATTTCTGTTGCTGGCACTCTTGGAAAGTTGAATATCATCACTCCTGACTTGGATGGAGTAAACTTGACTGAAAACTGTGATCGTTTTACAAACTTTAGAGGAATCAATCCCGAATACCTTTACCATGTACTTTCGTCTGATCTAATTCAGTCACAGATTGAAGCCTCAAAGACTAAAAACGGACAGCCTAAGCTGGCTCTCGAACGTATTAGAAACTTCGTTGTCCCCGTACCTCATCAAATAAGGCAAGAGCAGTTTGTTGGGGTAATGAACAGCATAGATAAGTACATTGCATCACAACAAGCTGTTCTCGATAGGTGTTGCAAGGCGAGAGCAGGTTTACTGCAACAGCTTTTTATATAAAGAGCTGTTGCAGCATGGATGACCGGATTTTTTCCAGATAAAATGTTAGGCGTTCTTCGTTCTCTATCTTTGCATCTATTTTCAGCAGCAATGAAGAAATCCTCTTCTGCTCCAAAATGGGTGGTCGAAATACTTTCACTGCACCGAGTTGAGGACTTGTTAACTGAGGAACACCCGTCGATTCAATATAAATGGAAGTGGCGTTGATCATGTAAGCAAAGAAATCCACATCATCTTCGTATTTAGGAACTAACGAAAGAAGACGGACAATCGGAACATACTTGCAGTGACGAGCTATCGCATGACCAACTTCGCCTCTTCCAGATACAGTAATAGAATCACCTTCTACTTTGAAGTAGTTTGCATAGCCATATAAACCATTATTAGTCAAGGCGTTTGCATACACTGGATATGGATAACTCGTTGAATATGTGGGTGAACTATTTTGTCGGTCAATATCGCCCCCGGCAGAAATCGTAAAAATCTCTGCCAATCTTACGGTTTCCCAGCGTTTATTTTCACTGCAAGCAAAAGCCACTGTACCAGAAATTAACGCCTTAACGAGTCCTCTTTTATACTTCTGATCAAGTACGCAGAAATAGCTATATGACAGACGAAATCCCTTGCAATAGCGGAAAATCTCTGCTACTGCAAGGGATTTTACTTTGAGTTGAAGTGCAGATCAGCCTATAAAATAGACCTCAAGTAACGGTCTCGAAAAGCGTCCGAAACTCCGGTTTCCGGGCTTTGATGAGCCGTGGAGAGTCGAGAGGTTATCCGACTTCGCAGACCGAGTAACACGAAAGAACAGCAAAAACGAAACTGATCTTCCTCTAACCATTTCCTCTAAAGATGGTCTTGTCGATCAGGTTAGCTATTTCAACAAGACGGTTGCAAGTAAAGACATGAGTGGGTACTACCTGCTCAAGAATGGCGAGTTCGCGTACAACAAGAGCTATTCCGTAGGGTATGACTTCGGCTCTATCAAGCGTTTAGATCGTTACCCAATGGGTGCTTTATCGACACTTTACATCTGTTTTGCGCTCAAAAAGCATGATAGTGACTTCATCAAGGCTTATTTCGATTCTCTGAAATGGTATCGGGAAATATACATGATCTCTGCCGAAGGAGCAAGAAATCATGGTCTGCTGAATGTGCCTACCGAGGAGTTCTTTGACACAAAACATTATCTGCCGGAAAACACCGAAGAGCAAAGAAAAATTGCTGACTTCCTCATTACTTTGGAGCGTCGCATCGAGGCGCAACAGTCCCTCGTAGATAACCTCAAGAAGTATAAAAGAGGACTGCTAATGC
>OHXZ01000287.1_pt1 | contig 20296 bp, 17 predicted proteins | sample 1580021 | NCBI WGS metagenome assembly OHXZ01 (sample SAMEA3882520, study PRJEB24775) | human gut metagenome | biome: human-associated habitat; feature: intestine environment; material: feces | place: Netherlands | collected 2009/2010
TCGGAAGGAAAATCCACTTCCCGAAACCACCGAGAAAAAACGTGGCCGGAAGAAAAAAGGAAAAATCCTTGTCCTGGTAGAACGCCTTGCAAATTACAAGGCCTCAGTCTGCCTTTTTATCCATAACTTCAATGTCCCGTTTGATAACAATCAGGCGGAACGAGACCTGCGGATGATAAAGGTGAAAACAAAAGTATCCGGATGCTTCCGAACTGAGGAAGGTGCCAGAGATTATCTAAAAATCATGTCCTACGTTGGTACGGCACATAAGCAGGGGTACAATGCTTACGAAGCAATCAAAAATGCGATCTCAGGTCACCCTAATTTCATCTTTGAATAAGGGTGGTTCTGAATAGTTACAAAAAAATTATTAAAAAATTTACAAGCAAAAGGATGCAGATATTATGAAAACAATTCTAATTATTGAGGATGACATTGACTTGCGGGAAGGGATTAGCTTTTCTTTACAGTCAGAAGGGTATCAAATTTTGACAGCAGAGAAACTGGAAGATGGCTGGAAAAGTATTTTGAAAGAAAATCCGGATTTGATTTTGCTGGACTGTAATCTGCCAGACGGAACAGGCTTTGATTTATGTATAAGAGTGAAAGAACATATGCAGGTTCCTATATTGATGCTGACTGCCAGAGATACGGAAATGGATGAAGTAAAGGCATTGGAATTGGGAATGGATGATTTTATGTCGAAACCATTTTCACTTGCAGTTCTGAAAGCCAGGATAAAAAAACTTCTCTTAAAGGAAGAAAAGAATGTCCGATTATCTTCAAATGGAGTAACGATTGATAAAAACAGTTGTAAAGTTTTTAGAAATGATCAGGAAATTGTATGCAGCAAAATTGAATACCAGATGTTAGTCTATTTTGTGGAAAATAAAAACCAGGTATTATCAAAAGAACAGATTTTGTCATACGTTTGGGACAGTCAGGGAAAATATGTAGATGATAATACGGTATCGGTAAATATCAGGAGACTTCGTGCCAAAATTGAGGTTGATCCTAAAAATCCGGAATTGATAAAAACAGTTCATGGTATGGGATATATTTGGAAAGAGGGAAAACGATGATTTACTTCATAATAGTGATATTGATATTTCTGCTGCTATATACAATTATTTATAGTTGGTTAAGAAACAGAAAAATGTATCAGACGATTGACCGTATGCTGGATGAAGTGCTGAATAGAGAAGTTGTTACTGTGTCGGATATTAAAGAAGGGGAGATATCCGCTCTTGCAAGTAAAGTGATAAGGCTTCAGGAGAAAATGGAAAATGAACTGATACAGGCAGAAATGGAAAAGGAGCAGGTGAAAGGACTGATTTCCAATATGTCACATCAGTTAAAAACACCATTGGCAAATGTAATGATGTACCGGGAACTTTTGGAAGGGGAAGACTCAACTGCTGGTCAGAAAAAAATGTTTTTATCTAAAATGGAACTGCAATTGGAGAAAATTGATTGGATTCTTCGCTCTCTGTTTAAGATGGTAGGGCTGGAACAGGGCGCTATTATTTTTGAATCCGCTCCGTCATCTTTGAGGAAAACTTTGCTGAGTGCCGTAAATGCCGTATATGAAAAGGCAGAAAAGAAAAATATTGAAATTATTACGGAGCCATTTGAGGATTGTACTTTATATCATAATGATAAATGGACAGCAGAGGTGTTTGTTAATATACTTGAAAATGCCGTGAAGTATACAGAAACGGCTGGCAAAATATATATTCGTATCTGTCCCATGGAATTATTTACAGAGATACAAATAGAAGATAATGGAATTGGAATACGGGAAACAGAATTGGCGGATATTTTCAAGCGCTTTTACAGGAGCAAAGATGTGGAGAAGAAGGAAGGCTCCGGAATCGGCTTATATTTATCACGTTTAATTTTGGAAAAAGAGAAAGGATACATGACAGTGAAGTCAGTATATGGAAAAGGCAGTTGTTTCTCGGTTTTCTTACAGAATTGTCAGAATTAAGAGCAGCATTTGTCACTTGAATGAAAGATTTGCCTGCTATTCTAACAGTATCAAAAGTAAAGGAGCTGAAATCATGGAAGTATTGCAGGTAAAAGGTGTTGATAAAGTATACGGAACAAAAGATAATTCTGTTCAGGCACTGAAAAATGTCAGCTTTTCTGTGAATCAGGGAGAGTTTATAGCAATTGTAGGAACTTCCGGTTCCGGAAAAAGCACGTTATTGAATCTTGTTGGAGGATTAGATGTGCCGACAAGAGGTGAAATTATAATTCGAAAACATAATATTGCATCTTTGAAACGAAAAGAATTAACAATTTTCAGAAGAAGAAATATCGGATTTGTTTTTCAAAATTATAGTTTAATGCCGGTTTTGAATGTGTATGATAATGTTGCTTTGCCGGTTACTTTCGATAAGGGAAAACATATTGATCATGCGTACATTGAAGATTTGTTAAAGGAACTGGGATTATGGGAAAAACGAAAAAGTTTTCCGAATGAATTGTCTGGAGGTCAGCAACAGAGAGTAGCCATGGCAAGAGCATTAGCAAACAAGCCGGCAATGATCCTTGCCGACGAACCAACCGGAAATCTTGATTCCCGCACTACAGTTGAAGTAATGGGCCTATTAAAAAGCAGTTGTAAAAAATATAGTCAGACCATATTAATGGTAACACATAACGAAGCCTTAGCACAAAGCTGTGATAGAATCTTACATATTGAGGACGGTATGTTGCTGCCAGAAAAAGTGATGAAGGACGGTGAATAACATGAAAAATATCATCCGTTTAGCAATTGCATATATTCGTTATTATAAAAAACAGGCGGCAGCGCTTTTGATGGGAGTGGTTTTATCTGCGGCACTATTTACGGGAATCGGTTCTTTATTTCAAAGTGGAAGAATGGCAGCATTGGAGAATGCTCGATTAGAATATGGAGATTGGCATTATAATACAAGGGGAGACTTTTCATCGGAAGAGGAATTTATAAAAAAGCTACAGGGAAAAGGATATGAAGTTGAGAAATATGGGCTTGAAACTGTAAGAAAAGCAATTGAGGAACCATATAATATTCAGTTTGTTTATGCAGACAAAGGGTATCTGGATATGATGGGCAGAAAGCTGAAAAAAGGGAAATATCCGGAAAAAGAAAATGAAATTGCAATGGATTCCTATACGTTAAAGAACCTGGGAGTTGAGGAAAAAACAGGAGAACAGGTTGCTTTGGATGGAGAAATATTTACTCTTAGTGGGATTCTGACAGAAATGCCGGAAAAACTTCCAAAACAGCAGGGCGATTTTATGCAGGTCTTTGTAAACAGTACATTAGATTATGGAAAGAACGGTACGTTTCTTTACCTTAAATTTGCAGAAGACGGAAATGTGTACAAACAAGTGACAGCATTTGCAAATAACTTTGGAATTAAGGTGAGGAATTTTACCCGCAATAATGGGCTTTCCTCTTATGTAGGAGCAGAAGCTCCCGCTGATATTTTAGAAACAATTAAGACAGGATTGAAGTATAAAGAGGCAGGATTTCCTTATATTTGGGAACAATTAAATGGTAACGGAACTCTTACGGACAAAGTAATTCTGGCAGCACTTGCTTTATTCAGTGCATTTGTCATCTACAGTTTATTTCAAATTTCTGTCAGTAAAAGAATGTCTCAGTACAGTGTGATGCAGACCCTAGGTATGTCAGATAAGATTACGTTTGGAATCTTGCTTACGGAGATGTGCATGATATTTATAGTCGGTTATCCGATAGGTGTCATTTGTGGAAATCTCCTTGCAGCATTTACTTACGGAAAAACGGGACAGATATTTATTCCCCAGAATCAGATAAATCATACAGGAATTGACAGTAAAAGTCTGGAAAATGCAGCAATCAATTTGCCGGATGCGGGAAAATTTCATATCAATCAGAACATCCTGATTTATGGCGCAGTGTTCCTGTTTGCTGTTCTATTAGTGATTTGCTGGATGATGATCAGACGAATGAAAAAAATGACAATACGGCAAATGCTTGTCAAAGATACAGCAAAACACTCTAAAGACAGAAAAATATACAGTATCAGGCACGGCAATATGACAGGCATTTTAACAAAGAAATTTATGTATGCAAGGAAAAGTACGTTTGTTGGAATTTTACTGTCATTGTCAATGGGAAGTGTTATTTTTCTGGGGGCTGCTTATGTTACTGAAAATACAAAAGTAAACAATGAGCTGACTTTTAAAGCAGATGATGGACTTGCATCAGATATACAGATTTATGAGGCATCAGATAAATTAACGGATTTTATACCGGAAAACATGATAAAGGAATTGAATAATACCACAGGTTTAAAAGCGATTCATCCTGTACGTTACTTATTAGGTGAAGTTCCGTTAAACGATGGGAAGTTTATATGGACAGATTTTTTTGCGGAAACAGCAAATGATGAAACATGGAAACCTGATGAGGAACTGATGAAGAAATACAATGGTGTTGCAGCAAAAACCGGAGATGATGATTATGCGCTGAAAGTTAATATTTACGGGTATGACGATGAAATGTTGAAGGAATTGGACAATTATTTATTGGAAGGAGTGGTCGATCCGCAACGGATGAGAAAAGAAAACAGCGTAATTGTTAAGACTTTGATGGATGGTCAGGGAAATTATGATGGAATAAAAATTGCCCCGGGTGATTTTCTTCAGATTAAGACAATTAAAGATATTTCTGTTGATCCGGAAGCATTGCGATTTTTGGGTGAAGATGATTGGTATCAGGAGAAGGAACTGAAAGTTGCAGCATTGACAAGCCGTCCGTTGGCTAAAGTTGATACTTATATTGGTGATTCTGGTAAAGATTGTGTCGATATCATTATGACAAATGAACAGATGAAAGAAAATTTTGGAGTATCCGGTTATCAGACCGTCAGTATTTCCGTGGAAGAAAGTGCGGATGCAGAAAAAATATCTGCAGAATTGGGGAAATTAGCCGCAGGAGTTCCTAAATGTATTGTAAAAGATTATAGTCAGCAGATAAAAGCGCAGAATTTGTACCTTATGCAGAAAATGTTATTCTTTTATGGAATAGCAGCGGTACTTTTTGGAATTAGTATTCTTCATATTATGAACAGTATGCAGTACCTGGTAACTTCAAGAAAACATGAATTCGGAATTATGCGTGCAATGGGAATTACGGATATAGGATTTTGCAAAATGCTGATAAAGGAAGGACTTCGGTATGGAGTTTACTCTGGTTTAGTATTAACGATATTCTACATGATTGTACAAAAAGTATTATATTATTTTATGGTTCATGTATACCTGTATCTGCACCCAACGGGATTTATTTCTTGGCTGCCGTTTGTATCGGTAGTTACACTAAATATTGTGATTTGTATTCTGGTGGTTCTGGTTTCGGGAAGAACAGTTTTAAAGGAAGAAATTATAGATGAAATAAGAGAATGATACAAGGATATTTTGGAAAAAGGCGGGGTAAAAAATAAGTAAGATATTATTGATAGTCTTTGAAAAAGATGAGGAGGTTTAGATTATAGAGAAGTAACTAGAAAGGATAAGAAAGTTCAACTGATGTATACCGAATTTGAAATTCTTCAGCTTCTTGCAAAAAATCCTGGCAGGGTGTTCTCTAAGGAACAGATTTATGATATGGTCTGGTATGAACCATACGCAGGTGATTACAATATCGTAATGAGCCATATCAGTCATATCCGGGAAAAGATAGAGGATGATCCGAGCCATCCGGTTTATATTCAAACGGTATGGGGTGTAGGCTATAAGTTTAATGGAAGTGCAGGCAGCGAGTGATTTCGCTGTCTGTAAATATAGATAATGCTGGACAATGATTTCCTTTTATGTTATATGTAAATAACAAGCAAATAAATTACGATACTTTCCTGCCACCGGGTAGGAAAGTTAAGCGTCAGAATTTCTATCGTTAGGTCTGAGAAGATAGAAAGTTTTGGCGCTTTTTTTTACAGAAATAAAAAGGAGTGTAAGAGAAGATGGGTAATCCAATTGCAGATTTAACAAAGAAGGAATGGTGTGTGTGGATAGGTTCATTATTAATCATTATCATGTCAAATTTTTTATCCGAAGGTTTTGATCCACTGACACTGGTTGCAGCATGTATAGGGGTTACATCCCTGATATTTGCAGCAAAAGGAAATGTATGGTCGCAGATTCTGATGATAATATTCAGTATCCTTTATGGTATCATTTCGTGGCAATTCCGTTATTGGGGAGAAATGATGACATATCTTGGAATGACGATGCCGATGGCTGTATGGTCAACAATAACATGGATAAAGAATCCGTCAGAGAGTGGAAAAGAAGTTGAAATTCAAAGACTGACAAAGAAACACATATTTTTACTAATAGTCAGTGGAATCGCTGTTACAACACTGTTTTATATGATTTTGGCAGCATTAAAGACACAAAATATAGTATTCAGCACGATATCTGTAACGACAAGTTTCTTTGCGGCATCATTGACAATGCTTAGATCGTCTTATTATGCAATGGGGTATGCAGCAAATGATATTGTGCTGATTGTACTCTGGGTTTTGGCATCGATCAGCAATCCACGTTATTTGTCGGTAACGATCATTTTTGGTATTTTCTTTTTTTATGATATATATGGTTTTATCAGTTGGAAGAAGAGAGAAAATGATATAAAAACACCGGAACAATGGGAGCTGCAAAGTGCAGAATGAAGTGTAAATTATAAGATTATTAAATTGGAGAGTAGAATTATGTTTAGAGCAATTCGTAAAAAGAAAAATGAACTTGATAAAAATGATGCGGAGAATATTTTACAATATAGCCGACGCGGTGTTCTTGCGGTAAATGGAGATGATGGTTATCCGTATGCAATCCCTATCAACTACATCTATGACAAAGATGTGCAAAAAATTTATTTTCATGGGGCGCGTGTAGGACATAAAGTAGATGCTTTAAAAGTTTGTGACAAGGTGTGTTTCACTGTTTATGGAAATGAAATCATCAAGGAAGAAACATGGGCACCATTTATGCAGAGTACAGTTGTGTTTGGCAGATGTCATTTAGTTGAAGCTGGAGAGAGGGCTGCTGCATTGTTAAAACAGTTTGCAATGAAGTACTATCCGGATGAACAAATGGTGGATGAGGAGATTGCACGGGCAGGAAAAGCAGCACAACTCTTTGAGATAGAAATCGAACATCTCAGTGGTAAAGAAGTGCAGGAACGGTAAATAAACAGATGCTATATGCAAGTATTACATTGTCTGAATGAAAATATAAATTGTGCATACAATTAACACAATGATCACAAAATCTTCACATAAATTTAGCAGTCTACCATTGACAGTGCTAACTGATGGTGCTATAACATACTCAGACAAAGAAATGTCACAATAATAAGTGATAAATAGAAGCCATCAATCAGATGACGGTAGAAAAGAGGCGTATGAAGATGGCAGACAAAAATCCAAAACATCCATTAAAGAAAAAACAGGCGAAAGCCAAGGATAAAAAGAAACATGTTTATGAATAACATGAAAAGTTCCGGCAGACAGCAAGCTGCCGGAATTTTTTTGCTTAAATATAGGAAACGCGTTTGACCTTTTGTTTTGGTACGTTTATACTATATAGTAGTTAGGTTACTAAAGAGTTTGACACGGAAAACACGGGATGAAAGAGAAGATAAATAATTATTATGAGAAGGTAATTGCGTCACTGAAAGATGCGTATTTTAGAATCAGCGTTATTGACCTTGAAAATATTCTCTCGAATGCAGTGAAATTTACACCGGAAGGCGGGAAAATATCCTATCAGGAGAAAATACAGCAAATGCTTTTGATGACGATCGCGAGGCATCAAAGAATGCAGGCATGAATGCACATTTGAGTAAGTCGGTAAATATTGTACAAATTGAGAGAACACTAAGTGCAGAAGTTGCAAGGGCAAGACATTTCAGACAAACGAAAGATTGGAAATAAAGATGGAACAAAAGAAGATGACAATGCAGGAAGCAGAGAAAAAAATCGACACTTACAAAGAAATATTTTCCGTTGTGCGTCTGCTTAAAGGGGAAGAAATAGAGGAAACACAAAAACAGAAAACAGACGGCATGGAGGGAGTAGATACTTCATGTCAGTGCTACAGTTTCTGGAAAAAACAACATCTGTGTGACAACTGCATTTCCATAAAAGCACTGCATGAGAAAACACAAAAAACAAAGCTGGAATTTCTGGACAATGAAGTGTTTGAAGTAATTGCAAAATATATGGAAATCGATGGAGAGCCGTATGTTATGGAGTTACTGAACCGTATGGAGGAAGAAACTTTTGTTGATTCCATAGGAAGAGAAAAGCTCGTAGAAAAACTTACCGTTTATAATGACAAATTGTATAAAGATGTTTTGACAGGAGCATATAACCGCCTCTATTATGAGGAAGATGTAAAAAAGCGGATGCAGACATCCGGTGTGGCACTGATCGATGTGGATGATTTTAAGCTATATAACGATACTTACGGACATCTCACCGGAGATATGGCACTTGTTACAGTTGCGAATGCTATCAAGAAATGTATCCGTAAAACAGATATTCTGGTACGTTACGGCGGTGATGAATTTATTTTGGTTTTGCCGGATGTCAATGAAGATATATTGATTCGCAAACTGCAGCGGGTACAGCATGCCATTCAGCATGCGAGTGTTCCGGGATATTCAAAACTACAGTTGTCAGTTAGTATTGGCGGAGTCGTATCCAGCAATGAATCGATTGAGAGTGCGGTCAGCCGTGCAGACAAACTGATGTATCAGGCAAAGACAGACAAGAATATGGTGGTTACCGAGAAAAATAAGGTGAATCATGATGGAGAGATCAGTCCATTGGAGCAGACGAACCGCATGAAACCACAGATTCTTATTATAGATGATTCAGAAATCAACAGAGATTTACTCGCGCAGATGTTAGAGGGAGAGTATCAGATTCTTCAGGCAGAAGATGGAGAACATGGAATACAGATGCTTGAGCAGCATGGAAGAGAAGTCTCACTTGTTCTTCTGGATATTATCATGCCGGGAATGGATGGATTTGAAGTGCTTTCTTATATTAACCGCAGACAGTGGATTGAAGACATTCCGGTCATTATGATTTCGGGTGAGCATACAGAGACGGCGATTCGTCATGCATATGAATTTGGAGCTGTTGACTATATCAACCGTCCATACGATGCGAAAATTGTTTACCAGCGTGTGACAAATACCATAAAATTATATGCAAAGCAGCGACGCCTGATTTCTCTTATTACGGATCAGATCAATGAAAAAGAAAAAAATAACCAGATGATGATCCGCATTTTAAGTCAGATCGTTGAATTTCGTAATGGAGAGAGCGGAAGTCATGTACTTCATATCAACAAATTGACCGAGATGCTTTTGGATTGTCTGATTCAAAAGACAGACCAATATCAGCTGGATGGACAGATGGTTTCCATGATTGCGACGGCATCTTCTCTTCATGACATCGGAAAAATAGGTGTGGATGAGAAGATTTTAAATAAACCGGGCAAACTGACGAAAGAAGAGTTTGAAATCATGAAGACGCATACGATTATCGGTGCAGCAATACTTGAACATTTGGAAAACTATCAGGATGAGCCGATGGTCAAAGTGGCGCACGAAATCTGTCGCTGGCACCACGAGCGATTCGATGGAAAAGGCTATCCGGATGGATTGAAAGCGGACGAGATTCCAATTTCTGCACAGGTGGTATCTGTGGCAGATGTTTATGACGCTTTGGTAAGTGAACGTGTTTATAAGAAAGCTTTTTCGCATGAAAAGGCTCTGCAGATGATCTTAGACGGTGAATGCGGACAGTTTAATCCGATTTTGATCGATTGTCTGAAAGAAATCAGCGAGGAGATAAAGACAGAGTACAATGAACAATCATAATCATCAGAAGAAAATTGCACTGATCAATGATTTTACCGGATTTGGACGGTGCTCCATTGCCGTACAGCTTCCAATTATTTCGATGATGAAAGTGCAGTGCTGTCCGTTGCCGACTTCTATTTTTTCGAATCATACCGGATATGAACATTTTTTCTATACGGATTATACAGATAATATGGATGCCTATATGCAGGAATGGAAACGGCTGGATCTGCAGTTTAAAGGGATTTGCACTGGCTTTCTGGGTTCTGCAAAACAAATTCAGATTGTAAGTGATTTTATCCGGCAGTTTAAAGAGAACGATTCAATTGTGATCATTGATCCGGTGATGGGAGATTATGGAAAGCCTTATCCTACCTATACGGATGAAATGTGCAAAAAAATAGTAGAGCTGGTGCGTTACGCGGATATCGTAGTTCCGAATGTGACGGAAGCATGTGTTTTGACCGATACGCCGTACAAAGAGCGCTGGACAACAAGAGAACTGATTGTCCTGGCAGAAAAGATTTCAGCAATTGGACCGGAAAAGGTAGTTATTACAGGAATTCCACAGAAGACCTATGTATCGAATTTCTGTTATGAAAAAGAGAAAGGATACGAGATGATCCGTACCCATAAAGTGGGAAATTCCCGTTCAGGAACCGGTGATATTTTCTCAGCAATCGTTGCAGCGGATGCAGTAAACGGTGTGGAATTTACCGCATCTGTAAGAAAGGCATCAAAGTTTATCCAGAAATGTATTCAAAAGTCGGTAGAGATGGATTTACCGCTTACAGATGGCGTCTGTTTTGAAGAACTGCTTTATACATTGCGGGCATAAGTATGATAGTGAAAATTTGAGAGAGTATTTATAATAAAGGAGTAAATCGACTATGAATAAAGGAATGAACATTTTATACCAGGTACACAATAATCTTTATGTGAATCTGACGAATCGCTGTCCCTGCGCCTGTACATTTTGTTTAAGACAGACGATGGATTCTGTAGCAGCAGATGATGCGACTTTATGGTTAGAGCATGAACCGGAAGTCGAAGAAGTGATTGCGGAATTTGATAAATTTGATATGTCTGTTTATGATGAGGTTGTATTCTGTGGATACGGGGAACCGACAGAGCGACTGGATGTGCTTCTTTCCGTTGCAAAATATGTAAAGGAACATTTTCATAAGCCAATACGTATCAATACAAATGGGCTTGCTAATCTCATCTGGGAGAAAGATGTGACACCGGAATTGAAAGGTCTGATTGATACGGTATCGATCAGCCTGAATACGCCGAATGCACAGCGTTATCATGAACTGGTACGCAGCAGATTCGGTGAGAAATCTTTTGACGCGATGCTTGCATTTGCAAAAGAAGCAACAAAGTATGTACCACATGTGGTGCTTACAACCGTCGATACGACACTGACAAAAGAAGAGGAAAAACAGTGTCAGCAGATCTGTGATTCGCTTGGAGTGACATATCGTATTCGTCCATGGGAGGATTAGATGAAAAGGACTGAATACCTTTATATTAAGAAAACGCCTGTTTCGTGGAAATTCCATAAAGCAGGCGTTTTCTATATAAGATGTATTTGATGAAATCTGATAAACTTAGAAATCTACTTCCGTGTCATAGTAGCAGCACTTCAACAGTTTCTCCATTTCCTCCTGACTTGGCTGTCTTGGATTGGAGCCGGTGCAGGCATCAAGGATCGCATTGGCTGCGATATCATGAAGACGATCTAAGAATACTTCTTCCGGAACGAATCCATGTTCCGTCGGATAGCTGTCCGGACCATAGTTTTTAATGCAGTGTGGAATATTCAATTCATCATTCATACCGCGAAGGTAAGCAATCAGCAGGTCAACTTTCTCGTCGAGAGAATTTCCGCCTAATCCCATGAAATCTGCAATCTCACCATAACGTTTCTTTGCTGTCTCATCCTTGGCGTTAAAGGCGATGACTTTTGGAAGGTACATCGCATTGGCAGCACCGTGGATAATATGAGCACCATAGTCTGCAAAAGCAGCACCTGTCTTATGTGCCATGGAGTGAACGATTCCAAGTAATGCGTTGGAGAATGCCATACCGGCAAGACACTGTGCGTTATGCATAGAATCACGCTTCTCCATATCTCCATTGTAAGAACCGACCAGATCACGCTGGATCATCTTGATCGCATGAAGTGCGAGAGGATCGGTAAAGTCACAATTTGCAGTGGAAACATATGCTTCGATTGCATGGGTCATTGCATCCATTCCGGTATGTGCGACCAGTTTCTGTGGCATGGTCTCTGCAAGTTCGGGATCTACGATTGCAACGTCCGGTGTGATCTCAAAGTCAGCAATCGGATATTTGATACCCTTTTCATAATCAGTGATGATTGAAAATGCGGTCACTTCCGTTGCGGTACCGGATGTAGATGAAATTGCGCAGAAGTGTGCTTTCTGACGAAGTTTCGGAATGCCGAACACTTTGCACATATCTTCAAATGTGATATCCGGATATTCGTATTTGATCCACATGGCTTTTGCTGCATCAATCGGAGATCCGCCGCCGATTGCAACGATCCAGTCCGGTTGGAATGCTTCCATTGCAGCAGCACCTTTCATAACAGTCTCAACCGATGGATCTGGCTCAATACCTTCAAATAACTGAACTTCCATACCAGCTTCTTCCAGGTACTGTTTTGCGCGGTCAAGGAAACCGAAACGTTTCATAGATCCACCGCCAACACAGATAATAGCGCGTTTTCCTTCGAATGTTTTGAGTGCTTCCAAAGCTCCTTTTCCATGATACAGGTCACGTGGTAATGTAAATCTTGCCATAGCTCCTCCAATCTGCCGCCGAAGCGGCTGCCCCAATGATTATTTGGTTGATTACATCAACCTATGTGGTAATATTATACCATGATTGTTAAAAAAATGACATGAATTTATACAAGTTTAATAAGATTTCTTGTATTTTGTAAAAAACACGAAATAGCGACCAATATTTATGGAAACATGCTAAAATAAAAGGAACACTTTCAAAAAGAGTGAGCGAAATGTGTGAACAAACACAAATAAATTACTTCGAGGAGTGACAAAAATGAAGTACTTGAGACAATTACTAATTATTCTTATTTTCTCTTTTATTGGAGAGGTATTGCACAGCCTGATTCCTATACAGGTTCCGGCAAGCATTTATGGACTTGTGTTGCTGTTTATAGCACTTTTGACTGGCATTATTCAGCTTCCACAGGTAAAAGAAGCGGCAAAGTATCTCATTGAGATTATGCCGTTGATGTTTATTCCCGCAGGTGTCGGTTTGTTAGAAAGCTGGGGTGACCTGAAATCTATCCTTATTCCGGTTCTGATTCTTCTGGTGGCATCTACCATTTTGGTTATGGGAGTTTCCGGAAAAGTGACACAGGGAATTATTCAAAGAAGTAAACGAAAGGAATCTGAGAAACAGTCATGAGCAATTTTTTAGAAAATTCAGTATTTTTTGGTGTATTTATCAGTATCATAACTTATGAAATCGGTGTCTTAATTAAAAAGAAATTAAAGCTGGCAATCTTTAATCCGCTTTTGATTTCTATCGCGTTGATCATCGTATTTCTTCTTGCTTTTCATATTAAATATAATGTATATGAGAGCGGTGCACAGTATTTATCGTATTTTCTGACCCCGGCGACTGTAGCACTTGCGGTGCCGCTTTATGAACAGATCGAGCCGCTTAAGAAGAACTGGAAAGCCGTTGTTGCGGGAATTTTGTCTGGTGCGCTGACATCTGCGTTATGTGTGCTTGCGGTTGCATTGATTTTCCAGTTAGATCATAAACAGTATGTTACACTTTTACCAAAGTCCATTACTACAGCAATCGGTATGGGACTTTCGGAGGAACTTGGGGGTATTGTGACCATTACCGTTGCGGTCATCGTTGTGACAGGTGTGATCGGGAACATGTTTGCTGAGTCAATCTGCAAATTGTTCCATATTACAGATCCGGTTGCGAAAGGTATCGGAATCGGTTCGGCATCCCATGCGATGGGTACCGCCAAGGCTATGGAGATGGGGGAGATCGAAGGCGCAATGAGTAGCCTTTCCATAGCGGTATCCGGTTTACTTACGGTAGTAGTTTCCATTATTTTTGCCCAGATTTATTAAATACGGGAAAAAGCGGACATAAAGGAGAAGAAAAATGTCGTTACAATTTGTATTGGGGAGTTCCGGAAGCGGAAAAACCGAATATGTATACGGCCAGATCGTGGCACAGGCGGGGGAGCATCCGAAGAAAAATTATCTCGTGATCGTTCCGGAACAGTTTACGATGCAGACGCAGCAGAAACTGGTTGAACTTGCGCCGAATCATGCCATTATGAATATCGATGTCCTCAGTTTTAAAAGACTGGCATATCGTGTATTCGACGAGATGGGAAGAACCGATATTCAGGTGCTCGAAGAGACTGGAAAGAATCTTGTGCTTCGCAAGCTGGCGAGTGAGCAGGAAGAAAATCTGACTGTTTTGCGTCCGAATATGAACCGCATGGGATATATTGGAGAGGTCAAATCATTGATCTCAGAATTTATGCAGTACAACATTACCTGGGAGCAGCTGGAAAAAATTACGCAAAAAGCTGAAATTTCTCCGGTCCTTTCGGCAAAGCTGCGTGATATTTCCGTAATGTACCGTGCGTTTGAGACTTTTATGCAGGGAAGTTATATTACGGATGAAGAAATTTTGTCGGTACTTGCTTCAATGGCAAAAGACTCTGAAATTTTAAGCGACAGTGTTCTGGTATTTGATGAATTTACCGGATTTACGCCGGTGCAGAATCAGCTCATGCAGGAACTTCTTCAGGTGACAGATCGTATTCTTATTACACTTACCATGGATGCCAGAGAAGATTTTTACCACAGTATGGGAAGTGAAGAGTTGTTCGATATGTCGAAGAAGACCATTCATGTACTTTCCAAAATGGCGGATGGATTACATATTCCGGTTTTAGAACCGATCGTACTGGCGGACAGTGACAAAAAACGATTTTGTGACGCGCCGGCACTGGCATTTCTTGAAAAGAATCTTTTTCGAACTCCATACGAAAAAATGGACAAAGAAGTTGAAGAGATACACCTTGCAGCGGTGCGTACCCCGAAGGATGAGCTTACGCTTGTTGCAAGGGAAATTAACCGTCTGGTACGGCAGGGATACCGCTACCGTGAGATCGCGGTTGTGACAGGCTCGGTTGAGACATATCAGAGTTATATTGATCCATTGTTTACCAAATATGAGATTCCATATTTTATGGATACCACAAAGGAAGTACTGTTTCATCCGTTTATCGAGTTTATCCGTGCAACGCTTGAAATTATAACCGGTAATTACAGCTATGAAGCGATGATGCGCTTTTTGCGGTGTGGCTTCTGTGCGATTACACAGGAGGACCTGGATGCCTGCGACAATTATCTGGTGGCTACGGGAATCCGTGGGCATGGGGCATGGAACAAGCGCTGGCTTCGCATGCCGAGGCAGAAATCCATGTATGATCTTGAAAAGCTCAATGAAATCCGGGAAAATGTCGCAGACATATTAGAACCTGTGTATGAAGTATTTTCCAGAGAGGATGCCTGCGTATCGGATGGCGTTCTGGCATTATACCAGTTACTGGTAAGACTGGATGTGGAGAAACAGTTATGGCAGAGAGAGCAGGAACTCCTGGAAGCAGATGAGCAGACGAAATCGAAGGAGTACGGACAGATTTTTGAAATTGTCATGCACCTTTTGGAAAAATATAATCTGCTGCTGGGGCAGGAACCTTTGGATGCAGAATCGTTTACAGAAGTTCTTGATGCAGGATTATCGGCTGCTTCCGTTGCAGTGATTCCGCCTGGATATGACAGTGTCACGATTGGTGATATTGAACGAACACGATTGAATCATGTAAAGATTCTGTTTTTTGTAGGTGTGAACGACGGGCTTATTCCAAAAAGCAGCAATCACGGCGGCATTATCTCCGAATATGAAAGAGAGATGCTTTTAGAGAGCGATATCGAGCTTGCACCCGGGGCGCGTGAGCAGGCGTTTATCCAGCGTTTTTATCTGTACCGCAATCTGACAAAACCGTCTCGGCAGCTGTATATGAGTTATGCAAGAATTGACAGGGAAGGAAAAGCGCTGCGTCCTTCGTATCTTGTGGCTGTCATACGAAGAATTTTTCCGAAGCTGGAACTTAAGGAATATGAGGAGATTGAGGCGGCAGATGATTTCTATACAAAAGAGGCGGCAGCAGATTATCTGATTCATGGAAAGAAAGACGAGGCATGGTTTGCTCTGGCGAAGTGGTTCATGGATACGGATGAGACGGAAAATGAAAAGATTACCGGGCTTTTGACAGCGGCATACTGTTGTTATAAAAATACACCAATCAGTCAGGCGGTGGCGCGCGCTCTGTACGGCAGGAGACTCGAAGGAAGTGTGACCCGGTTAGAACGTTTTGCAGCCTGTGCCTATGCGCATTATCTGCAGTATGGCTTGCAGCTTCGTGAGCGGGAGACAGCTGGATTTGAGAGCGTGGACATGGGTAATCTTTACCATGAGGCTTTGGAGAGGTACAGCCGGAAGTTAGAGGCATCGGAGTATGACTGGTTCGGCGTACCGGATGAAGCGAGATGTCTTATGGCGGCAGAAGCGATGGATGAGGCTTTGGAAGGATATCCAAATGCAAGTCTTTCTGATTCTGCACAGAATATGCATCAGACAAAGCGCATGAAGGATATTTTTGATCAGACGGTATGGGCACTGACAAAGCAGGTGCGGGCGGGCGCGTTTGTGCCGACGGATTTTGAAATCCGGTTTTCTGAGCTGGAACAATCTGCCGCATTGGAATATGAGCTGGCAAACGACGTGCAGATGCGTCTGACCGGACGGATTGACCGGTTGGACACATACGAAGACGAACAGAAACTCTGCGTGAAAGTCATTGACTATAAATCAGGCAACACCAGATTTGATCTGATCAAAATTTACCAGGGTCTGCAGTTGCAGCTGGTCGTATATATGAATGCCGCGATGGAACTGGCAGACAAAAAGCATCCGAAAAAAGAAATTATTCCGGGCGGCATTTTGTATTATCACATCGATGATCCGGTACTTGAAACAGAGGAAAACATAAGCGAAAGCGAGGCGGAGCATGCGCTTCTTATGGCGCTTCGACCGGATGGACTGGTAAATGCTGATGAAACGATTTACCGTGGCATGGATGCTGATTTTGAAGGTAAATCAGAAGTAATTCCGGTAGAATTAAAGAAGTCAGGAGAAATTTCCATGGCACGTTCCCATGTGGCAACCACGGACGAATTTGCGTTGATCCAGCGGTATGTCACAGCGGAAATAAAAAGACAGGGACAGCAGATCTATACGGGCGATGTAAGTGTAAATCCATATCAGAACGGGACGGAGTGCAGCTGCAATTACTGTCCGTATGCCAGTGTGTGTGGTATCGGTGGAAAGATTCCGGGATATGGATACCGTCACATGGAAAATCTGTCAAAGGATGATGTATTCGACCATATGGAAACGGATCTGGCGAGACAGGAGTAGGAGGAAATCATGAAGTGGACAACCGAACAACAAAAAGTAATTGATCTGCGTGACCGTGATATTCTCGTATCTGCTGCCGCCGGTTCGGGAAAGACGGCCGTGCTGGTCGAGCGAATCATTCAAAGAATTACCGATAAGAAGCATCCGGTAGATATTGACCGTCTGCTTGTTGTGACATTTACGAAAGCAGCGGCAGCGGAGATGCGGGAGAGAATCGGAGCCGCCATAGAGGCACAGTGCGAGCAGTATCCGGAAGATATGCACCTGCGCCGCCAGTCTGCACTATTACACAATGCCATGATTACAACGATTGACAGTTTCTGCCTGTTTGTTGTGCGGAATCATTTTGAGGAGATTAATTTAGACCCGAATTTTCGCATTGCGGATGAGGGGGAAATGAAACTCTTAGAACAGGATGTTATGCAGGAAGTGTTTGAGGGACAGTATGCCAATCAGGCGGAAAGCTTTTTGCATCTGATCGATGCTTATGCCGGTAAGAGGAGTGATCAGGCGGTAAGGGATATGGTAAGTAAGATTTATCATATTTCACTGAGCAGTCCGTGGCCGCTGGAATGGATGGAAGGACTTGTTGCACCGTATCAGGTGAAAAATAAAGAAGAACTGCAACAGACACAGATGATACAGGAAATCGTAACGCATGTCAGACAGCTGGTTTCGGATATGAAGATGCAGTTGGAACATCTGATGCATCTGGCATTGGCAGAGGATGGTCCGTCTGCATACGCAACAACCATTGAGCAGGATATCAAATTGCTGGAAGAGGTGGATGCCTGTGCGGATTATGAGCAGATGCAGACTTTTTTTACTGGACTGAAATTTGGCAATCTGTCTGCTATCCGGAAATTTACAGGGGATCCGATCAAGAAGGAAACCGTTCAGACAACGCGCAATGCGATCAAAAAAGAGATTGAAACGATAAAAACAAAGTATTTTGGCATGAATCTGAACTTGCTGTTAGAGCAGGTAACCCGTTTGGAGCCGATTGCCGGAGAACTGGTGGAGCTTTCTATTTTGTATGCCAAAGCAATGGCTGCGGGAAAGCGTAAAAAGCGTATCGTGGATTTCTCGGATATTGAGCATTTTGCGTTGCAGATTCTTGTGGATGATAAGACAAAAAAGTGTCGGCATACGGCAGAGGAATTCCGGAGACATTTTGAAGAAATCATGATTGATGAGTATCAGGACAGTAACCAGGTACAGGAAGAAATTATGACGGCAATCTCCAGACATGAAGAGGGCGGTCACAACATGTTTATGGTTGGAGATGTCAAACAGAGCATTTACCGCTTCCGACTTGCCCGTCCGGAACTGTTTATGGGAAAATATGCGCTTTTTTCGACAGCGGATGCCAGACAGCAGCGCATTGATCTGCATCTGGATATTGTCCTTCGTGATGACGTTTTGGCGTGCGAAGTCATAGACTTGTTCGCGCAGGTCGATGGTGCTGGTATAGACATAGCGTCCGCCTTTGACGGCCACCACCTCCTTGGCGTGGTCGAGGAAGGGCATGATGATGTTGATACCCGGCTGCAACGTGGCGTAATACTTACCGAGACGCTCGATGACTTTGGTCTCGCTCTGAGAAATGATCACAACGGCCTTCATGGTGAAGAAGATGACCAGAAGGACGATGGCTCCAAGAACATAGGATGCTATTGACATAATCGTAAAGTGTTAAGGTTGAATATACTTGGTTTCTGTTTGGATCTTATGCTTCCTCGACGGTGATGATGATGGAGTCGATGCTGAGCACGCGGGCCTTCATGCCGTTTTCGACGGGGTGGCCGTCGCGGGTCTTTGCCTTCCAACTGTCGCCGTCGATCTGCACGCGACCATAGCCGTTGGCCTCGATCGCTTCGGTGACGCGTCCGATGCGCCCGATGAGGGCGTCCACATTGCTTACGCGGCGGTCCTCGCCTTTGTGAAACCAGCGTAGGGCCACCGGCCTGAGGAAGAAAATGCTCAGCAAGGTGGTGATCGCAAAGACAATGATCTGAATCGTCAGGCTGTCGGTAAAGACTGATGAAATAGACGCAAAGAGGCCGCCGACTGCAAAGCAGACAATAAAGAAGTCGCCATTGGTCAGTTCGAGCAGCAGGCATAGGAGGCTGATGAGCAGCCAGGCCAGCCAGAGGTTTTGTGCAAAGTAATCGATCATAGTCGTTATTTTTGGTGTTGCTTATCTTATGCAAAGATATGGAAAAATATTGGTATTCCATTTCTTTTTCATCACTTTTTTATTCTGTTTTTTGAATAGCTTCAAAAATAGTGTGTGGAGCGGGATGGAAGACTGGGGAAAAGTGCTTTTGGACCATGTTGTGAGGAAGCGGTGAACGAATAGGGGCTCTGTCGTTTTTCCCAAAAAAGATTAAATATAAAGAGGATTTCTTGGCGGAGAAAGGAAAAAATCGTACTTTTGCAGTTCAAAAACATGTTTGTAGCGTGAAAATAAAGGAAGTAATCGCTGCCCTTGAACGATTCGCGCCTCTGCCCTTGCAGGCTGGCTTCGACAATGCTGGCCTACAGGTTGGACTGACAGAGGCGGAGGTGTCAGGGGCTTTATTGTGTCTTGACGTGACGGAGGCCATCGTTGACGAGGCCATCGCGCGCGGTTGTAATCTGATTGTTTCCCACCATCCCCTCATCTTCCGCAAACTGTCGTGCATATCGGATGGCGACTATGTGCAGCGGACGGTCTTCAAGGCCATCCAGCGTGGCATCGTCATCGTGTCGATGCATACTAATATGGATAGTGACGTGGGGGGCGTC
>OHXZ01000292.1_pt1 | contig 19916 bp, 18 predicted proteins | sample 1580021 | NCBI WGS metagenome assembly OHXZ01 (sample SAMEA3882520, study PRJEB24775) | human gut metagenome | biome: human-associated habitat; feature: intestine environment; material: feces | place: Netherlands | collected 2009/2010
AAAAGCTATCGGATTAGTTATCCCAGAATTAAACGGAAAATTAATCGGATCTGCACAGCGTGTACCAACCCCAACAGGTTCTACAACAATCCTTACAGCAGTAGTTGAAGGAAACGTTACTAAAGAGCAGATCAACGCAGCTATGAAAGCAGCTTCTAACGAGTCCTTCGGATACAACGAAGACGAAATCGTATCCAGCGATATCGTTGGTATGAGATTCGGTTCTCTGTTTGATTCTACTCAGACAATGGTTCTGCCACTTTACAACGGAACTACAGAGGTTCAGGTCCGGACAGATGGACCGAACTCCAGCACAGCCATCCGTGACCTTCAGTCTCTGAAGAATTTTGAAAGCTTTACCAACCAGACAGAATGGTCAAGCTATGGAAAAGAACTGAACAAGCAGGCGCTTGCACAGGTAATTGACCCACTTGGAATCGACGAAAATGTAGTTGGCAAGACTGTTACATTTACAGGCGGCGCAGAAGCCGGTACAGATGCAGTATCTGTTACAGCAGTTGAGCTGACGATTGAATAAAAGGAGGAAGCATTATGTTTGATGATCCGAATGTTGTTCTCCATTGTGAAAAAATTGATAAGATTTATCCCGGAACCAAAGCTCTGGATCAGGTTTCCTTCGATCTTCTGAAAGGAAAGGTAAACGTTCTGATCGGTGAGAACGGTGCCGGAAAATCCACATTGATCCGTCATCTGACCGGAGTTTACCGGCAGGATGCCGGAGAGATTTATATCGATGGGGAAGAGGTATACGAAAATCGTAAGGTAAAATCAGAGATTGCCTATATTCCGGATGAGCTTTTTTATTTTCTACAGGCAGACACATTAGAAATGAAGCGTTATTACAAAGGAATTTATGAATCGTTTGATGAGAAGATGTTTGAACGTATGAAAAAATATTTTCCGGCGATTGACGTAAAGCGTAATATCCGTCGCCTGTCGAAAGGAATGCAAAAGCAGGTGGCATTCTGGCTTGCAATCTGCTGTAAACCGAAAGTTCTGATCCTTGATGAACCGGTCGATGGACTGGATCCTGTTATGCGAAGACAGATTTGGAGTATCCTGTTATCCGAAGTGGAAGAACGGAAGATGACAGTTCTTGTTTCTTCCCACAATCTCCGGGAACTGGAAGATGTCTGTGATCATGTAGGAATTATGAATCAGGGTCAGATTATCATTGAGCGGTCGCTTTCCGAACTACAGGGAAATATCTGTAAGATCCAGGTGGCATGTCAGACCGGTATGCCAAAACTTCCACCGGAATTTGAAGTGTTACATATGTCAAACATTGGAAGAGTCTATACTGTGATTGTCAAAGGAAGTCCAAAAGCTGCGGCAGAGGCAATTATGACCGATCCGGAAAAACTTGCAATCGTTGATATTCTGCCTCTGACATTGGAGGAAATTTTTATTTACGAGATGGGAGGTTTGGACTATGAAGTCAAAGACATCCTTTTTTAATAAGGCAATCTACAAGAAAAATTTTACTTTATACTGGCCAATCTGGGTGTGCTATCTTCTGTATGGTCTGGTAAAAGTTCCGGGAAGTTTGTGGTCCGGGCTTCGCCAGCATCATATGACACAAAATCTGCAGTTTTCCGTTTTTGCGGACAGCTTGTCAATTAGACTGGATGTATGGGCGATTGCTGTGATGGTTGCGGTTACAGGAATGGCACTTTTTAGCTACTTGTTTTCTGCAAAAAGTGCAAATCTGATCCATGCGCTTCCGGTGACGAGAAAGGAATTGTATTTTACGAATGTATTGAGTGGATTCACGTTCCTTTTTATTCCGCAACTGATTACTTTTATGGTGACAGTTGTGGTGTGTCTTGCAAATGGAATTACGCAGGTAGAATATGTTGGTCTGTGGCTGGTGAGCGTTATGGGAATCGGATTTTTTCTGTTTTCTCTTGTATGTCTCTGCGCCATGTTTACAGGACAGCTTTTGGCACTGCCGGTGTATTTCCTGGTGGGAAATTTTTTGTCGGTAGGGATTATTGTGGGAGTACGCTATGTGCTGAGTTTCCTTGGCTATGGAATCAGTTTCAGTCAGACACCGGATTTCCTTTTGTTCCGTATTCTTTCTCCGATTAATTATCTGTACAACAATGTGCGGATATGGAGTCCATATACGTTTGATGACATTGGAGATCAGATTTTTTCCGGGGTTCGTTACTGCGGATTAAATGTTGTGATCGGATATGTGGTGGCAGCAGTTTTTATTTACGCACTTGCATATTATTGTTACAAAAAGAGACGAATTGAAAGTGCCGGAGATTTGCTCACATTTGGCTGGATTAAGCCGCTTTTCCGGTGGGGAGCCGGCATCTGTGTCGGATATCTGGCAGCTGTGATTCTGTCCCAGTTTTTAGATGCACTGATGCTGTGGATTTCAGATAAAATTTTTCTGTTGTTTGTACTCATACTCGGGTTGATGGCTTTCTTTATCGCCCAGATGCTTGTGGAAAAAACATTTCGGGTATTTAAAAAGAAACGATTGCTGGAAAGCCTGGGCTTTTTGCTGTTTGTGCTGGTAAGTTATTTCGGAATTTATGAGACGGCATATCATATTGAACAGTATATACCGGATGCGGATAAGGTCCAGACCGCATATCTTGAAAATAATTATCCGGTGGAATTTACCGGAACGGATGTAGAAAAGGTCCAGAAGCTGCAGAAACAGATTCTGGAATCTGCGGATGTTTATCAAAAAGAAGCGCAGCAGTCTGACAGTATGAATATCAGTGTTGTATATTGGATGAAGAATGGCAAGAATATATGGCGTACCTATAATGTTCCGATTGCAGCGGACTGCAGCCAGCAGCTTGCGGATACATTGCACAATTATGAACTGGATGCGGATAACTTTATGTATTACCTGGTCGGAAGCGATTATAAAGAAGTGAAGGATGTTTCCGAAGTGCAGTTGGAAAATTACCAGGAAGAAGAAGGGTATATCAATTATAAAAATGTGAAGAATAAGTATGCATATGATCTGTACCAGGCGGTAATAAAGGATGCTCAGGAAGGAACCATCCAAAAGTATAATCTTCAGAATTATTTGAAAGATGGTATAACGGATAATATGGATCCATATGCAAGCATTGATCTTTCTTTTATACATCCGGATAAAAACTGGAAGGATGTTTACCAGAGAGAGACACATGAAGAATATACGGATACGTATGGAACAGGGCAAAGCCGCCAGGAAGGTTTTGTGTATGTTAATTTTGGCGAGGATTGCCGAAACGTCATCCAGGCATTGATAAAAAGCGGTACGATTCAGGGAAAAGAAGAGATTTCTTTTTCAAATGAAAGAAGTTACTAGAGTGGGAGGGACTTTACAAGTTCCTCCCATTATTGTAAAATCAAGCAGGTAATGTGATGAATACAGAAAAGAGGTAAGGAATGAGTAAACCAGTTGTGGCCATTGTTGGCCGCCCTAATGTTGGTAAATCGACACTTTTTAATACACTTGCAGGGGAGCGTATTTCCATTGTTAAAGATACACCGGGAGTTACAAGAGACCGTATTTATGCGGATGTGACCTGGTTGAATTATAGCTTTACACTGATAGATACCGGTGGTATTGAGCCGGACAGCGGAGATGTGATCCTTTCACAGATGCGTGAACAGGCAGAGATTGCCATTGCAACCGCAGATGTTATTATGTTTATTACAGATGTAAGACAGGGATTACAGGATGCGGATTCCAAGGTGGCGGATATGCTGCGCCGCTCAAAGAAACCGGTCATTCTTGTTGTAAATAAAGTTGACAGTTTTGAAAAATTTATGCCGGATGTCTATGAGTTTTATAATCTTGGAATCGGAGATCCACATCCGGTTTCGGCTTCTTCCATGCTTGGACTTGGAGATATGCTCGATGAGGTTGTAAAACATTTTCCGGAAGATGCAGCAGGCATTGAGGAGGACGAGCGTCCAAAAATTGCGATTATCGGAAAACCGAATGTTGGAAAATCTTCTCTAATCAATAAACTGGCACAGGAAGACCGCGTGATCGTATCTGATATTGCCGGCACGACAAGAGATGCTATTGATACTGACATTAAATATAACGGAAAGGAATATGTATTTATAGATACTGCAGGTCTGCGCCGTAAAAATAAAATCAAAGAAGAAATCGAACGATACAGCATCATTCGTGCCGTTACTGCTGTGGAACGTGCGGATGTGGTTATTATTGTCATTGATGCCATCGAGGGGGTTACGGAACAGGATGCAAAGATCGCTGGCATTGCACATGACAGGGGGAAAGGAATTATTATCGCTGTCAACAAGTGGGATGCTATTGAAAAAGATAACAGCACTGTAAAAAAATATACCGAGCGTATCCGACAGGTGCTTAGTTTCATGCCATATGCAGAAATTTTGTTTATTTCTGCAAAATCAGGACAGAGACTGAATAAAATATTCGAAATGATAGATGTTGTCATCGAAAATAACAGTATGCGCGTTGCAACCGGTGTCCTCAATGAAATTGTTGCGGAAGCAGTTGCCATGCAGCAGCCACCTTCTGATAAAGGTAAGCGACTGAAGATTTATTATGTGACACAGGTGTCTGTAAAGCCACCGACATTTGTTGTGTTTGTAAATGATAAGAATCTGATGCATTTTTCATATACCAGATATCTTGAGAATCGTATCCGCGATACGTTTGGATTCCAGGGTACTGCGTTGAAATTTATTACAAGAGAACGAAAGGAAGATTAAAAATGATTATCGCAAGAATCATCTCGCTGCTGATCGGCTATATTTTTGGGCTGTTTCAGACAGGATATATTTATGGAAAAAGCAAGGGAATTGATATCCGTACAGAAGGCAGCGGAAATGCAGGCACGACCAATTCGTTACGCGTGCTTGGGTGGAAAGCAGGAGCGATTACTTTTGCCGGCGATTTGTTGAAAGCGATATTTGCGGTATTACTTATTAAATTGATTTTTGGCGGTATCTATGGTGCTGATACAAAAGTGTTAGAACTGTATGCAGGATTTGGAACAGTGTTAGGACATAATTTTCCATGCTATTTGCAGTTTAAGGGAGGGAAGGGAATCGCCTGTACTTCCGGTGTGATTCTTGCTGTATGTCCGATGGCTGCACCAATCTGTCTGTTACTTTTTATTCTGGCAGTTGGAATCACAAGATATGTTTCACTGGGATCCATTCTGGTGGTATGTAGTTATCTGATTCAGGCAATTGTATTTGGACAGCTTGGCTATTTGCATATAGAAGGTGCCGTACGTATTGAATTTTATATTGTAAGTGCCTGTTTTACTGCTATGGCATTGTGGAGACACCGTGCAAATATCAAACGTCTGCTTGCAGGTACAGAGAATAAATTTGGAATGAAGAAGGAGAAATAATATGGTTGAGGTCGGAGTGATTGGAGCCGGAAGCTGGGGAATTGCGCTGGCAAAATTGTTACATACAAACGGAAACAAAGTAACGGTCTGGTCCATTGTAGAAGACGAAATTAAAATGCTTAAAGAAAAACATGAGCATGTGGATAAACTTCCGGGGGTAAAGCTTCCGGAAGATATCTTATTTACAACGGATCTGGCAGAAACGGTTCAGCAAAAAGATATGCTCGTGCTTGCCGTTCCTTCTGTATTTACCAGAAGCACAGCAAAAAGCATGGCACCTTATGTAACAGAGAAGCAGATTATCGTGTGTGTGGCAAAGGGAATTGAAGAGAGTACGCTTATGACGATTTCTGATGTCGTGGAGCAGGAGATTCCATGTGCGGATGTTTCAGTAATGTGTGGACCTTCCCATGCAGAGGAAGTTGGGATAGGACTCCCGACTACAGTAGTGGCAGGAGCAAAAACCAAGGCCACAGCTGAGCGGGTACAGGATTTGTTTATGAATGATGTATTCCGCGTGTACACAAGTCCGGATATGCTTGGTATGGAGCTGGGCGGTTCACTGAAAAACGTGATTGCACTTGCAGCCGGTATGGCAGATGGACTTGGTTATGGAGACAACACAAAAGCAGCTCTGATTACAAGAGGAATTACAGAAATTGCCCGTCTTGCCGTTGCAATGGGGGCGCATGTGGAGACTTTGTGCGGGCTGACGGGAATCGGCGATCTGATAGTAACCTGTGAGAGTAAACACAGTCGCAACCGTAAGGCGGGGATGCTCATGGGGCAAGGGTATACCATGCAGCAGGCTACCGATGAAGTCAAGATGGTAGTGGAAGGAATATATTCTGCAAAAGCAGCTCTTATGCTTGCAAAGAAATATCATGTAGAACTTCCAATCATCGAAGAAGTGAACAAAGTATTGTTTGAGAATAAGTCCGCAAAGAGCGCGGTGACAGATCTGATGATTCGTGAAAAACGTCCGGAGCATACAGAATTAGAGTGGGAGTCATAGACAAATGGAGACAATTAAGATAAAATATTTTACAGATGATATTGAAAAACTCGATTATATCGATGGAAAATCCGATTGGATCGATCTACGTGCATCTGAGGAAGTAAAACTTCATGCGGGAGAATTTGCACTGATTCCCCTCGGGGTTGCCATGCAACTTCCAAAAGGATATGAGGCACACCTTGTGCCGAGAAGTTCTACTTTTAAAACATGGGGGCTTTTACAGACGAATAGTATGGGTGTTGTGGATGGCTCATATTGTGGTGATAATGATATGTGGCGCATGCCTGTCTATGCCACGAGAGATACAGTGATTCATGTGAATGACCGCATCGCACAGTTTCGTATTATGGAAAATCAGCCAAAAATCAATTTTGAAGAAGTAGAACACCTTGCAGGTGTTGACAGAGGTGGATTCGGCAGTACAGGAAAAGCGTAAAGACATAAAGGAGGTAATTATTATGGAGAATCGTATGGTGAAATTTTATTCAAAAGAGAGTAATATGCTTGCATTGCATGCTATTCCGGGACATTTTGCAACAAGCCACTCGCACATCAACTATTATGTGGATGTGACAAGTGTAAAGACACGTGCAGGAGAGGCAAAGGAAGCTGCGAAGGTATTGTATTCAAGAATGCCAAAGACAGAGTATGTGGATACTATTGTATGTATGGACGGAACAGAAGTGATTGGAGCATTTTTAAGTCAGGAGATTGAAAATGGTGGTGTACTTTCTACGAACCGCCATGAGACTACATATGTGGTATCACCGGAGATTAACAATAACAATCAGATGCTTTTCCGTGATAACAACAAAGGCGCAATCGCAGGGAAACATGTAGTATTGTTACTTGCCACAACGACTACCGGTGAGACAATTCGCCGTAGTCTTGAGTGCATTCGTTATTATGGCGGAATCGTAGAGTGGGTTGCATCTGTATTTTCAACCATTGATTCAGTAGATGGAGTACAGGTGGAAGCTTTATTTGATAAGAATGATGTGACTGGATATGAGGCGTATAGTGCACATGATTGTCCGTTCTGCAAGAAAGGACAGAAAATCGAAGCTATGGTGAATGGATTCGGATATTCAAAGCTGTAGATCGCAGGGCATCTGCGTAGGTCATAAGGAATCCTCCCACTTACGTGGGCCCCTCCTTATGACAGGGTTCGTCAATCTGCCAATATGTTTGGAAAATATTTGGCGGTTTGACGGTGGCTTTTTTGGAGATTGTTCTGTATGATAACAATATAAGAAGTCCACACGGACAAATAAAGAAAAGAGAACTACTTAGGAGGTTTTTTCAAATGGCAAGTTTATCATTAAAGAATGTATGCAAAGTGTACTCAAATGGTTTTGAGGCAGTTAAAGATTTCAACCTTGATGTTGAAGATAAGGAGTTCGTCATCTTCGTAGGACCATCTGGATGTGGTAAGTCTACAACACTTCGTATGATCGCAGGTCTTGAGGAGATTTCTTCCGGAGAATTAACCATCGATGGAAAAGTTATGAATGATGTTGAGCCAAAGGACAGAGATATCGCAATGGTATTCCAGAACTATGCTCTGTATCCACATATGACAGTATTTGATAACATGGCATTTGGTCTTAAATTAAGAAAAGTACCAAAGGATGAAATTAAGGCAAAAGTTGAGGAAGCTGCAAGAATCCTTGACCTTGAGAAATTACTTGATCGTAAGCCAAAGGCTTTATCAGGTGGACAGAGACAGCGTGTTGCCATGGGTCGTGCAATCGTTCGTAATCCTAAGGTATTCCTTATGGATGAGCCTTTATCAAACCTTGATGCAAAGCTTCGTGTACAGATGAGATCGGAGATCGCTTCTTTACATAACAGATTAGGTGCTACAATCATCTACGTAACACATGATCAGACAGAGGCTATGACACTTGGAACAAGAATCGTAGTATTAAAAGATGGTGTTATCATGCAGGTAGATAGCCCACAGAAATTATACAATGAGCCTAACAACTTATTCGTTGCTGGATTCATCGGATCTCCACAGATGAACTTCGTAGATGCTGATGTTGTTGCAAACGGAAGCTCTGTTTCACTGAAGTTTGGTGATTATTCTGTAGTTCTTCCAGAGGATAAGTCAAAGAAAATTATTGATGGCGGATATGCAGGAAAGAAAGTTGTATTCGGTATCAGACCAGAAGATATTTCTGATGACCCAGAAATGATCCAGAAGAATGGTGATTGTGTCATCGAGTCTGATGTAACAGGATACGAGTTACTTGGTGCAGAAGTATTACTGTACTATACAGTAGCTGGTACTAACATGACAGCAAGAGTAGATTCTGATACTCCGGCCCGTTATGGTGATCACATTAAGCTTGCTTTTGATCCACATAAGATTCATGTATTCGACAAGGAAACAGAATTGACAATTACTAACTAGTTCGTTAAAATTATATAGTTGTAAATTATGAAACCGGGTGTGATTATTTACACCCGGTTTTTAACTGACATCAAATGGAGGAGAATGTATGCTTTCAAATCAGAAATTGCAGAATTCATTAGATGAGATTAAAGATATCAGTCGCATGGAATCGGCTTTGTATACATCAAAAGGAAAACTGGTGGCACATACGGAGGCGTTTCCGATTACGGATACATTGGAGCGCGTGGTTGTGGATATTACAAATTCCATGGCGGAGAGTCAGATTTATCAGGATTATCATCTGTACAAGATTATGGTGGAAGGTGAGATGGAATACATTCTTGTCTGCATGGTGACAGAGGAGAACTTTAATGTCTGTGCGCAGATGGCAGTGTGCCAGATACGTAATCTGGTTATGAGTTTTGCGGAGCAGTTTGACCGGAATAATTTTATCCAGAATATTCTTCTTGGAAATATGCTGATTGTAGATATTTATGGTAAGGCAAAAAGGCATCATATCATGGAAGGACCGCGTGTGGTATTTGTTATTGACACTGGAAATAAGAATAATGATGTGGCTATGGAACTGGTAAAAAATCTGTCGGACATAAGATCTGGAGACTTTGTCACAAGTGTAGATCAGCACAGTGTTGTTCTCGTAAAAGATGTATCCCATATCGATGATGCAGATATGGAAGAAATGTTACATGCAATTGCATGTAAATTAACGGATAACCTGCATATGGAAGCAATGATCCGTGTCCGTGTAGGTTATGGAAATGTTGTAAATCAGCTTCCCGAGATTGCAGAATCTTATCAGGAAGCAAAGATGGCATTGGAAGTAGGCCGCGTATTTTATGCGGAATACGATACGATTTCATATGGAAAATTAGGAATTGGAAGATTGATCTATCAGCTTCCGATGAGTTTATGTAATATGTTCATCAAGGAGGTATTTGGAGAGAAGATTCCGGATATCTTAGATGATGAAGAAGCAATGTCGACGATTAATAAGTTTTTTGAAAACAATCTGAATATATCGGAGACAGCCAGACAGCTATATGTACATAGAAACACATTGGTGTATCGTCTGGAGCGAATTGAAAAGGCAATCGGATTGGATATCCGTACCTTTGATGATGCGATGACATTCCGGATTGCGGTGATGGTCATTGCACACATGAAAGATCAGAGTCGAACAGAGTAAGGAGTAGGAAACATGGCAGGATATGATGCAAGCAGTATTGCGGTACTGGAAGGATTAGAGGCCGTTCGTAAGCGCCCGGGAATGTATATCGGAAGTGTTACGACCAAAGGATTGAATCATTTGATCTATGAGATTGTAGACAACTCGGTGGATGAGCATCTGGCAGGGCACTGTGATTTGATCCGGGTTGCGCTGGAAGCAGACGGTTCCTGCACCGTGTCAGATAACGGACGTGGAATTCCGGTTGGAATGCATGCAAAAGGCGTATCGGCAGCCCGTGTCGTATTTTCCACCCTTCATGCAGGCGGAAAATTTGATAATAACGCATACAAGACAAGCGGTGGTCTGCATGGTGTCGGTTCTTCGGTCGTGAATGCATTGTCTACTTATATGGATGTGCAGATCAGCCGTGAGGGATATATTCATCATGACCGCTATGAGAAGGGCGTTCCGGTAATCGAATTGGAAAACGGCCTTCTTCCGAAACTGGGTAAGACAAAAAAGACAGGAACTAAGATTAATTTTCTTCCGGATCCGGAAATTTTTGAAAAGACACGGTTTAAGGAAGAAGATGTCAAAAGCCGTATGCACGAGACGGCATACTTGAATCCAGCACTTACCATAATCTATGAAGACCGGAGAAAACCGGAAGTAGAGCATATTGAATTTCATGAACCGGATGGAATTGTTGGATTTGTAAAGGATCTGAACAGTAATATTGAAACACTTCATGATGTCATCTATTTTAAAGGCGAGAGTGAGGACATTGCGGTAGAAGTCGCTTTTCAGTATACAAGCGAATTTCATGAGAATATAATGGGCTTTTGTAATAATATTTATAATTCCGAGGGCGGAGCACATCTGACCGGTTTTAAGACAGCGTTTACAACGATTATTAATTCCTATGCCAGAGAACTTGGTATTTTAAAGGATAAAGACGCGAATTTTAACGGAGCAGACGTTCGTAATGGAATGACTGCAGTCATTTCAATCAAGCATCCGGATCCACGATTTGAGGGACAGACAAAAACAAAGCTTGATAATCAGGATGCAAACCGTGCAACGGCAAAAGTCACAAGTGATGAAGTTCCGTTGTATTTTGACAAGAACTTAGAAACATTAAAGACGGTGATCGGCTGCGCGGAGAAAGCCGCCAAAATCCGTAAAGCAGAGGAAAAAGCAAGAACCAATCTGCTGACCAAGCAGAAATTTTCCTTTGATTCCAACGGAAAGCTTTCCAACTGTGAGAGCCGCGATGCCTCCAAGTGCGAAATATTTATCGTCGAGGGAGATTCTGCCGGTGGTTCGGCAAAGATGGCAAGAAACCGTATGTATCAGGCAATCATGCCTATCCGCGGTAAGATTTTAAATGTTGAGAAAGCAAGTATTGACAAAGTATTGGCAAACGCGGAAATCAAGACGATGATTAATGCTTTTGGCTGTGGATTTTCGGAAGGATACGGAAATGATTTCGACATTACAAAGCTGCGTTATGACAAGATCATTATCATGGCAGATGCCGATGTAGATGGTGCCCATATTTCTACGCTTCTTCTGACACTATTTTATCGATTTATGCCGGAACTCATTTTTGAGGGACATGTCTATGTGGCGATGCCACCTCTGTATAAAGTGATTCCGTCCAAAGGAAAAGAAGAATATCTGTATGATGATGCGGCTTTGGATAAATACCGCAGAACACATACCGGAAACTTTACACTGCAAAGATACAAAGGTCTTGGCGAGATGGATGCAGACCAGCTTTGGGAAACTACATTAAATCCGGAGACCCGTATGATGAAACGAGTCGAAATTGAAGATGGAAGAATGGCTTCCGATGTTACGGCGATGCTGATGGGAACGGATGTGCCACCTCGTAAGGCATTTATTTATGAGCATGCAAATGATGCACAACTCGACATATAGAATTTGCAAAATAGAATATAAAGAGAGGAACTAATTATGGAACAGAGTATCATACAGACCGAATATTCGGAGTTGATGCAGAAGTCATATATTGATTATGCCATGAGCGTTATTATATCCCGTGCGCTTCCGGATGTGCGTGATGGACTCAAACCGGTACAGAGACGTACCCTCTATGATATGTATGAACTGGGAATTCGTTACGATAAGCCTTATCGAAAGAGTGCGCGTATTGTTGGTGATACCATGGGTAAATATCATCCGCATGGAGATTCTTCCATTTATGACGCACTTGTTGTGATGGCACAGGATTTCAAAAAGGGACTGCCTTTGATCGATGGACATGGAAACTTTGGTTCTATCGAGGGCGATGGTGCCGCTGCCATGCGATACACCGAGGCGCGTTTACAGCGTGTGACACAGGAAGCGTATCTGGCGGATCTCGACAAAGATGTTGTGGATTTTATGCCAAACTTCGATGAGACGGAAAAAGAACCTGTCGTGCTTCCGGTAAAGGTACCGAATCTTCTGATCAATGGAGCGGAAGGTATTGCTGTTGGTATGGCAACTTCTATTCCACCACACAATTTTGGCGAGGTGATAGATGGTGTGATTGCCTATATGAAAAACCCGGATATTACGACCGCTGAAATGATGCAGTATATACCGGGACCTGATTTTCCAACCGGAGGCATTGTTGCAAATAAGGACGATCTTGCGGCAATTTACGAATCCGGTATGGGTAAAATCAAAATCCGCGGGAAAGTCGAAGTGGAGAAACAAAAAGGCGGAAAAGAACGTCTGGTCATCACGGAGATTCCATACACCATGATTGGTGCAAACATTGGTAAATTCTTAAATGATGTCTACAATCTGGTAGAGACGAAGGCGACAAGCGATATCGTGGATATTACGAACCAGTCTTCCAAAGAAGGTATCCGTATTGTTCTGGATTTGAAAAAGGGCGCAGATATTGACGCTTTGGAGAATCTCCTTTATAAAAAGACAAAGCTGGAAGATACGTTTGGTGTCAATATGTTAGCGGTCGCTGATGGTAGACCGGAGACGATGGGAATCGTACCGATTATCCGCCATCATGTGAAGTTCCAGTATGAGATTGCAACGAGAAAATACAACACGCTGTTACAAAAGGAGTTGGACCGCAAGGAAATTCAGGAAGGCCTGATCCGCGCATGTAACGTTATCGATCTGATCATTGAAATCCTGCGTGGAAGCCGTAACATTAAAGATGCGAAGGCCTGTCTGACAGAAGGAAATACAGATAATATTACATTTAAGAATCCGGCATCCAAAGTTATGGCACAGCAGTTGAATTTTACAGAGCGTCAGGCACAGGCAATCCTTGAGATGCGTCTGTACAAGCTGATTGGTCTGGAAATTGAAGCATTGATGAAAGAGCATGATGAGACATTAGCCAATATCAATAAATATCAGGATATTCTCGAACATCGTTCGTCTATGGCAAAGGTTATTATTAAGGAATTGCAGGCATTCAAGAAAGCATACGGCAAAGAAAGAAAAACGGTGATTGACAACCTCAAGGAAGCTGTTGTTGTGGCAAAACAGATCAAAGAGCAGGATGTTGTATTCCTGATGGATCGTTTTGGATATGCAAAGACCGTGGATGTCTCCGTATATGAAAGGAATAAGGAGACTGCGGATGCCGAGAACCGATGCATTTTTAAATGTAAGAATACCGATAAGATCTGTATTTTTACCGACAAGGGACAGTTGCATCTACTGAAAGTGTTAGATCTTCCATATGGCAAGTTCCGGGATAAGGGGACACCAATCGATAATGTCTGCAATTATGACAGTAAGGAAGAAAATTTTGTATATATTACAAGCCTTGCACATGTAAGCTGCAGCAAAGTGCTTTTTGGAACGAAACAGTCCATGTTAAAAGTGGTGGACGGAGCAGAGTTTGTGGTAGCAAAGAAAACGACTGCGGCAACAAAACTTATGGATGAGGATGAGGTTCTTACCGTGCAGGTATTAGATGGGGATGAAACGCTTGTTATGGCATCTGCAAAGGATATGTTCCTGCGCATTGACTGTGGACAGATTCCACAGAAGAAAAAGATGGCTGTGGGAGTCCGGGGCATGAAGCTTGGTGCAGGCGATGAATTGAAACATATCTATGTTCTTCACGAAGGAGAGACGAAGGAAGTGGAAGTCAAAGATAAGATGATTGCACTTCAACGTCTTCATGTAGGAAACCGCGACACGAAAGGAGTAAAGAAGTAACATGATGACATATGCACAGGCACGCAGGTTTGCACAGGAAGCTTCCAAAAGCGGAAGCGTTCTGGGACTTGCAAGTATTCGTGCACTGATGAGTGAATTGAACGATGTGCAGCAGACACTTCCAATCATTCATCTTGCAGGAACGAATGGAAAAGGCTCTGTGGGTGCCTATCTGGCTTCCATCTTTTGTGCAGCGGGACTTTCTGTGGCAAGGTACACGTCTCCGGCGGTATTTGATCCGCTTGAAGTATTTACTTACAATGGAGAGAACATAACAGAAAGTGAATATGCAAAGGTAATGTCACAGGTAAAGGATGCCTGTGACATTATGGTATCTGCCGGGAAGGAATGTCCGACCATATTTGAGATTGAGACAGCAGTCGCTTTTCTTTGGTTTTATGAAAAAAAGCCGGATATCGTATTGCTTGAGACCGGTATGGGCGGTGCTACAGATGCAACCAATTTAATTACACATCCGCTGGCATCGGTAATCACAACAATCAGCATGGATCATATGCAGTTTCTTGGAAATACTTTAGGAGAGATCGCAGCAGTAAAAGCCGGAATTATAAAAGAAAACTGTCCGGTCTTTTCCGCTCCGCAAAAGCCGGAGGTTATACAGGTACTAAAGAAAACAGCAGAAGAGAAGCATGCAGGGATTACCTTCGTGGATGGAGAAAAACTTCAGATTCGGGAAGAAAAGCCGGGGACAATGGCCTTTTCCTGTTGCCTGGAGACAGGAAACGCAAAAGAACATACTGTTTGTGAACTGACTACGTCGATGTCCGGACATTATCAGATGCGAAATGCAGCACTGGCTGCAAATGTGGCATTCCAACTTTTTCCAAAAGTGAAAGCAAATGATTCTGCGACAGAAACGCAACGCGAGGAAATTCTGGCTTTGATTCAGAAGGGGATTGCGGATGCCAGTTGGCCGGGACGGTTTGAAGTCCTTGGAACGAATCCGCTTTTTGTGATCGATGGAGCGCATAACGAGGATGCGGCAAAGGAATTGGCAGCAACCATAGAAAATTGTTTTACAAATACAAAATTAACTTATATAATAGGAGTGCTGGCGGACAAGGAGCATGATAAGATGCTCCGGCTTATGAGCCCGTATGCCTGCCGTGTGTATACGGTTACACCGGACAATACAAGGGCATTGAGTGCAAAAGCACTGGCCGCTGAGGCGAGAACATATTATGAACATGTAACTGAGGCTTCTTCCGTGGAACAGGCATTAAGTTTTGCGTTGGAACACGAAGAACCGGTGCTTGCATTTGGTTCGCTGTCCTATCTGGGGCAGTTGCGTAACGCATACAAGAAGCAGAATAGGAAAAAAGATGGATAAAGATAAGATAAAGCAGGGCGTGAAATTAATACTCGAGGGTGTCGGGGAAGATGTATCCCGTGAGGGACTTTTAGAGACACCGGACCGTATCGCGCGTATGTATGAGGAAATATTTGCAGGACTTACCGCTGATGCAGGGGAACATCTTGCAAAAAGATTTCATGTAGACAACAATGAGATGGTGATCGAGAAAGATATCACATTTTATTCCATGTGTGAGCACCATCTGTTGCCTTTTTACGGAAAAGCCCATGTGGCCTACATTCCAGACGGAGAGGTAGTCGGGATCAGCAAGCTTGCACGTACGGTAGAAGTATATGCCAGACGGCCACAGATCCAGGAGCGTATGACGGGACAGATTGCAGATGCGATGATGGAACATTTGAAACCAAAGGGCGCAATCGTTATGATCGAAGCAGAGCATATGTGCATGACGATGCGTGGAATCAAGAAGCCGGGAAGCAAGACGGTAACTTTTGCGACCCGCGGCATTTTTACAGAACAGGATGCATTGTGCAACCGCTTTTTTGACCTTGTGAAAAACTAGAAACAGCACCAGAAAGGATTGCAGAAATGAAGATCGGCAACAGAGAATTTGATGTGAATAATGACACTTATGTGATGGGAATATTGAATGTGACTCCGGATTCTTTTTCGGATGGCGGAAAATTCAACAATCTGGAAGCAGCACTTGCCCATACAGAGGAAATGATAAAGGAAGGTGCCACGATTATTGATGTTGGTGGGGAATCCACACGTCTGGGGTATACATTGATTTCGGATGAGGAAGAAATCGGACGCGTTGTGCCGGTCATTCGTGCAATCAAAGAAAAGTTTGATATTCCGGTATCTATTGATACGTATAAAAGCAAAGTTGCAAAAGCAGCGATCGCAGCAGGTGCGGATCTGGTAAATGATATCTGGGGATTAAAATACGACAAAAACATGGCGAAAGTCATTGCGGATGCGGGTGTGGCCTGCTGTCTGATGCACAATCGTGACAATATGGAGTACACCAGTTTTATGGATGATATGCTTGCTGATCTGCGGGAAACCATACAGTTGGCAAAAGAGGCCGGGATTGCGGATGATAAGATCATGCTTGATCCGGGTGTCGGTTTTGCAAAGTCCTATGAGAACAATCTCGAAGCAATCCAGAAAGTAGGAAGACTGCATGAACTTGGTTATCCGGTTCTTCTTGGAACTTCCAGAAAATCAGTGATAGGTCTGACACTTGATACAACAAAAGATGAGCGTGTGGAAGGCACACTGGTTACAACTGTGTTTGGTGTGCAGCAGGGATGCGCTTTTGTACGTGTACATGATGTAAAAGAAAATATGCGTGCAATCCGTATGACACAGGCAATTTGCCGAAAGCAATCGTAAAAGGCTGATGTTCAATGCGGGAGGAGCACGAATGGATTATATTAAAATTACAGGATTAAAAATATTTGCACACCACGGGGTGCTTCCGGAGGAGAAAAAGAATGGGCAGGATTTCTATATCAATGCCCGTCTTTTCTATTCTATGAAACAACCGGGAAAGACCGATGATTTGAATGATGCAATCAATTATGCACAGGTGTGTGCATTCATGACAGAGACATTTACTGCGCAGAGCTTTGATCTGATCGAGGCAGCAGCGGAGCATCTGTGCCATGCAGTATTACAGGAATTTTGCGCTCTGGAAAAGATAGAACTTGAACTTTGCAAACCACATGCACCGATTGGACTGCCGTTTACGGATGTATCGGTCAACATGACCAGACAGTGGCATAAGGCGTTTGTTGCAGTCGGATCGAACATGGGAGATTCCAGTGAATTGATTACAAATGGATTAAAGGAACTGGAAAGTTGTCCGGATATCCGGGGGGGCAAGAAATCATCACTGATTGTCACAAAACCATATGGTCCGGTAGAACAGCCGGATTTTCTCAACGGATGTGTTTCTTTTGAGACACTTCTCGACCCGGAGGAACTTCTTGTGCTTTTACATAAGATCGAGGCACATGCCAACCGGGAGCGCAAGATTCACTGGGGTCCACGCACGCTTGATCTGGACATTATTTTCTATGACAAGCTGGTGTATGAGAGTGACGATTTGATCATTCCTCACGTTGATATGCAAAACCGCACATTTGTATTGCAGCCGTTGGCGGAGCTTGCACCGAATGAAAGACATCCGGTTCTTGGGCTCACAGTAAGCCAAATGCTGCAGGCGCTGGAAGAAAACGTACAGTAGATGCTGTGCGGGACAGAAAAAAGAAACAGGAGAATAGACTTGAAGGCAATATTATTTGATCTTGATGGAACACTTATTGATTCCTCGGAAGGCATTACAAAATCCGCACAGTATGCGCTGGCACATTACGGCATCGAAGAAACCGATTTAAAAAAGCTGTATTTCTTTATCGGGCCGCCTTTGTCCGTGACGTTTCAGACGCACTACGGTTTTTCGGAAAAAAAGGCGTATGAAGCAGTGCAGGTATACAGAGAACGTTACAACAAAATCGGCATTTTCGAATGCAGCCTTTTCCCGGGCGTGGAGACATGCATTCGTCAGCTGAAAGAAAGTGGATATATGATCGGTATGGCATCTTCCAAGCCGGAAGAATCCTGCAAACGAATCTTAGATCATTTTGGAATTCTGGATTTATTTGACGATGTGGTAGGAGCCACCTTTGATGGAAGAATCGATAAAAAAGAGGAAGTATTAAACGAAGTGATGCGTCGCTGGAGCGACATCCAAAAGGATGAGATGTGTCTGATCGGTGATACAATGTTTGATGTGGAAGGCGCAAATCAGGTAGGAATCCCATGTTATGCAGTAAGCTTTGGCTTTGGAGATGTCGGTAAGATGCTGGCGGCCGGGGCAGTGGATGTCTGTGATGACATGAAGGATTTGCAGAGCATTATTGAAAAACATTGTTCATAAAGGGGAGGATTTGTATTGATGAAACAGAAAAAGAACATATTCGTACAGATCTGGTATGTGGTGTATCCGCTTCTTTTCTATTATGCTGTGGCACTGATCGCGATGTCGTTATGTCAGTGGCTGCTTGGCAGCGATGATGAACATTTTGTTATGTGCCAGCTGGTATCGACTGTGATTACGATTCCATTTATGATGCCGTTTTACCGGTCGGCAAATTATTTTGATTTTTCTGTTGTGAAATCATCCGGTGATCAGGTCAAAAAGAAAAGCAGTCTGCCGGAGGGATGCATAAAAAATATTATCTTTTCGGTAATCATTGTTTTGTGCATCAGCTTTGCATTGAATAATCTGATTTCCATGACACCGCTCGTTGAGTGGTCAAAAGGATATCAGCAGGCGAATGCAGGATTTTATGGAAGTACGCTGGGACTGGAAATTCTCAGTTCGGCAATCTGTACACCGATTTTGGAAGAAATGGTTTTCCGCGGCATTTTGTTTGGAAGAATTCGTGGCATGATGGCAAAGATTCCTGCTGTATTGGTGTCTGCGCTTATTTTTGCGGCATTGCATTTTAATATTGTGCAGTTTATTTATGCATTTCTATTGGGAATCGTTCTTGCATTTTTGATGGAAAAAGCAGGACATGTGTATGTTGCAATTGCTGGTCATATGGCAGCCAATCTTCTTGCGGTATTGCGCACAGAACTTGGACTTTTTTCCAATATGACGGACAAAAGCATCAGCGCATGGGTGATTTCGGTTCTCGTGCTTGTTGTGGGAATTGTTGTATTGTATTGGCATTTGCAGAAGGAAAAGGGGGCATAGCGTGGATTATCAGAAGCTGGAAAACAGTCTGATCGATGTCATCAAGGAGGAACAGGCAAAGCTTGGGTATCGTAAGGAAGAAATTCGTCTGTATTACCCGCTTGGTTCGTTGAATCATTTCTTTGATACGAATGGAAATGAAGAAGAGATGACAGAGTTGCTAAAGGGATTCACTGCATATACCAAAGAACGTCTTGGTGAAGTGCGTTACAGTAATCGCGGGGAGCGATTTTGCTTTTTCATTCCTCCCGAGGGAAGTGAATATGTGCATATTCATACACCCGAAAAGGAATTCATTAAAGAACTTGTTGCGCTTGTGGGAAAGCATGGCTGTACCATGGAAGACATCCGGGCACTTTTTTTGCATACGGAAAAGAAGATACACCGGGAAGCGATTGCCAATGGAGAATTCGATGAACTGATTTATTTTGAAGATGACACAGAGGACCCGTATTATTATTGTTTTAAGGATGAGGGATGTCATATCATTTATCATCGCTTTCTGCCGGAAGATTATGCAGATTTTGAATTTTAAATTATTCTATGATATGAGGGTCAAAAGGTATTTTGCCCTTCATTTATGATT
>OHXZ01000293.1_pt1 | contig 19905 bp, 18 predicted proteins | sample 1580021 | NCBI WGS metagenome assembly OHXZ01 (sample SAMEA3882520, study PRJEB24775) | human gut metagenome | biome: human-associated habitat; feature: intestine environment; material: feces | place: Netherlands | collected 2009/2010
CGATCACACCATCGGACACTTCTCTTTTGATGATCTTTGCGGTTGCAACATCGCAGACATCCGATAAGGAGATAAAATCTCCAAAAGAGGACATACGGTCAGCTCCTCTGGCTCTTGCATAGGCATTTGCAAGTGGAGTAAACTCCATATCCATATCGTCTACCCAGTAAATTTTCTTTTCCACATCACTCATCGGGAGTCCGACTGCTGCGCCTGCCGGTGATACATGTTTAAAAGAAGTTGCTGCCGGAAGTCCGGTTGCCTTCTTTAATTCCTTTACCAGCTGCCATCCATTAAAAGCATCCAGAAAATTGATATATCCGGCTCTTCCGCAGAGCACCTTAATCGGCAGATCTTTGCCATCTGCCATATAGATTCTGGCCGGTTTCTGATTTGGGTTACATCCGTATTTTAATTCATATTCCTGCATGATTTTCTCCTTATTTTTGTATTCTACTTTTACTGTTATTTCTGTTGCAATTATTTGTTTTTATTAACAATGCGGGACTCATATTTTCCTGTTTCAATATCAATAAAACGAACAAACAGGGAAACTTTGTTGTCCTCATTTAAATTTTCCCATACCATCTGTGTAAAGGTATCAATGTCACCGTCAATATCTACCCATGTCGGTTCTCCTTCAAAACTTGGAAGCGGATTTCCATCTCCCATATAAGTGTGAATGAAATGTCCTTCTCCTGCAACCGGATTCGAATATGCAAAAGTATAACGATTGCATGCATCCGGATTTCCATTGTTGCTCTTTAAAATGGACATTGCATAATTGAACTCACCCTTATCGATATGCATGATTCCTGAAATACGTGGTGTATAATTTGGTGCATCCGGCTCGAACTCTCTCGTACGAAGTGCCTGCTCAAATGTCTGCTGCTTGTCCATCAATTCGTAGATTGTATCGGTCTGATCACCGTTTGTTACAATTGTCTTGTTCCCAAGTACACGTACCGGTGCGTAAATAATCAGACTTGGATCTTCTAACTTGGAAGGATCAAATGCCTGTGTGCGGATGCCTTCGCCATCCTCTACAAAGACACGATTACGGCTGTTTGCGCTTCTTCCCATGATAAAATATGCAGTTACCGCCTTCTTACCATCTTTTGATTTTCCGATTACGATTCCTCTTCCCGGATAAGTTGTTGCAGCTAATTCTTTGCTCAGTGCTACCTTTTGCATTTTTGATCTCCTTTCGCATAAAACATCATCTTTTATTCAATCAATTGTATGAAAAAAGCCGACACATCTGAGAACTTACACAATAGCATATAAGGTAATGCGCACTGCATTGCCCTCAAATGTGCAGGTTGCCCAGACGGTCGGCAATTGCAACGTTTCTATGAATCGTTGCCGCGATGTCCCGAAGAGACATTGCCTTTCCCAGCAGTTAAAAACTGCCTGATGTTATACTCCACGTGGTTCTTCCACATAAATTCCGTCAGTCATATAACTAAATTTATTTAAGCATGGAAACATAAAGTTGTCAAGAAAGTTTCTCTTCTTAAAATTATTAGTAATTTTTATGTTACTGTTCACATCGACGGTGTGAACTGCAATTTTTCATATTTACAGATGCCCTGCTGATACCAGTTGCAGCTGGCACAGCTCTCGGCAAAGACGTCTTTTGTCAGATATTTTTTGGAATGCTGCAGCAATTGTGTATAGGTGTATATTTCACCTTCTGTCAAATGCAGCGGTGCAAGCAGCTTCCTGTCTTTAATTGCTACATGGTTGTCTCCATTTGTGCAAAAGTCATTTCCCAAACGATTCGGACAATTCGCACATATTGCATCCGCTTTTGCAACCAGTCGCAATGGCTGATCCGGATTCTTTCGCAGATCCGAAACAATAGCCGTCATATTTTCACAAAAATCTCCATCATATCCCAATCCCTGATACAACTGTGTGCATAAAATATGATGTACACGAAATTCTCTGTATTTATGCATGTGCCTTTTTTTCATTCTCCCAATCCAGTAAGTTTGTAGAACGAAGTGCACGACGAATTGCAAGCGCTACCAGATAAGCACCAATCACAGATGCAATATCTTTTGCAAGATAAGGAACAGAACCTTTTATTGCTGCGACTGCCCATGATAAATTTGCCACATATTTTAACCGAATAATACCAAGGATGTGACAAGCCGCCAATCCAAGTGCTGAAAATACTACAAGCCAGACAATACCTTTGACACCCTTCTTCATATAAACTCTTCCGATTCCACAAAGGAATGTCATAATAATAAATCCAAAAAGATATCCGCCAGTTGCACCAGTCAGAATACCTACTCCCGCTGACATTCCGGCAAATACCGGCACGCCGATTGCTCCAATCAGGATATAAAGAATTGTAGAAAGTGTTCCATACTTCCATCCAAGTACATATCCACACAGCGCCATTGCAAATGTCTGTAAAGTAAAAGGCACTCCCCATGGTGTTGGAATCTGCATAATAGACAATACCGATATAACGGCTGTAAACATAGCAACCATACATATGGTTCGAACTGATAATTTCATAATGTTTCTCCCTTCATTTTGAATATCATGTTTTCATAGAAAACTTGACACTATCATCTTGTTCGTCAAATATATTAGTACTTCTTTTTCAAAGTGTCAACCCTCAATCATTCAAAGTTAACATTCGTAAAACTATGGCTGCTCTTCTCACTAGATTCCATATAATTTACCTTATATGTCCAATCTTTCTATTTTTTGTGGACATTACACTTTTTCTTTTACGCGTCTCGTAGCTTTCTCGTCAATTTTTAAATGAATGAATTGGAGCCGGGATACGGCCTTTGCGGTTGATGAAGTCTGCGCATGAATATGGATTCACTGGCATAACCGGTGCATATCCAAATAAGCCACCAAATTCTACTTTATCACCAACACCTTTTCCGATTGCCGGAATCAGACGTGCTGCAGTTGTTTTCTGATTTACCATTCCGAGCGCCATCTCATCTGCGATCATTCCGGAAATCGTTGTTGCCTTTGTATCTCCAGGAATTGCAATCATATCAAGACCTACAGAACATACACAGGTCATTGCCTCTAACTTCTCAAGGGTAATTGCATTTGCTTCTACGGCATTGATCATTCCCTGATCTTCACTCACCGGAATGAATGCTCCACTGAGTCCTCCTACATAGGAAGATGCCATAACGCCACCCTTCTTTACCTGATCATTCAACATGGCAAGTGCTGCAGTTGTACCCGGTGCACCTGCATACTCAAGACCACACTCGCAGAGAATATCTGCAACACTGTCACCAATTGCAGGAGTCGGAGCAAGGGAAAGATCGATAATTCCAAATGGAATACCAAGCTTTTTGGATGCTTCCTGTGCTACCAGCTGTCCAACACGTGTTACCTTAAATGCAGTCTTCTTTATTGTCTCACAGAGAACTTCAAAACTCTCTCCACGCACTTTTTCCAATGCGGTCTTTACAACACCCGGTCCACTGACTCCGACATTGATGACAGCGTCGGCTTCTGTTACTCCATGGAACGCACCTGCCATAAACGGATTATCATCTGGTGCATTACAGAATACCACCAGCTTCATACAATCTGCAGAATCATTATCCTTGGAGATTTCTGCTGTCTGTAAAATAATTTCACCCATAAGGCGGACCGCATCCATATTGATTCCGGTCTTTGTCGATGCAAGGTTTACTGAACTGCAGACTCTCTCTGTGTTATGTAATGCCTGTGGAATAGAACGAATCAGAAGTTCATCTGCCTTTGTCATTCCTTTAGATACCAGTGCAGAATACCCACCGATCAGGTTAACACCTACCGCCTTTGCTGCACGGTCAAGTGTCGCTGCAATCGTTGCAAAATCCTCTGAAGTCTTACATGCTGCACCACCGACCAAAGCGATTGGTGTCACAGAAATTCTCTTATTTACAATTGGAATGCAATAGTTATTCTCAATGCTCTCTCCAACAGCCACCAGATCCTTGGCAACGGTTGTAATTTTGTTATAAATGTTCTCATTTAAACGATCCAGATCAGAATCAATACAATCCAAAAGGCTGATACCTAATGTGATGGTACGCACATCCAGATTCTCTTTCTCGATCATTTCATTGGTTTCGATTACTTCTCCGATATTTATCATGAATTTACTCCTTCTGGCAAACAATATTAGATACGGTGCATTTTCTCAAAGATTTCTTCACGCTGACATTTGATCACAACGCCAATCTCTTCTCCGAGTTTTTCCATCTCATCTGAAATTGCAGCAAATGACTTTGTGGCACCACTGATGTCTGTAATCATCATCATGTTAAAATATCCGGAAACGATTGTCTGGGAAATATCCAGAATATTGACTCCGTTTTCTGCAAGGTATGTACAAACTTTTGCGATAATACCTACGGTATCCTTTCCTACTACGGTAATAATTGTCTTATCTACTGTCTTTTCCATTTTTATTCTCCTTTTTATTGTGCACGAAGTACCGGCGAAACGGCGTCTCTTTTGGCTACATACATCGGGAAATCATCTGCTTTGTATGGATTATCTCCACTCGTAACCTCCAAACGCACCGCCTCATAGGCCAGTTCCTCGTAATTATTTTCTTTGCTCAGGTGGCCCAGCATAACTGTTCCAAATTTATCATGAAGAAGTTCGCCAAGCAGCTGCCCGCTTCGCTCATTCGACAAATGCCCTCTGTCTCCCATAATACGTCTCTTCAACGGATAGGGGTATGCGCCTGTCTCCAACATATGTATATCATGATTTGCTTCCAGCAGAAGAACTTCCAAGCCCTGAAGTTCCTGTATTATGGCATCATCATAGGTTCCAAGATCTGTAACAACCGCAAAAACATGATGATCCTTTTTGATACGGTATGCCACCGGTTCAGCTGCATCATGCGAAATCGGAATCGGTGTAATTTCTAAATCACCAATTGAAAATTCTTCCATTGGTGTAATGGGGTGAAAAAGACTTTCATCAATTTTTCCCACAGACTTTACATTTTTTATTGCATCAATGGTTCCAGGTGTCGCATACAGCGGCAGACCATAGCGCCTTGCCATCACACCAAGTCCCGCGATATGGTCAATATGCTCATGTGTCACAAGTATCCCCTGCATATCCTGGCTTTTTAAATCAATAGCATTGAGTCCGTTCTCGATCTTTTTCCCGCTGATGCCTGCATCGATCAGTACATGGGAATCGTCTGACCCTACACAGATACAATTGCCACTGCTTCCACTCGCAATACTACATAATTCTAACATGTTAATTCTCTTTCCAGTATAATTCGATGTTGTCCCCATTGGCCAGTGGCTGCGAAAATTCTGCTTCTTTTCCATTGACTAATGTTGCAATGGCGCGCCCTTTTCCAGCAGACAAATCAAAGGAATACCAGTCAAATACATCGACAAAGATATAATTTTGCTTTCCTGTCATGGTCACAGACTCTCCGTTTACCATAACGGTAACGGATCCTTCCGGTTTTTCTGGAGCTTCCTCTTCTTTCTCTTCCGGAGACTCATCCTCTAAGGACACTTCCGAAGAAGTATCACTTATTGTAGCATTATAACGATTCTCCGGCTCCGGCGCAACCCCAAAGGAGAGAACCGTCCAGTCAATCGTAAAATTTTCATATACTAGTGTGTCAAAATCTGCAAGCCGGTTGTTGACGAGAATCTCATGATCTGTATCTACTTCCACATCCATGAACTCTGCAACCTGACGTACCGTATAATAATTTCTTGCCTCAATGACATCGCCTTCTTTGATCTCGTAAGAACCCGGTTCCAATTGTCCGTTGACTTCTACAAATTTTGGACAAACAACGGTTTTTCCATTGATGATTACCGTAAGCGTAGACTCATGATATTCCTCTAACTGTTCGATTGTGTATACCGCATCCGCACCGGCTGTAGATGGTTCAATGGTAACTTCGCAGTTTGGAACAAGTGGGGTATTAATGTTTGCCGGTCTGCCGTTCAAAGTTACAATCGCAGGTTCTCCGGCCTCGCCTCTTGCAATTCTCGCCGCACCATTCACAACAAAATTGATTGGCATACCTCGTTTAGGAAAAAGCTCGTCATTCGGAAATCCCGCCTGTAATGCTGCGTCCACGATCGTCAAACGATTATTGTCATATAACTTCAAGCGCTCTCCATTGAATTTCATCATAATAAAATTATTCCGTTGCTCATAATAATTCAGACAAATTCCAATCGGAGTCACAAGGAGTGGATCCTTATGGATATCTTCCTGTTCGAAGACAACTTCTTTGAGAACTTCCTCTCCACGTAATGCCACACGTTCCTCCGGCAAATCAAGCCGTTTGGCCAGCATTTGCGTGAATCCGTGGATTTTTCCACCACCTCCTACGACAAAGCAGGCACTGACCGTCTTATCTCCATTTAATTCCATGATCTTTGCAGCTACTTCGGAAGTAATCTTATCCACCGTAGGCTCTACAAGATCCCAGATTTCTTTAGAAGGAATTGTATGAGAAATACTCATGATATCTTCATATGTCACTTCATTCTCTGTAGTCGATGCCAGTTTCATCGCCTCGGCGGTCTTAAAATCTACAAGAAAATGCTGAACGATTAATTCCGTCAATTCATCTCCTGCATATGGAATCATGCCATATGCAATAATACTTCCTTCTTTTGTCACAGAAATATCAGAAGTTCCCGCACCCACATCAACCAGTGCAATATTTAGCATGCGGTAATTTTCCGGAATAGCTACATTGATAGCAGCAATTGGCTCCAAAGTCATGTTTGCGACCGTAAGCCCTGCCTGCCCTACTGCAGAATACAATCCATCTACTACATCTTCCGGAAGAAATGTTACGATAATGTCTTCACCAATCTTTGTTGCTTTATGATCCTCAAGACTTATAAATACTTCATCATTCAAAAAATATTTCACAACCGAATAACCCACGCAATAAAATTTATACTGTGTGTCATTTGCTTCTTTTAAAATATCCTGAGCTTTTTCAATTCCCAGCAAATCGAGTGTATGAATATCCTCTCCGGTAACAATGCTCTCCTCCGCATACTCATACTCAACATGTGTAGTAACCGTCTTTAACACACGACCAGCGGCTGCAATACACACATCACTCAGCGGTTCATTCAGCTGTGCTTCGAGTTCTGCTTTCACCTGGCCAATAATTCGTCCGACCTTACCGATATCATGAATCTGCCCATCCAGCATTGCACGGGTTTCGTGCTGTCTCACACACTGCGCTGTCACTATAAATTTGTCATCTTCTGTCCGGTATCCCACAGTTCCCACCACATTGCGGGTTCCAATGTCCAAACCAAATACGTTACTCATATGTGTCTCTCCCTCAACGCCTTATCAATCTGTGCCAGCGTCTGTTCAATTCTTCCATCGTTATTAATGACCAGCTGACAGTTTTTTCGATATGCATCCTCGCTCAGCTGACTATCAAAAATCTGGTCAATTTTTGTATCTGAATATCCTCTTGAAATTTTCAGACGCTCTCTTCGAATTTCTCTATCCGTATAAATATACCAAAGTTCATCACATATTTCATCATAATGTTCTTCAATAAGCAAAGCCGCTTCCAATACCAGAAGCTTGCGAACACCGCCTTCTCTTTCAGCCTGTACCTGCTCACACACATACTCTTTGACTGCCGGATGAACAATTCCATTAAGTAAATTTCTTTTTTCCTCGTCTGCAAAAATCACAGATGCCAGTTTTTTACGGTCAAAATGACCATCTTTCTGAAAAATATCTTCGTTTCTGAATAGCTCCGCTAGTTTTTCAAAGCACTCCGTTCCCGGTTCCATAAGTTCATGAGCAATTTCATCTGCAAGCATAACTCTGGTTCCATGATGTCTGCCAAGATAATTTAATATCTCTGATTTTCCGGCTCCCACACCGCCTGTAATTCCAACAAAAAGCATATCAGCCTCCTAATGTGCATCATACCAATCATATCCGGTTTCTGTTCCCACTGCAAGCTCTACACTTAAATCTGCCGCGCTTTGCATTTCCTGTTCCAAAAGAGCTATCACTGCGTCTTTTTCTTCTTCTGCAGTCTCAATCAAAAGTTCATCGTGTACCTGTAAGATCAGTCTTGATTTGTAATTTTCGCGAATCAGACGGTCATGCACACGGATCATCGCAATTTTAATAATATCTGCTGCAGTTCCCTGGATTGGCGCGTTCATTGCAACACGCTCCCCAAACTGCCGCTGCATATAATTGCTGGATGAAAGTTCCGGAATCGGGCGAATTCTTCCATATAAAGTTTTGGTAACACCTTTTTCTTTCGCCTCCGCAACCGTGCGGTCTAAAAATTCCTTGATTTTTGGATAAGTTTCAAAATAACTGTCAATATATCCCTGTGCCTCTTTCTGTCCGATATCAAGATCCTGACTCAGTCCAAATGCGCTGATTCCATATACAATGCCAAAATTGACCGCTTTGGCATTTCGTCGCTGTAAATCGGTCACCTCATCAAACGGCACATGAAATACTTTGGAAGCCGTACTTCTATGAATATCCTGATTTTCCCGGAACGCCTCAATCAACTGCTTATCTCCGGACATATGTGCCAGAAGACGAAGTTCGATCTGTGAGTAATCAGAATCCACAAACAAATCTCCATCCAGCGGATGAAATACTTTACGAATCATTTTTCCAAGTTCAATACGGATTGGAATATTCTGCAAGTTCGGATTCGTACTGCTGAGTCTTCCCGTTGCCGTAATCGTCTGATGAAATGTTGTGTGAATCTTTCCAGTCTCGTCAATATAGTTAGCAAGTCCATCCGCATAGGTTGATTTCAGTTTTGCCAGTTTACGATACTCCTATATGTCCGCAACAATCGGGTAATCTCCTGCCAGTTTTTCCAGCACCTCCGCAGAAGTTGAAAATCCGGTCTTGGTCTTCTTTCCATTCGGAAGCTGCATTTTTTCAAATAAAATCACACCAAGCTGCTTCGGTGAATTGATATTGAACTGTTCACCCGCTTCTTCGTATATCTTCTGTTCCAGTTCTATAATAGAAACGGAAAGCTTTTCACCGTACTCTTTCAGTGCATCCGCATCAATGCTGATTCCCTGCCGTTCCATATCGGACAATACAAAAACGAGCGGCATCTCGATTTCACGGAAAAGTTTATCCATCCCCTGTTCTTTTAACGATTCCATAAGAACCGGATAGGATTTCCACGAAATGTATGCCTCATAGCAGGCATAATCCACTGCCTTTTTTTCATCTTCCGCAAGCACTTCTGCTACCGTTTTCTTTCCAAGCAAGTCTGCTTTCCCCGGCACCATAAGTCCCAGATAATCCTTTGCAATATCATCACACGGATATTCGCCCTTTAATGGATTCAACAGATACGCTGCCACTGTGCGTTCAAAAAAACGATTTCTCTGCGTGCAATATGCTTCCCAGTCTTCTGCTGCTCTTTGTTCATTTATCCATTTCAGATAAGGCAGCTGGGATTTTAAATTTGCTGTAAGCAACTGCTTGCTTTTGCACGCAAATAAATGCGCCATCAAATCATCTGCCGCGAGTTCATCTCCGGTAATAAACAAATAAATATCTACCTCAGAAAAAGCCACTGCAAGCGCCGCAAATGCATTCTTCGGTGCTGGCGCAAACAAAAGCATCTGTCCATCCGACTCCTGCTTATTATCCACGTTTGGAATAACCATAAAAGCAAGTGGCTTTTCATCCACTTTCTTCCAGATACGTTCTGCCTCTGCTTTTGTTTTTATTACATTAAAATGCTCCTGGGCATTATTTTTTGGTGCATCCACAGAAAAACGTCCCAGAAGATTCTTAAATTCCAGTTTCTTACACATCAGATACGCTTCCTGTGTGTAAAGTGCATCATTTGACGCTAACGCGGCCTCTGTGAAATCATATTTCACAGGAACATCCGTAATGATGGTCGCGAGCTTTTTGCTCATGACCGCCTGGTCCCAATACTCCACAATATTCTTTGACGCACGCGGCGGACGAACAACTTCTGCATTCTCATGTACCGCCTCAATGCTCCCATACTGTGCAATCAGCGCTGTCGCTGTCTTCTCTCCAATTCCCGGAACACCAGGGATATTGTCCGCGGTATCGCCCATAAGTGCCTTGACATCGATAAATTCTTTTGGTGTGACCAGATAACGTTCCTTAACATCTTCTGCAAGATAATCTTCAATTTCAGTTCCAGTCTTTTTTGTCTTCGGAATACGGATTTTTACATGTTCCGTTGCAAGCTGCAACAAGTCGCGGTCTCCGGATACCACCGAAACATCCATGCCTTCCCGCTCCCCCATTCCGGCAAGTGTTCCAAGCAGATCATCCGCTTCGTAACCTTCCATCTCGATAATACGTACGCCCATGGCAGTCAGCATCTCTTTGATCATCGGCACCTGCTGCCGCAGGGCATCATCCATCGGTGAACGTGTGCCTTTATAGGCATCAAACATCTTGTGCCGAAACGTCGGCGCATGAACGTCAAAAGCCACTGTCAGATAGTCCGGCTTTTCCTCTTCCAATATTTTAAACATAATATTCAAAAAGCCATACACTGCATTGGTGTGCAATCCTTCTGAATTTGTTAGATCCGGCAATCCAAAAAATGCACGGTTCAAAATGCTGTGTCCATCAATCAGTACCAGCTTTTTACTCATTCATAACTCCTTCTTGTCCCCTCCAACCGGTGACTGTTTTATATTTCTCTGGTTGCTTCCTTCAACCACTCCAGTTCCTCCCCTTCAAGATAAGGAGAAACCACGGTATATACCTTTTGGTGATAAGCGTTCAGACGCGCTCTCTCTGTCCCTGTCATCTGCTGTGGCACCACTGCATCCAAATCAAACGGTACATACGTTATATTTTCAAAATGCATAAACTGTCCATAAGAATTTTTCTCATCCTTACAACATACCAGTTCATTTTCCAGACGGATTCCATACTGTCCCTCAATATAGATTCCCGGCTCATCAGTTGTTATCATGCCTTCTTCCAAAACACATTCCTCACTCACTGGAGACTTTTTCCAGCGAAATGCATTCGGTCCTTCGTGAACACTTAAGGTATAACCGACACCATGTCCCGTGCCGTGTTTATAATCAAGTCCAGCTTCCCATAGCGGCTCTCTTGCCACAATATCAAGATTTCTTCCCGAACATCCATACAAAAAGCGTACATTAGCAAGATTCATGTTGGAACGACACACACGGGTATAATTTTCCTTCATCTCGTCCGTAATCGGTCCAAGTGCAAATGTTCTTGTAATGTCTGTCGTTCCTTCCAGATAATGTCCACCGGAATCCACCAGAAGAAAGCCTTCCGGTTTCAACGGAACATCGGTCTCTTCTGTTGCAGCATAATGAACAATTGCTCCATGTTCTGCATAACCTGCAATTGTCTCAAAACTCAGGTCAAGAAAACCTTCCTGCTGGCTGCGAAGATCTGTAAGATAATCTGCCACAGAAATCTCTGTCATTGGTATTTTTCCCACATTTTTCTTCAGCCAATACATAAACTTACACATTGCAACTGCATCTTTTACATGTGCATCCTTAATATGTCCAATTTCTGTTTTATTTTTTACTGCTTTCAGTTTTTCGGTAGGATCTGCCGCCTCTATGATCTTATTGGAAGAAGAAATACTCTTTCTTGTCCGGTAATTGAGTACCGCCGGATTCAACAAAATTGTCTTATGTTCCATAGTTGCAATATATTCATAAAAAGAATCATAAGCCATCGTCTGTATCTGGTTTGCCTGAAGATATTCCTGCATCGTGACATCTAAAATCTCTTCCTGTACAAACCAGATGCATTCTTTTTCCGTCAGCAGAACATAAGAAAGCACTACCGGCACATAGCTGATATCATTGCCTCTTACATTTAACAGCCAGGCGATATCCGAAAGGGATGAAAGGATATAGGTATTCGCTCCTTTTTCTTTCATGATACGGCGCACATCGGCACACTTGTCTCCCGTACTTCTTCCGCTATATGCCTCATCCAGAATCCAGGCTGGTTCTTTTGCCATCGGTGGACGATCCTCCCAGATGGCATCCAACAGATCTGCTTCTGCAGATACAAATGCCTTCTTTTTTGCCGCGATTTCTTCTAATCTGGCACCCCAGCGCGCATTGACAACACGTCCGTCAAATCCGATTGTCTCGCCTTGCTTAAGTACTTTTTCAATATATTCATTTACTGTAGGAACGCCTTCCTCTCCCATGCGGTACAAAGTAATGGTCGTTCCTTCTAATTGTCTGGCGGCCTGCACAAAATATCTTCCATCCGTCCAAAGCCCGGCCTCTGTCATTGTAATCACCGCCGTACCGGCTGACCCGGTAAACCCGGTGATATACGTTCTTGCCATAAAATATTCTCCAACGTATTCAGATTCGTGAAAATCCGAAGTTGGAACCACATACACAGCAATATTATGCTTTTTCATCTCTCTGCGAAGCGCTGCAAGTCTCTGCGGAATCATTCCACATCCTCCTTCATCTCAAAGAACTTTGTATCCAGTTCCGGATACATACGTTTGAGTGAAATTGGCTTTCCTGCACGATTCAAAAAGCAATGGCTGCTGCTTCCGGTCGTGCGCAACTCTCCGGTTTCTTTATCGGTCATAACATATTCCACTTCCATTTTGATGCCATTGTATTTTACAAGTTTTGTCTGAATTACAACCGTGTCATCAAAATGAACCATACTGTGATAATTTACTGAAATCGAGAGTACCGGACTGATAATCTCCATTTCTTCCATCTGCTTGTAGCTTAGTCCCATCTGATCCATCAGATCCATACGGGCTTCCTCCATCCATTTCACATAGTTACTGTGATGGATGATCCCCATCTGATCTGTCTCATAATATTTTGCATGGTGCTCATATGGGCGTAATTTTACGTCTGTTGCCGGTCTTGCAAGTTCAATTTCCTGTTTCATCGTCAAATACCTCCTACAACATATACTACACTGTGTTTTATTATGACACAACCTGGCAGAAAATTCAACGTAACTTAGCCTTCTATTTCTTCATACATTTCCGCATAATCGCTTTCATCTGCAAAAAGTACATACTGTCCATCTACATATCCCATATATCCGCTCTCTACTACATATCCCTTCATCTGTTTTTCCTCCGTTTTTCTTCTGATAAAGGAATTATCACAGATATAATGTACTATAATACGGACACTAAAAAGCACACGCTTTTTGCGTGTGCTAATCAGTCTTATTTATTTTTCTTTTCCTTTTTTCCAGTGGAAATATTATATTTGCCTGCATATTCATCAAAACATTTCAGATAAGCGTCATCTTTCATATGACGTACACTCTTTAAATATTCGTGTGTATCAAATTCGGATGTCTCTGTCTCAATCATTGCAACAGCTATATTCGAGCAATGTGCAGCTATTCTCTCCAGATTTGTCAGTAAATCATTAAACGCAAATCCCTGCTTATATTCACATTTTCCTTCACGCAGACGTGTTACGTGACGATTTTTCAAATCATTGCACAAAATTCCAATCAACTCTCGTAGCGGCTCAATTTTAGCTGCCATCTCCAAATTATCATCACAGAACGCATCTACCGTCAGATCTACAATTTCACGAACGGCAGCCTCTAATACTTTTATTTCGTTCTTTGCTGAATCCGAGAACGAAATCTTCTTTTCTACAATCTCATTTGCGACCTTGGAAATATTGACTGCATGATCACCCAGTCGTTCAAAGTCACTGATTGTATGTAAGAACTTTGAAACCTGCTGCGTCTGTGTCGTGGACATTTCCTGTCCGGTCAGCTGCATCAAATAAGTTCCAAGCTTGTCTTCATACTTATCAATCAGATTTTCTTTTTCCTGTACTTTATTGTATTTATCCTGTGAATAATCGCTCAAAAGAGAAAGGGCCCGGTTGATATTCTTACGTGCCTTCTTTGCCATACCATTGACTGCGGTGTGGCTCTGTCCGATTGCCAGTGCCGGATAGGAAAGGAAACGCTCCTCAAGAAGATCAAAATCTGCCTGTTCCTCAAGTTCTTCCGGATCATCCTTGATCAGACGGAACACCAGTTTTTCTATCGCATGAATAAATGGTAACAATACAAGAATCGTTGCCAGACGGAAGATAGTATTCATCATGGCGATTGTTACCGGACGCATTGTCATGTCCATAAATTTAAAATGAACAAATGCATTCACACTATAAAATACGATTGACCAGAATATCATTCCGAACAGATCATTTAACAGATAAATCAGTGCTGTACGCTTACCATTCTTGTTTGTTCCGATAGAAGAAAGAAGTACCGGACAGGCTGCACCAACACCAATACCCATAGTAATTGGAAGTGCTGCTGCGAAACTGATGCTTCCTGTCATGGACAATGCCTGCAGGATACCTACGGATGCAGAAGCACTCTGAAGTACTGCTGTAAATGCAATACCAACAATGATTCCCATAAATGGATTTTCAAACTTTGTAAGCATATTTACAAAATGAGGATTCTCTTTTAATGGAGAAACTGCACTACTCATCGTCTGCATTCCGACCATTAGAATCGCAAATCCAAGCATAATATCACCAACATTCTTGTAGGTGGTCTTCTTGACAAACATCTTGAATGTGATACCAATGATTGCTACTACTGCGGAGATTGTTGCTGTGGATAAAAGCTGGGCAATACCACTTGAACCGTCAATATAGGACAGACAGAGAATCCATCCTGTCACACTGGTTCCGATATTGGCTCCCATGATAATTCCAATTGCCTGTGCTACTTTCATCATTCCGGAATTCACAAATCCCACAACCATAACCGTGGTCGCTGAAGATGACTGGATAATTGCTGTAACTACAGTTCCGAGAAGTACACCTTTGATTGGTGTATTTGTGAGCTTATACAATACAAGCTCAAGCTTATTTCCTGCCACTTTTTTCAGTCCGTCTCCCATCAGAGACATACCGAAAAGAAACAATGCAACTCCACTTAAAAGTGTCAGGACAATTGTTATGCCACTCATATTTTTCTTTTCCTTTACTCCTGTATAAAAATTTACATGTACGTTTTATTATAAAACACTTTTCATGTTTTTTACAATCACTTTACGGAATTTTTATAAAATAACATTTTATTTAGTTGAACAAAGAACAGATAGCCTCCCACAGTTTTGCAAAGAAATCTGCAATTTTCTGACCCAGATCTTTATCAGACAATTGATTCTGTAACTGATCTGCCCAGTCCTGTGCCTGATCTTTGATACTGCCCCAGTCTAAATCAAGTCCTTTTAATTTTTCCATCAATTTGGTAATTTTCTGTTTATCTTCATCTGAAATATTAATTTCATATTTATCAGCCAGCTCATCAATCGCATTTTCGATATCCTCTGCTGAGTTCAACTCTCCATTCGCTATTTTCCCTTTCAGATCTGCGATCATTGCCTCCACATCTTCGGAATCACCATCAATACTCTGTTCAAGATCTCCAGTTGTGACCAGCTCATCCATAGCGGCATCAACTACATCCTCATCAAGCGTCTCTCCTGTCATCTTTTCATACGCCTCAAAAGTTCCCACCAAGGCTGCTGTACCGGATAACGCAAACGGTCCGGCCACAATAATATTTGCATCGGAAATGCCTGCAGTTGCCAGCGCATTCTTATACATACCAGCAGTACAGTAATTGATATTGTAAGTAGAAACCTTGATTCCATTTCCTTTATCGGTCAGTGAAATCAAAACCGATGATAACGCTTTTGTTCCAATCTGCTTCTTTGGCACATAGGCATCGAGATATTTGTGTTCCTCATCATTGTTGACATAGACGACATCATAATTGTCAAAATCTGCCACATCAATTCCCATATAAGATAAAACCGTATGCTGCTGATCTGCTGTCAGATCTGCTCCAAGCGCAAGATACGGCTTCTCTTCCTTTGTAATCACAACATTGTCGCCCTCTTCTGTGGCCTGTGTTTCCTCGCTGGCATATACCCGATGCGTTGCAGTACTTACTGTTCCAGCCATCATTGTGGCTGCCAGAATTACCGCCAAAACCTGTTTACAATATTTATTTTTCATTGCTTTCTCTCCTTTTCCCAATTTTATTCCAAAATATATTCCATATCAAAAGTGTTCCCTTTGCTGTGCACCTTTGCTTTCGCACCACAGATCACCGGCATCATCGGGGACAAATGTCCGATATCAAGATCCATGATCACCGGCACATCATACTCTGCAAGAAGTCCAAGAACCGCCTCATAATGATCGATTCCAAACATTTCTTCTCCAAAGCAAAGCGGTCTGCCAATCAAAAAACCTTTTACATGCGAAAACCATCCGGCATTTTTCATCTGCCAGATTGCGCGCCGGATTGACATAACATTCAAATCACAGGATTCTAAAAACCATATAATTCCATCCTCTGCATAACGCACATTAAAATCCATCACACGATCAAAGCGTGTACCTAACAGATTTACCAGACAATCCATACAGCCGCCGATCAGCCTGCCTTCTATCGTAACTTCCTGATCCGGAAAACGCCGGATCACTGTATTTTCCGTCACATTATACGGTACAAGCGGATGTTCCTCATCTTTTAAACTTTCCCGCTCCCATTTGTCATAGTTATGCACATGGTTGATTTTTCCCCGCAACAAATCGAATGCATCCTTTACGGACGGATGCCACGGTTCCATACCAAATGCCGCCACACACGGCCCATAAATTGCTGCCGTATCACACAAGGTGGCAGACAAAAATGTAAAATTTGTGTTATCAGAAAATCCCATATACCATTTTGGTCTTGCCTCTTTTATTTTTGCGAAATCGATATACGGAACGACTTCACACATCAACTCTCCTCCCCCGCAGGAAATGAGAATATCGGATACTTCATCCACATATGCCTCATTTAATTCTGCCCCGCAAATTTCCGGCTTGTTACTGATTCCAACACCCTGTTCCACCAGACAGTTTGGCCCGATTTCTGTTTTAAATCCCATATCATGAAAATTCTTTAATGCATTCTGAAATGCGGTATAATAAGGCTCTGTGGCACATCCAAATGAAGGTGCTACAAAACCAATTGTTCCATTGTCCTGTAAAAATTCCGGATATCTCATACCAGACCTCCTTTTTTCATTCTCTCAGTATAATGCAGAAGTTTTATGAATGCAAGGCATCCCTATACAGTCAAAAACCGACGTACAATTATGCACGCCGGTCCATTTTTACTTTCTTTACGAGCAACAGCTCTGATATTTCATCTTCTGTCGGGAATACCTGACATATGCCTTTATATTTTTCCAAAAAGAGGTCTCTTTATGATAATTAAATGCAGTATCATATAAAATCCCCTGTCGGTTGCACCAGGTATAGATATCGTTAAGTCCCAGCCGCTCGATGGTACGGATATTGTTCATAAAGGTCTCTATCTTCGACAGATCCTGTTCACTTTTGATATACAGATGAAATATTGTATTTGGACACTCGATTAAAATCTGTCCCCCCGCCTTTTCCAATATCATTACCTCCCTCTTATTTATGATACTATAGTACTACATTTCGACATAAAAAACCACATATTTTTTCCATTTTCTACTCTTTTTTTGCAGGTGCAAGAACCCCCTCTCCACTTCCAAAATCCGGGATAAAACTTTCTTTTGCAACATCCGTTTCCTGCATAAAAGCATTCTCTACACCAATATCCAATGCGTAATCTATGTATTTTTTGTAAGAATGCTTCGAAACCCTGCAATTCAATTTTGGAAAATCCGGGACTTCATTCAGCGGTGTGTACTGACTCATCATACTTAAGTATATCTGATTTCCATATGTTTCATGCAAATAGGAAATAATCTTTTTTGCATCCGATAAACTTCCAGGCAGCAAAAGCTGTCTTACGATCACACCTTTTGTCATAATGGCACCTTCGACCGCTTCCACGGGTGCTTTTCCTTCTCTTGTTAGGTTTTCCCACTGAAAAAGCGGTTTCGGCTGCTGCCTTACCATCTCGGCAATGGCAGCTCTTGCAATTTTGGGATAATCTTCCGCTTTTGAATATGCTTTGGCAAGCTGTCGACTCATATATTTGAAATCCGGGAGATAAATGTCCACAATGCCCTCAAGCATTTTTAATGTGTCTACTTTTTCATAGCTTCCCGTGTTATAAACAATCGGAATCCGAAGCCCCTGCCTCCGGGCAGATTCCACTGCTTCTATAATATGAGGAACATATTGGCCCGGTGTTACAAGATTGATATTATTTGCCTTTTGTTCCTGTAATTCCAGAAAAATTTCTGCAAGCCGCTGCGGAGATATATCAATACCTGCACTCCCCTGTGCGATTGGTTCATTCTGGCAAAATACACAGTGTAACGCACAGCCACTGAAGAAAACTGCACCGGAGCCATTGGTTCCACTGATGCACGGCTCTTCCCAATAATGCAGCGCTGCACGCGCCACCCGAAGCTGGCTGGTGACACCACATACACCAGTCTGTTTATGATTTCTGTCTGCCCCGCAGTTTCTGGGGCATAATGTGCATTTATTGTATAAATTTTGATTTTTCATGTGTACCTCTTGCGATTCCTTTCCAAAACCTCTACAATGAGGGGGGATATCAAAAACAATGGTTGCATACCATAGAATAAGGAGTATAACTATGAATCAGTCAAACTGTATGGTCGCCCAGTCCGGCGGACCAACCTCAGCGATCAACGCCAGTCTCGCAGGCGTCATTTCCGGTGTTACCAAATCCGGAAAATATGATATCTGCTACGGAGCCATCAACGGAATTCTTGGTATTTTAAATGAAAATTATCTCAATCTGAAGGCCAGCTATCTGTTCTCCGAGATTGCACACAGAACTGCTGCCTATAAAGAAGCAAATCCCGAGAAAGGCGCACAGATCATCCGTCTCGGAATCGGTGATGTAACATTGCCATTGACAAAGAGTGTGATCGAGGCACTTCATGAAGCAGTAGATTCTCAGGCAGTATCTGAGACATTCAAAGGATACGGACCGGAGCAGGGATATGCATTTGCACAGGAAGCAATCGCAGATTATTACGCACGCAATGGCGTAGAAGTAAAAGCTACAGATATCTTTATTTCAGATGGCGCAAAGAGTGATACAGGAAATATTACAGAGCTTTTTGCAAAGGATAACGTGGTTCTCGTTCCGGATCCGGTTTACCCTGTTTATGTAGATACAAATACAATGGATGGAAAGAATATTATCTATATGAACGGAACAAAAGAAAACGATTTCCTTCCAATGCCGGATGAAAATGTAAAGGCAGATATCATTTACCTGTGTTCTCCGAACAACCCGACAGGAGCATGCTATAATAAAGAGCAGTTAGAGGCATGGGTTGCCTATGCACTGAAAAATGATGCGGTGATCCTGTATGATTCCGCATACGAAGCATTTATCACAGATCCTACACTTCCAAGAAGCATCTATGCGATTGAGGGCGCAAAGAAATGTGCGATCGAGTTCTGTTCCCTTTCTAAGACAGCAGGATTCACAGGTACACGTTTCTCCTATACAGTTGTTCCGGAAGAACTTGTGTTTGAGACATCAAATGGCGGAACATTGAGCCTGCACAATATGTGGAACAGAAGACAGTGTACAAAGTTCAACGGAACACCGTATATCATTCAGTATGCCGGAGCTAAGGTATTCACAGAAGAGGGCATGAAAGAGTGTCAGGAGAATATCGGATATTATCGTGAAAATGCGCGTATGATCGCTGAAACACTTGAGAAGAAAGGAATCTCATTTACAGGCGGCGTGAACTCACCATACATCTGGTTCGAGTGCCCGAAGGGAATGGAGTCCTGGGAGTTCTTTGATTATCTCTTAGAGAAA
>OHXZ01000302.1_pt1 | contig 19376 bp, 19 predicted proteins | sample 1580021 | NCBI WGS metagenome assembly OHXZ01 (sample SAMEA3882520, study PRJEB24775) | human gut metagenome | biome: human-associated habitat; feature: intestine environment; material: feces | place: Netherlands | collected 2009/2010
GGAAGCAACCGTGACAATCAAAGCAAACGAGATCGGAAGAACCACAACGGTGATCGACGGTGTGACATACAATATCGTATGCGATGAGCCGGCAGCAGTAAATGATAAAGCGACCTTAAGTAGCGATGCACAGGTTGCAGAGAGAACTTATCTGGAAAAAGATTATCCGGAAGGAACTTTTGCCAAGTCCGGTATCGCAGAGGCAATCGCAAAAGCAAAAGAAGTTGCACAGAAAGCAATCCCTGACTGCAGTATTGTGTTTATTGAAGGTGATGAGATGAAAACCATGCTTTCAGGATATCTGGCAACTCTGGATGATCAGAATCCTGAGATTATAGGAGGACAGTTGCCGGATGATGCATTCTATTACAAACGATAGAGCAAAAACTGACAATGGAACGAAATATACAGGAATTCGCATATTAGCAGTACTTTTCTGGATTGCAATCTGGCAGTTTGCGAGTATGTATCTGAAACAGGAGATCCTTCTGGCATCTCCTGTTTCTGTTGTCCGAAAGCTTTTTGAACTGAGTTTTACCGGGAATTTCTGGCAGTCTGTTGGATTTAGTTTTGTGCGTATTGTGACAGGATTTCTTTTGGCTATGTTTTTGGGAATCTTTCTGGCAGTGTTGGCATATTGGTCAAAAACAGTGGAAATCCTGATAGCACCTGTAATTGCGGTGGTCAAATCTACACCTGTGGCGTCTTTTATCATTTTGTGCCTGATATGGATACCGTCCAGAAATCTGTCAGTTTTTATTTCTTTTCTTATGGTTCTGCCTGTGATATATACGAATATCCTTGAGGGAATACGGCAGACTGACAGTAAGATACTGGAAATGGCAAAAGTATTTCGTGTGAATCTCAGAAGACAGATCAGGTATATTTATGTATCGCAGGTACTGCCTTATTTTCTCTCAGCATGCAGGCTTTCTCTTGGAATGTGCTGGAAGGCAGGAGTGGCAGCAGAGGTTATCGGAGTACCTTCAGGTTCTATTGGTGAGAAACTGTATAATGCAAAAATATATCTGAATACTCCTGATCTTTTTGCATGGACGATTGTGATTATTGTGATAAGTTTTGTATTTGAAAAGTGTTTTCTTGGAATTGTAAGCAGAGTAGTTTATATGATAGAACATAGATAACGGAAATTTTGATTTATGATAATCCTCTTAAATGCATTATTTATGAGGTCTGTTACAGGCGGAGAAGAGATATGGATATAAAGGTAGATCATATTAGTAAAGCATACGGAGAACAGCAGGTACTGCAAGATTTGTCCTGTGTTTTTCCGGAAGGGAAAACCACTTGTATCAGAGGAAGATCCGGATGTGGCAAAACAACACTGATACGGCTTCTTCTGAGACTGGATGTTCCGGATAAGGGGAAAATAGAAGGGGTAAGTGACAGAAAACTCAGTGCAGTATTTCAGGAAGATCGCCTGTGCGAAAATCTGAGTGCTGCTTCCAATATAAGACTGGTATGCACAGAAACAATTGATTATATTTTAAAAAAGACCGAGGGAAAGACATTGATCTTTGTTACCCATGAAGAACAGGAAGCAGTTTGGCTAAAGGCCGACAAAACATTAAAATTTATGAAGGATCATCTGATAAAATAATCCGGAAAGTGATGGGATAAAATAATGCAGACTTATACATATGTTTCAAAGGGAAAATTTGAATTAATGGAAAAACCAAAACCAGTACTTATGCATGAACGAGATGCAGTTGTAAAGGTAACGCTTGCAAGTATCTGCTCAAGTGATCTGCACATTAAACACGGAAGTGTTCCCCGTGCAGTTCCTGGTATAACTGTGGGACATGAGATGGTAGGTATTGTTGAATCAGTTGGAAGTGCTGTAACTCATGTAAAACCGGGGGATCGTGTGACTGTAAATGTAGAAACCTTTTGTGGTGAATGTTTTTTCTGTAAAAAAGGTTATGTAAATAACTGTACAGATGAGAATGGCGGATGGGCTCTTGGCTGTCGTATAGATGGTGGTCAGGCAGAATATGTAAGAGTTCCGTTTGCTGACCAGGGACTGAACAAAATTCCGGAAGGAGTTACTGACAGACAGGCTTTGCTGGTAGGAGATGTTCTTGCCACTGGCTATTGGGCTGCACGTATTTCTGAGATCACAGAGGAGGATACTGTGCTGATCATTGGAGCTGGTCCTACAGGGATTTGCACTTTGCTAAGTGTTATGCTGAAAAATCCAAAGTGTATTATTATGTGTGAAAAAGATGAAAACAGAATTCATTTTATTAATGAACATTATCCGGAGGTTCTTACTGTCTCGCCGGAGGAATGCTTTGATTTTGTCCAGGACCATAGTGATTACGGTGGAGTTGATGTAGTTCTTGAGGTTGCGGGAGCGGAATCTACATTTCGTCTGGCATGGGAATGTGCAAGACCAAATGCAACTGTGACAGTGGTTGCACTTTATGATAAGGCTCAGGTACTGCCACTTCCGGATATGTATGGAAAAAATCTCACATTCAAAACAGGTGGAGTGGATGGATGTGATTGTGAGGAAACCCTGAAACTGATCGCAGAAGGTAAGATTAATACAGAACCACTTATCACACATACCTATCCGCTTAGCAGAATCGAAGAAGCATATGAACTTTTTGAAAATAAGAGGAACGGCGTGATCAAGGTGGCGGTAGAATGTTAAATATAATAGAAATAAAAGATGCCACAGAGTAAGATTTTAATGAAAGCGGTTGAATTTGATATATCAGAAATAGAATGAAAATTCATGTAGAAGACTTGATGTTATATCATTCAGCACCATCAAATCTTTCGGAAGCAATGTTGTATTCACAGAACGCACCGATGAATCATGAAATGAACGATACAGCAAAGAAGCAGTATAATTTACTTCTTGATATAATTGATTTGTGTGCGATTTATTATTAAAGGTAAAGATATAGATGATGTCTGGGACGCAATATGATAGAATGGTTACAAGAAAAATTTGTAGGAATATAAAGATATGGAATTAAGATTATTACGCTATTTTTTAACAGTAGCAAAAGAACAGAGCTTTACAAAAGCAGCAGAACAATTGCATATTACCCAGCCAACGCTATCCAGACAAATGGCGGCATTTGAAGAGGACCTGGGAATAACATTATTTATTCGAAACGGGAAGAAAATATCGCTCACTGATGAAGGAATTTTATTAAAAAGGCGTGCCTTGGAGATTCTTAATCTTGAGGAAAGGACGCTTGAGGAACTGAAAGGAAAAGAAGAGGTTGTAGAGGGCACGATAACCATTGGATGCGGTGAATTTGCAGCAGTGGAGACATTGGCGAAGATATGTAAAACATATAAAGAAAAATATCCGCTGGTTCAGATTGTATTGCATACTGCAACAGCAGATGCAGTGTATGAGATGATGAACAAAGGACTTGTAGATATTGCATTATTCATGGAGCCGGTGGACACCGAAGGGCTGGATTATATCCGGATCACAGATTGCGATCACTGGTGTGTCGGAATGCGGCCGGATGATCCGCTGGCAGAAAAAGAGTTTATAAAAAAAGAAGATCTTATTGGAAAGCCCTTGATCCTGCCGGAAAGAATGAACGTTCAAAGTGAACTTGCCAACTGGTTTGGGAAAGACTTTTCAAAATTACAGATTGCTTTTACGAGTAATCTTGGAACGAATGCCGGAGTTATGGCGGCAAATGGACTGGGGTATCCAATTTCAATTGAGGGTGCTGCAAAGTATTGGCGAGAGGATATTCTTGTACAGCGAAGAATTTCTCCTGAAATCACGACCAGTACGGTGATTGCCTGGCGACGGAATATCCCATATTCTTTGGCAGTCCGTAAAATGATCGAGGAGATTAATGCTTTTCAGGCATAAAACAAAATTCAATATAAGCATTAGACATAATGAAGCGATAGAGCTTAAAATAGATGTGTAAGATGAATGTAAATCTTATACATCTATTTTTTGTGAAAAATTCGCAAAGAAAGGGGATTTTTATTATGAGTAAAAAATTAGTGGCATTTTTCAGTGCAAGCGGAACAACAAAAAAAGTAGCACAGATGATCGCAGAGGAAGCAAAAGCGGATTTGTTTGAGATTGAGCCGAAAGTTCCATATACAAAGCTTGATCTTGACTGGATGAATAAAAAATCCAGAAGCAGTGTGGAAATGAGTGATAAAAAATATAGACCGGCGATTATGAAAAAAGAGATGGATATGAGTTCTTATGACGAGATCCTTCTGGGATTCCCTAAAATGGAGTACAGTTTATAGTAGTGTATAGCGTGTACCAAGTTATAATTATGGGGTTGAAAATAACAGTATACACAGATAATGTGGAAAAATGTGTATGACGTTTATATAGAAAATAACATTGAAAAAGAAATTCAAGAATGGGTAAATTCATTAAATTTAAAATAGAATAATAATTACATGAGTGACAGAAGATAAGAATCTGAATTCCCTGTCACTTTTATATTATTTGATAAGAAAAAAGAACTGGTTTATATCCGATAAGAATATAGACTGGTTCTTATTTTTAATATGCTATTATATACACAGGGAGTCGGGGAATGTCGAACTATAGCAAGCCGGAAAAGAAAGCATTGATATCGGTATGAAAGAGTTTTGCAAGTGCAACTAATTCAGATGCCTTAATGTTCATGCGATTTGTTTCCAGTTTGGCATAGGTACTTTTGGTGATGGAGATACCCATAAGATTTAATTTTGCAACTACTTGGTCTTGAGTCATATTGTTTTTATATCGAATTGCTTGGATATTTTTACCAATATCCATATCTGGTCTAATCTTTTGCATAATGATGAACTCCCCTTATAAAATAAAAAGTTTCGTAATACAGAAACATATATATTGATTCTAAAGAATTTAAATTTTATAATGTTTCGTAATAAGGAATTATTTTTAACAGGAAGAGGTAAAAGTATAATGGATGTGGAGATGGAAAAGAGAAAATTTTTAAATCTATGTGGCAAAAGAGATCGAGCATTATTGTCAGGTGAAAAAAGAATGACATTGGGGGATATGGAACGATTGACATATCTGACAGAATTTTTTGAACTGGAGAACTATGGAATCGCCTTATGGAAAGAATTTGGTGATGATGTAAAAGAGCCATTTGAAGCGATGATGAAAATGTTAGATGAGCCGGAGTGCATAGAAGATCGATGGCTTGATGACGAAGCAAAAGGGGAAAAGTGGTTGTTAGAATTTCAGGAACTGGCATTAACGGAAGAATACAGGGAATGGATTCGAAATTATATCGATAAAAAATATGAAGAAAGAGGATTACCATATCCGACAGGAGCAGACTTCGATTAAGAGGTCTGCTTTTTTCTGGTCTTTTGGGAGGTGATAAGAGGTGGAAGTAAGTATTTATGAACTCTTGGCGGCAGCAAGAGAATCGGCTAAATCTGATTATATAAAAGGGGACAGCATTTTGTGTGAGAAGAGATTTCATCCAGATACCCATTACATGGTAGAAATAGAACTGCTGAAAAATGATAACAAGCTGGGAAAAAAGGGCAATTATATACGGAAGTTTTTGACAGAACCGGAGTATCTTCCCATTTTACAAAAGCAGGAAAAACATCTCATAAAAATAAAAAGACAGGCAATTGTTCAAAAAGGAAACTTGCGATATATCCCTCCCCCGGACAGGCTGGACCGCCGCCGGGAGAGGGATCTTTTATAACCGGCTGGGAAGGAACAGTAGTGTTCCTCTGGCGATAGTGGTATAAAAAAGCCAGATTTTCCGCAGGTTTTGGGACGCTGGAACATAGAAAAGTGTTCACGAATGGCACTTTTGCAACGATCCGTTGCAGCAGTGACAACATTTTTGACCTTACGTTAAACAGAAAAAATGAAAGGATGTGATTGCGATAATCATAGGAATTGATCATGGCTATTATGCCATTAAAACAAGACAAGTGTCTTTCCCAAGTGGAATTATTGGGTATGATTACGAGCCGTATACCATGCAGAATGTTCTGCAATATCAAGGAAAGTATTATGTCTGCGGTACGGGAAGACAGACGCTGGTAAAAAATAAAACGTCAAATGATAATTATTATCTGCTGACGTTGGCAGCCATTGCAGAAGAAATCAAGCATCGGAAAGCGGAACGAAAGACAGAGGTAATTCTGGCTGTTGGACTTCCGCTTTCAAGTTTTGGAAGAGAGAAACAGGGATTCAGGGAGTATCTGTTGCGGAAAGAGCAGCCAGTGCGATTTTTATATGAAAGTGAGTTATATGAGATAACAATAAAAGATGTGAAACTGTTCCCACAGGGATACTCTGCGCTTGCTCTGCATCCAGAGTATCTGAAGAATGAACCGTCTGTTCTGCTTGTTGATATTGGTGGCTGGACCGTTGACCTTATGAGGCTGGACAATGCTGTTCCGAATGCAGCAACGTGCAGAAGTCTGGAACTTGGAGTAATCCGATGTATTGATGAGACAGCAGAACAAGTGCGTAGAAATACCGGACTGTCTGTGACAGAAACTCAAATTGAGCGTGTGCTTCGGAGGGAATCTTGCAGTATGGCAGAGGAGGCCAGACGGATCATACAGGAAAACGGACGGAAATATATAGAAAGAATACTGTCTGCGGTGACAGAATCCGGGTTTGATCTCCGGGCAGTACCCACCGTATTTATGGGGGGAGGCTCTGCAATTTTAAAACGCCACGTGACCGCACAGGACGCGATTTGCCGCCCCGTTTTTATAGAGGACGTCCATGCCAACGCAACAGGGTATGAACGGATTGTAGAGCAGATGTGGACGAGATGACACGCCCGGTATATTCGTTCCGCCCGAACCTGAAAAATCCAGAACACCAGAGGGCATGGGAGAAATTTCAAAGTGTTCCAGAAGGGCAGAAAAGCCAGTATCTGGTTCAGGCAATTCTGGAAAAAGAGGATCGGAAATGGATGGAAGAAGTCATTCAAAAGACGATAAAAGAAAGTGTTCGGGAATTAGGAATATGTGGCACTACGGAACAATTGAAAACGAAACCATCATCGGAAGAAATACCAGATCAGATGATGGATTTTCTATCTCAAATGGAAAATTTGTAAAGGGGGTGAGGCCTATGATTGCACGATACATACATTGTTGGATCTGCTAGGGGTAAGGCAAGAAATGCATCGATATCTTTGGTGGGTATTGTGAATAGCTTTCCATGCGGCTTTGGAGTATGTTGTGTGTAGCAAAAGTGAAAGGAGAAAGGTTATGGCAGAGATGAAAAATATCTGCGGAAAGATCCCGATGGACTTACATGAGAAAGTAAGAGAAGAGATTGAACTCACAGAAAGCAGCACACAAAAATTTTTACAACAGGTCATTGAAGAACATTTCAACAGACTGGAAGGAAAAGGAGAAATAAGCATGGGAGCAGTAAGAACAGTAGCAGTACAGGTATCAGAGGAATTATTCCAGAGATTAAAAGTAGTCATCGGAAAGAAACACATGAAACAGAAAGACTTCTTAATTCAGATTATAGAAGAAGCACTGGAAAAGGCAGAGGCCGAATGGCAAAGCAAAGATCAGCCTGAAGAATCCGAACAGACAACTGGAGAATTGGGAACAGAAGAAACTCAACCGGAAGAAAGCACTGAGCCGGAAAGGGAAAGCGAACCAGATGGAGAGAGCGAACCGAAAGAGGAAAACGAACCAGAAGGGGAGAGTGAACCGAAAGAGGAAAACGAACCAGAAGGGGAAAGCGAACCGGAAGAGGAAACTGAACCAGAAAGTGAAACTGATCTGGAAGAAGAAACCAAAGCAGAAGAACCAACAGAATGGTAACCAATTGATACAGAATAACGAAGGGCGGTATGAGAGATCATGCCGCCTGTTTTTATCAGCAAAAAGGAGGTTGATAGCCGCAACCATTCAATTTTTTGATCTCTTTAGCGGAATCGGGGGATTCCGTGAAGGCTTAAGACGGGCAGGAAACTTTGTCTGTGTCGGACATTGCGAGGTGGATACTTATGCGGATAAGAACTACCGATTGCTGTTTGATACGGAAGGGGAGTGGTATTGTAATGACGCAAGAACAATCGAACCAGAACGAATGCCAGATTTTGATTTACTCTGTGCAGGATTTCCTTGCCAGGCATTCTCTATCGCCGGAAAGCGAGAAGGATTTGCAGATGCAAGAGGAACTCTCTTTTTTGAAATTGCCCGGATTCTTGAAGCTAAAAGACCATCGTATTTTATCCTTGAAAATGTTCCCGGTCTGCTTTCGCATGACAAAGGCCGGACGTTTCACACCATCCTCAGTACGCTATCTGAACTGGGGTATCATGTCGAATGGAAAGTGCTTAACAGCAAGGATTTCGGAGTCCCCCAAGCAAGAAAACGGGTGTATATTGTCGGATATCTTGATTTCCGATGTGCCGGAAAAGTATTACCTGAACCAGAAACAAATGGAGCAGCTCTTGTTCAAATCCGGGCAGGAAGTCAGGGAAAAAGAGTTTACAGTCCAAAAGGATTAAGCTGTACCCTGACATCACAGGCCGGAGGAATGGGTGGAAAGACAGGATTATATGATGTGGGTGTTCCAATTAAAGAAAATACAAAGCTCGGCTACAAACTTGCAAGAGAGGGTGACAGCATCGATTTAGGCTATGCGAATCTCAACAGCAGGAGAGGAAGAGTTGGACATCAGATAGCACACACCTTGACTACAGGTATTCAACAGGGAACACTTCATTTTGTAGATTTGTCTCCGCCGCCACTGGTAACTGAAGAATGCAGAAGCCTTAATACCCGACAATGCGGAATCCATAAATACAAAGGAGAATGTTCCGGTGTATTAAGGGAAGAAGGGGCAAGAGCAGTCCTTACACCAGCCAAGGAAAATGTCCGTCAGAATGGCAGACGTATGAAAAATCCAGAAGAACCGATGTTCACAATTACTGCAACCGATCGTCATGGCATCTTGTATCACGGCAGAATAAGAAGGTTAGTTCCGAGGGAATGTCTGCGACTGCAGGGTTATTACGACTGGCAGATTGATAAGATCATAGACAGCACTTCTGACGCACAGCTTTATAAACAGGCTGGAAACGGAGTAACTGTCAATGTTATCGAGGCAATTGGCAGATTGTTACAAAAGGCAGACTCCGAACTCAACGAACAGGAAGTGTCTGAGAAAGGAATCCATTAGGCATGATCGGTATAAAAGACCAATACTTTGGCACAGAAATCGAGATGACAGGAATTACCAGACAACGTGCTGCAGAAGTTGTTGCTGAAATGTTTGGAACAGAAGCATATTATGACGGCACTACTTATGGAGTCTGGTCAGTGATAGATTTGGAAGGAAAAAAGTGGAAATTTATGTCTGATGGGAGCATTTATACACAACGGAAAGTATACGGTCGAATTGTAGACGCAGGCGGAGAATATTCAACAGAAATGGTATCTCCGAAATTATCCTATGATGAAATGGGTAAGTTACAGGAAGTAGTACGATGTCTGCGACAGCATGGCGGTTTTGTAAATGAGTCCTGTGGTCAGCATGTTCATGTAGATGCATCGAATCATACACCGCAGAGTCTGAAAAATGCACTGACAATTATGTATGCAAAGGAAGATATCCTGTTCAAAGCACTGAAAGTGCAGGAGAGAAGAGCAAATAGTTATTGTCAGAGGGTGCGACCGGAGGTATTGGAGAAAATCCGAAAAATACCAAATAAATCAATCACAATGGACCGAGTAAGAAATGTCTGGTATGGAGGCAGGGATGGAAGTCATACCCATTATGATCATACCCGTTATTATGCTCTGAATCTTCATGCTGTGTTTTCAAAAGGAACTTTGGAATGGCGCTGTTTTGAAAGCACACTACATGCAGGGAAGGTAAGAGCAAACATTACACTGGCATTAGCCATTTCCGCACAGGCAATCAATCAGAGATCTACACAGATGAAAAAGACACTGATATCAGAAAATCCGGCATTTACATTTCGTACATTTTTATTGAGACTTGGGTTAATTGGAGACGAATATAAAAATGTTCGAAAACATCTGCTGGCAAATCTGGATGGTGATCTTGCGTGGAGATATGATAAAAGCACGTATGAGTGTCTGAAGAAAAATCAAAGGACAGAAGGAGTCAGATAGAGGTGAGAAAAAATGGAAGATAGATATTACTTCGCTTATGGCAGCAACATGAATCTGGAGCAGATGAAGTACAGGTGTCCGGCTGCGGAAGTTGTGGAAAATGTCCGGCTTGAAGATTATCGGCTGGCATTTCGAGGAAAGGCTCCGGGTAACGGAGTAGCAACGGTACTGCCGGAAAAGGGAAGCTGTGTCGAAGGAGTTTTATGGAAAATCACAGAAGCGTGTGAGAAGAGTCTGGATTTTTATGAAGGATTCCCAAGTTTTTATGGGAAAGAATCGATTCGGGTAAAAAATCAGGATGGTGTGGAGAAAGAAGTGTTTGTATATATGATGAACGCTCCGCACAAAGATGTTCCGGCAAAGCCATCGAAATTTTATCTGGATGGAATTCTGGAAGGATGTAAGGATAACCAGATTCCAACGGAGTCTGTCATGGAAGCGGTAAAACGTACCAGACAGGAAGTAAAAAAAGAAAAAAATCGATATGCAAGATAAAACGTACCGCAGAGGAAACATCTTCTGCGGTATTTAATTAAAAAAATCTATTTATAATTAGGAAGGAAAAGCACATGAAGGTTAGAAAATTAAAGACCAGAATAGCTGCTTTTGGACTGGCTGTCCTGATGGGCATCAGTACCTTGAGCAGTGTAAATGCGTTTGCGGTCGAACAGACAGGCTCGGAACAGCAGACGGAAGTACAGGCGGTAACAAGCCAGAAAGATACATCGGTTACAGCAGATGATATCACAAAAGCGGTTTCGGATGAAACATTTGCGGTGGAAACCTGTATGGAAGGAATCCATTATGATGCAGAAAAAGAAGATGTTACGCTTGTAAGTATCAAAGATGAGAATGGTGGAGAGTATCATTCTGACAAAGCAGGAACATATATTGCCACTTATATGGTCGTTCCAAAAGATAAGAGTGACAGCTATACCATCACCCGGAAAGTGACTCTGACGGATACAGAAGGTCAGGCACATTCTGAAGAAAATGGTGGAGAGAAACAGAAGTCAGATACAGAATCTGAAGATGATTCGGATTCGCCTGTGCAGAACTACACAGATGTAGAAATTGAAACATCCGAAGAAGATGCATCTGCACAGGCAGTCAAAGAACTGAAAGAGGACATCGAAGAGGGAAATGTGATGGTATTGTCTGCGGCTGAAAGAGCTACAAGCAGCGGTTCCACAGTTACATTGACAAAGGGGAGAACTATTTATTATCCAAGTTATATTGGAAATTATCTTACTTGCCTGTTTACAGTCAATGGAAAAATTGCATACTGCCTTCAGTCCCAGAAAGCATCCCCACCGAGTGGAAGTTATGTAGCACAGGTACTGGACAGCAATAAAAATCTGCAGAAAGTCCTTTATTATGGTTATGGCGGGGCAGGAGATCTGACAGGAAGTTATCTGTCTGGAAAAACGGAAGATGAAAAGTATGTGTATACACACATTGCAGCCAGCTACGCTTATGCAGGAGAAGCCGGATTTACAGGGTGTAATTATAATGACCTTGTAAATGCAGGGGTTATCGCATATATCAATTATCTGTTTGGACAGGAAGAACCGCCAAAAGGTGAACTGAGCCTTTCAAGCACAAAGCTGAATGCAGTACGGGATGGAAACATCCAGAAAACACCAAATATCACACTGTCTGGAGATCACAGAAACTATGTGACACTGAGTGTACCAGAAAATGTGACAGCACATAATCTTTCCAAAGGAACAAGTGTTACAAATGGAAAAATCCAGATTTATGGTGGAGATACATTCTATCTGTCTGCGGATTTATTACTGACAGGCAGTTATGCTTCCGGCAACTTATATGGTTCTGTCGGAAAGACATGGAGAACACTGGTGCTGACAACCGGAAATTCCAAGCAGGATATCGGTGTATTTGAAAGTGAAACAGCAGCTCCGGTAAGTTTTAGTGTACAGTGGCTGAATATGACACGCATTGAACTTATGAAGAAAGATGTCAATACACAGAATCTACTGTCAGGAGCAGTTTATGGTATTTATACTGATAAGAAGTGTGAAAACCTGCTGATGACAATGTCAGCAACCGGAAGAGATGGAAAAGCAGTCAGCGATTATTTTGATTCTGCACTGAAAACTGTGTATGTAAAAGAGATCACTGCTCCGACAGGATATAAACTGAATACAGAAGTATATAAAGTAGATGTTGCAGCCGGAAAGACATTGAATGTAACAGCAACAGATGAGAGAGTCACCGGAAAAGTAAAAATCGCAAAGATCGATAAAGAAACACTTGCATTTAAAGCGCAGGGGGACAGTGCTCTTCGTGGTGCGGTGTATGGTCTTTATGCCAAAGAGGACATCGTGCATCCGGATGGCACAACAGGAGTTCTGTATAAACAGGACAGCCTGATCGCGCAGGGAGTCATCGGAGATGATGGAACACTGGAGTTTTCAGAATTATACCTTGGAGAAATGTATGTAAAAGAAATCACTCCACCGGAAGGATATACACTGGATACTACAAAATATGAAGTATCTGTAACTTATGAAGGTCAGGATGTTGCAGAAGTGACAAGAGACCTTACGGTAAAAGAGCAGGTAAAGAAACAGGCATTCCAGTTAATCAAAATCAGTGAAGATGGAGAGCAGACAGAAACGGACCTGGTTGCAGGAGCAAGATTTAAGGTATATCTGATCAGCGACCTGACACAGGTGAAAAATGGGAAACTGAAACCGTCCAATGGGGAAAGCTATACAGCAAGTGATTTCAAGAATTATGACTTCAGCAAAGAGCAGGTGGCAGTCACCTATGAGAATGGAACAGCTGTACCAGTGCCGGAACTGATCACGGATACAAAAGGATATGCAGTCAGCCCGGAACTGCCGTATGGAAGTTATGTTGTAGTGGAAAGCACTACCCCGGAGAATCTGAAAACCATTGATCCATTTGTTGTAAATGTGGAAAATGACAGCAGAGAACCAATGCAGTGGAGAGTATTTGATGACCGTCCGTTTGAATTTTTGTTGAAAATCGTAAAGAAGGATGCACAGACTGGAAATACGGTTTTAAAGGCCGGAGCCTCTTATAAGATTTACGATGTGACAAATAAGAAATATGTGGAACAGGTTGTTCAGTATCCGAAGAAAGAAAAGATCAGTGTATTCAAAACAAATGAGGAAGGATATCTGATCACACCGCAGGAACTGAAGTGCGCTACCTATCGAATCGAAGAAGTAAAAGCACCGGAAGGATTTGTAAGACAGGGAAGCGAAGAGTCCCTGTATGATGGAACAACGATTATTTCACCATTAGAGCAGACTACAAAAGGAACATATAAAGAAAATCCACAGAATGGTATTGTAATTACAGTATCCTCAAACACTGCACATCAGATTGATCCGGATACAGGAGCTGCGATTGTAGAAGTAGAACAGAAAAATGACGAACAGGTAGGAAGCCTGCTCCTGACGAAAAAGGGAGAACAGCTTACCGAAGTAACCGGAGATTCTGTTCTGGCAAAAGTAAAAGCACTGGTTTCTAAAGTAAGAAATACCGTATCTGGTAAAGAAGAAACAGGTATTTATAAAGGCTTTAAATATGAAGAAACCGGAGTAGAAGGTGCTGAATTCGAAGTATATGCCAAAGATACCATCTATTCACCGGACGGAGCAAAGGACGAAGCAGGAAATCCAGTTGTCCGTTATGAGAAAGATGACCTAGTAGCCAAACTGACTACAGATGAAAATGGAACAGCAGTTATCAACAATCTGCCACTGGGAACGTATTATCTGAAAGAGGTTGTAGCAGGAGAGAATTTTGTCCTGAATACAGAACAGAAAGAATTTACCCTGACAGCAGAGGATGATACACAGGCAGTTGTTTATGAAGGCGTTACCTATAAAAATGAAAGACAGAAAGTTTCCGTATCGGTAGAAAAGAAGGATTCTGTCACAGGAGAAAAGCTGGAAGGTGTTATTTTTGGACTGTATGCTGCGGAAGATATTCTTTCTAATCAGGGAGAGGTTCTCGTAGAGAAAGATACCCTGCTGGAAAAGAAAGCAACAGATACAAAGGGAACACTTACTTTCGACAGTGATCTTCCACATGGAAAATACTATGTCAAAGAGGAAGTCAGAAAAGCCGGATATCTTCCAAATGAAGAAGTATGGAATGTAGACGCAACCTATGAAAATCAGAATCTTGCAAAGATTGAACTGAACAAAGAAGTTGAGAATCAGCCGACAGAAACACGTATTACCAAAACAGATGCAACAACCGGAAATGAGCTGGAAGGAGCAAAACTGCAGGTCATTGATAAAGACGGAACTGTTTTGGAAGAGTGGATCAGTACGAAGGAAGAACATGTCATTTACGGACTGCCGGAAGGAAGTTATACCTTACATGAAGAACTGGCTCCTTATGAAGATGGTTATGTGTCTGCCAGCGATGTGACGTTTGAAGTCAAAGAAGATGGCAGTGTGACAAAGGTTGAGATGAAAGATGAATATTCCAAAGTGGAAATTTCAAAAACAGACCTAACAACCGGAAAAGAACTGGAAGGGGCAAAGCTTCAGATCATCCGCAAAGACGGAACTGTTTTGGAAGAGTGGATTACGGATGGAAAGCCACATTCCGTTGCAAAGCTCCCGGTCAATGAAGAACTTACTCTGCGTGAGATCACAGCGCCGGATGGTTACGAGATTGCGGAAGATGTTACATTCACATTGAAAGATACAATGGAAGTCCAGAAAGTAGAAATGAAAGATGCCAGAACACCGGAGAAAACAACAGAAAAAACAAATGCACCAAAAACAGGTGATAACCAGAAAGTATGGCCGTTTGTTCTGCTTGCACTGGCATCTGCCGGAACAGCTACAGGAGTGACTGTATACCGCAGAAAGAAGTCAAAAATGACAGACAACAAAGAAGAAACAGAAGTAAAATAAAATAAAAATTACAGGATAAACCAATCTGACAGGGCAGGAGATGTGCATAAGGCAGCGCCTGCCCTGTCTGTAGATAAGGAGAAGAAAGATGAGACGTTTTTATACAGCAGAATCAGTAACAGAAGGACACCCGGATAAAGTATGCGATCAGATAGCAGATGCAATCTTAGATGAATGTCTGCGTTACGATCCATCTTCGAGAGTGGCGTGTGAAGTCCTTGCTACAAGAGGAAATGTGTTTGTAGCAGGAGAAATCACCAGCGGATATGAACCACCAGTGTTTGATGTGATCCGAAAAGTTTTAGAAGAGTGTGGATATTGTACAGATGGGATAGAAATGGATACGTTTGTACACCAGCAGAGTCCAGATATTGCGAAAGCAGTGAGTGTGTCGAAAGAATTTCGGGATAATATCGGCGCAAAATTAAGAGATAGAAGCAGGGGAGCTGGAGATCAGGGTGTTATGGTCGGATATGCGTGTGATGATACTCCGCAGCTTATGCCAATGCCGACTGTTCTGGCACACCGGATCACACGTGAACTTTCGGCTTGCAGAAGAAGCGGATATATCAAAGATATCTTTTCGGATGGAAAAGCACAGGTAACCGTAGAATATGAAGATGGAAAACCAGTGAGACTGGAAAGTGTTGTTGTTTCCTGCCAGCATGGTGCAGAAAAGAACCTGAAGAAGTTAGATGCCGAGATCAGAGAGAAAGTGCTTCGCTCAGCACTCAGATTACTGCCGCCGGATGAGGATACGAAGATTCTGATCAATCCGTCAGGAAAATTTGTGTGCGGAGGATTTGATGCAGATACCGGACTGACCGGAAGAAAGCTGATGGTGGATACTTATGGCAGTATGGTTCCGCATGGCGGCGGTGCATTTTCGGGAAAAGACTGTTCGAAAGTAGACCGTTCGGCAGCTTATATGGCAAGGTATATCGCCAAAAATATAGTAGCTGCTGAGTTTGCAAGCAAGTGTCAGGTGTCTTTGGCTTATGCAATCGGAGTAGCAGAGCCGGTTATGATTGAGGTAGACACCTTTGGTACAGGAAAAGTGTGTGCGGATGATTGTCTGGCGGCAGCAATCCCACTGGTGTTTGGAGTGACACCCGTTCAGATCATGGAATCCCTTCGACTGAATCGTCCGATTTTCCGTCAGACGGCAGTTTTTGGTCATTTTGGAAGAAAGGAGTTTCCTTGGGAGCGGACGGATAAGGTACTGGCTCTTCAGGATGCAATTCTGTAATGCCCTGGGTAACGGAAGAAGAGATTCAGGCAGCAAAAAATATGACTGCGTATGAGTATTTGCGAACGCATCAGGCACAGCGGCTGCAAAAGACAAGGACCAGAAATGAATGGCAGTTGACGGATCATGACAGTTTTAAAATCAATGAACTGTCCAGCAAATGGCATTGGAAATCCAGAGATATCGGTGGCGTGTCCGCACTGCGGTTCCTGATTGAAGTAGATGGAATGAAATTTACAGATGCCGTAAAACTGTTGTGCGAAGAGAGTCCGTCTTTTATTCCGACACAGGCTGTGGAAAGGGAAAAACTGCCATTTAAGTTGCCGGAGAGGTATTGTAATTGCAGACGAATCAGGGCTTATTTAAACCACAGAGGAATCAGCGATGAAGTGATCACATATTGTATTTCACATGAAATCCTTTATGAAAGTGTCCCGTACCATAACGCTGTTTTTGTTGGGAAAGATGAATCCGGAAAAGCAAGATATGCATTCCTGCGAGGAATCTATGAAAAAAACGGGAAGGGATTCAAGATGGAGCAGACCGGGAGTGAAAAAAAGTACAGCTTTTGCATTCCACCTGAAAGAGAAACAAAGCGAGTTGCCGTATATGAAGCGTGTATTGATGCATTGGCACACATGACACTGGAAGAGGGAAATAGGGATAAATATCGTCTTTCCCTTGGGGGAATCGCTGCTCCGAAAGAAAACGCACAGATACAGAGTGAACGTTTTAAAAAGCCGCCGGATGCACTGGAAGAGTTTCTGAAGAACCATCCGGAAATCAAAGAAATTGAAATCTGCACCGATAATGACTTTGCCGGGAGATGGGCGAAAGAACAGATGAAAAAACATTACGAGGGAACGTATCAGATTATCTGCAATCTGCCGGAAAAAGAAGGGGCAGATTATGCAGACCTTGCGAAAGAAAAAAAGCAGGCAAATAAATGCAGGGACAGACCATTAGAAAGAAGGTGATAGAGAATGGAAGAAAAAGGAACGATGCACGTACATCTGTTGACGGAGCTGACTGGAAATCTTTATTCAGAAGAATCCGAATGGGAAGAAGATTGGTCGGAGAGTGATGAATATGGAATGCCGTTAGATGGAACAGAACTTGCCGATTATGAAGAAGTCATCCGAGAAGAACTGGAACGCTATGGGGAAGATGATCTCATGCAGTATTTTGATGGAAGTGAGTCCATTCAGGGAAAGATACAAAGTGCAGTTGTTACGATAGAAAACAAAGACGGAATCCTGTACGGATGTACCAAACTGGAATTAAATGAACTTTTAAGTCAGGAAGAACTACAGGAATTCACTGAATACATTACAGGACAGTACAGTGACGGTTGGGGTGAAGGATTTGAGCAGAGGGATATCAAGGTAGATGGAGGAACGCTGAATGTGCATTTTTGGCATCCTGATATAGAACAGCCGAAAATGTATGAGAAGAAAACAGAGCAGATTCCGACAAAGCCTGAGAAACAACGTCCCAAGTTACAGCTCCTTGGACATAATGGGAATATTTTTTCCATTATGGGCGATGCCTCAACTATTTTGAAAAAGAATAAACAGACAGCAGAAGCAAAAGAAATGTGTAAAAGGGTATTGGAAAGTGGGGACTATTACAAAGCACTTTTGATTATCAGTGAATATGTGGAAACCGAGTTGAGTCCACCACCAAAAGAAAATAAAAAGACAAAGAAGAAAAATCAGCCGGAACGCTGAGAAAAGAAAGGATGATGCCTATGACAAATGGCCTGAGTTTGGAAGAACTTATGAAAGAGGGAACATACCCAGAGGAATATGCCGAAGGGGAAAACTGGAGAATATTACATGGAGATACATTAAAACTGGTCAAAGCATTCCAGCCGGGAATCTTTGATGCAGTCATTACCGATCCACCGTATGCGTCCGGTGGAACAAAGCAGAATGAAAGAAATCGTACTACAAACCAGAAATACAGCAGTATGAGTGCTGCGAATGCACTTCCGGATTTCGATGGGGATAACAAAGACCAGAGATCTTGGACGCACTGGATGGCTGAATGGCTCTATGATGTGCGGAAAGCCTGCAAGAAAGGTGCTCCGATCTGTCTGTTCATTGACTGGCGTCAGTATCCATCGATTACCGATGCATTGCAGTGGGCAGGATGGATCTGGCGAGGAACAGCGGTGTGGGATAAGGGAAACTCCCGTCCACAGAAAGGCCGTTTCCGCCAGCAGGCTGAATACATTGTGTGGGGCAGTAACGGACCGATGCCAATCAACCGTCCAGTATCTTGTCTGCCGGGCGTCTTCCGATATGGAAATCCGCAGAACCGGATTCATGTGACAGAGAAGCCGTTGCAGCTTATGAAAGATGTCATCCAGATTTGCGAACCGGGAGGTCTGATCCTGGACCCGTTTGCCGGAGCAGGAACAACTGTCCTTGCAGCGGTTATGACAGGTTATCGTGCAGTGGGAATTGAGGTAACAGATGCCTACTACAAACTGGGAAGTGACAGAGTGAAAATTGCATTAGAAGCAGAGCAGAAAGAGGATGAAAAGTAGCCGGGATGTCCAATTGGACATCTTGTTTTTTATAGAGAAAATGCATGGCATCCAACTGGATGCAGGAAGGAGATGGAGCGTATGGAACAGGCGCTGGCTTATGTGTGCTGTTCAGCAGAAGAAAGCCGGGTAAAAGTGCAGAAATATTGCAGAAAAATCTATGAACTTGGGTATGTACCAATCTGTCCGAGATTTGTATTCTCACCATTCTTGGAAGAGTCCGATGCAGAAGATATGCAGGGATATGGAAGAATGTCCCATATTCTTTTGCGGAGATGCCGGATGGTAGTCGTATGTGGGAAAGAAGTGACAGGAACAATGAATACCGAAATCAGTATGGCAGACAGACTCCATATCATTTGTACGACACTTGATGGATTGGTACAGATAAAAGAATCAAAATAAATCAGAATCGAGTTAATCCGGTGCTACAAAAACTGGTGGTACTCGTTTTGCAAGCATAGCGTTTGGATATCCAAACGCACTT
>OHXZ01000315.1_pt1 | contig 18876 bp, 13 predicted proteins | sample 1580021 | NCBI WGS metagenome assembly OHXZ01 (sample SAMEA3882520, study PRJEB24775) | human gut metagenome | biome: human-associated habitat; feature: intestine environment; material: feces | place: Netherlands | collected 2009/2010
ACGTGGGTAACGTGCATCCGTAATCACACCTAATACATTATTCTGATATTTATTATATAAATCCATCGCCTCCTCGTAAGTACGTGCCAATACAATTTTGGGACGTCCCCTCATACGCAATGTACGCTGGTGAGCATTCAAAGCCTCTGTGGCAAATTCCTGACTTTGCTTCAACACAAATTTATATAAGTTAGGCAACACGGAAGAATAGAACCGGATGGAATCTTCCACCAATAAAATCATCTGCACTCCCACCTCTTTAATATCATGTTCCAAATTCATCTTATCTTCTATCAGCTTGATGATAGACACTAACAGGTCCGTATTCCCCAACCAGCAGAACACATATTCAAATATGCTCAGATCCTCATGCTCCATACGTGCCGTAATACCATGCGAGAACGGGGTCAGTACCACCAGCGGAATATGAGGGTATTGTTCTTTTATGCTGCGTGCAATCTCAAATGTATCACTGTTATCAGATCCGGGCATACAAATCACCAGATCAAATGTAGTGTTCTCCAATTGCTTCCAGGCAGCTTCCTCAGTAGAAACTTGTGTAAAACGTGGCGGATAGCGAAGACTGAGGTTCATATATTCATTAAATATCTTCTCATCTATACGCCCGTCATCCTCCAACATAAAAGCATCATACGGATTTGCTACCAAAAGAACATTAAAAATCCGTTTGGTCATGAGGTTTACAAACGAAGTATCCTTGAAATACAATTGATTTAATTTTAACTTGCTGAGCATGGTTATTTGATTTACATGGATAATGTAATAGCAAAATACGTCAATAATATTGTTTTATGCAACTTATTCGCAATAAAAAAGAACTTTTGGGTAGAGAGGTCTTACCACAACGATTAACTTTTTATCACCACCAAACTAAAATTTAGCCAAAAATATTTTGCCAATTCACCAAAAAACATACCTTTGCATCAGAAATGATTTTCATTTTGTCAAAACCTTAAATGCATAATAGTTATGGATATTAATCAAATCATGACCTCCCTGGAGGCAAAACACCCTGGTGAATCAGAGTACTTGCAGGCTGTAAAAGAAGTCCTGCTTTCTATTGAGGATATATACAATCAACATCCGGAATTTGAGAAAGCGTCCTTGATTGAGAGATTGGTGGAACCCGACCGTATCTTTACATTTAAGGTGCCTTGGGTAGATGATAAAGGAAAAGTACAGGTAAACTTAGGTTACCGCGTTCAATTCAATAATGCGATCGGCCCGTACAAAGGCGGTATGCGCTTCCACCCTTCAGTAAACCTTTCCATTCTCAAATTCCTCGGCTTCGAGCAAACCTTTAAAAATGCCCTGACAACCCTGCCGATGGGCGGTGGTAAAGGCGGCAGCGACTTTGATCCGAAAGGGAAAAGCGAAGGCGAAGTTATGCGTTTCTGCCAGGCGCTGATGACTGAACTGTATCGCCACCTGGGCGCGGATACTGACGTTCCGGCAGGTGATATCGGCGTTGGTGGTCGTGAAGTCGGCTTTATGGCGGGGATGATGAAAAAGCTCTCCAACAATACCGCCTGCGTCTTCACCGGTAAGGGCCTTTCATTTGGCGGCAGTCTTATTCGCCCGGAAGCTACCGGCTACGGTCTGGTTTATTTCACAGAAGCAATGCTAAAACGCCACGGTATGGGTTTTGAAGGAATGCGCGTTTCCGTTTCTGGCTCCGGCAACGTCGCCCAGTACGCTATCGAAAAAGCGATGGAATTTGGTGCTCGAGTGATCACTGCGTCAGACTCCAGCGGCACTGTAGTTGATGAAAGCGGATTCACGAAAGAAAAACTGGCGCGTCTTATCGAAATCAAAGCCAGCCGCGATGGTCGAGTGGCAGATTACGCCAAAGAATTTGGTCTGGTCTATCTCGAAGGCCAACAACCGTGGTCTGTACCGGTTGATATCGCCCTGCCTTGCGCAACCCAGAACGAACTGGATGTTGACGCCGCGCATCAGCTTATCGCCAATGGCGTTAAAGCCGTCGCCGAAGGGGCAAATATGCCGACCACCATCGAAGCGACTGAACTGTTCCAGCAGGCAGGCGTACTGTTTGCACCGGGTAAAGCGGCTAATGCTGGCGGTGTAGCAACATCGGGCCTGGAAATGGCGCAAAACGCTGCGCGCCTGGGCTGGAAAGCCGAGAAAGTTGACGCACGTTTGCATCACATCATGCTGGATATCCACCATGCCTGTGTTGAGCATGGTGGTGAAGGTGAGCAAACCAACTACGTGCAGGGCGCGAACATTGCCGGTTTTGTGAAGGTTGCGGATGCGATGTTAAGCCAGGGCGTGATTTAATCGTTATTACAATCGTCTGGTTTTCCTTATAACCAGACGATTTTCCCTGAGTTAATTAAATCCTTAGCAGACGTTTGCAATTTGCAGCCGTTTGTTCTGCATCCTGAATATCCTGTTCCGACATTAAGCATCGCAACGCATCTTTTTCAATCCAGGGGTTGTTATTTCCGGCAATTGTTAGCCACATCCATGCTTGTTTATTATCAATTTTAGTGCCCGTCCCCTGAGCATACATTGCCGCAGTCTGGTGCTGCGCTTCGGTCGCCCCTAAACGCGCCGCTTTTTCGTACCAGTGCAGCGCATGATTTTCATCTTTTGCGATATATTTTGTACCGTACAGATACATTTCAGCTAACAAAAATATCGCCTCTATTCGACCACGCTGCGCTGCACCAGTAAGCCATTGAGTAGCCTCTGCGTTATTTTCAGGATCATCATTGTTGGTTAAATAATATTTCCCCAATTCATACATGGCATCCCCTGCCCCATCTGCCCCATTTTTTGCTGCTTTGGTAAACCAGTACAGCGCTTTTTCCTGGTCCTGTGGAATACTCTCACTTCCGCTATACAACCTGGCAGTATGATATTGCGCATGTAAATATCCCTGTTCTGCTGATTGCAAAAACCAACGATGGGCCTGAACCTCATCGCGCTCCACGCCAATCCCTTGTATATACATTTGTCCCAACTCATACTGGGCAACCTCATGTCCTTGTGTGGCGGCAGATAAATACCACTGCAATGCTTCTTCATAATTTCGTAATGGCTCAACAGCAAAGCGTGAGATACGGGCAAGCTCATATTGCGCAGATGTGTTGCCATTTTGGGCAGCAAGTAAAAACCATTTTCGTGCCTCACAAATATTCTTATCCGTGCCCCTTCCATCGCTATACATGATACCCAGCGCATACAGAGCATCGATAACATTATGCTGCGCGGCGCGGGTAAACCAGTTAAAGGCTAATTTTAGATCCTGTGAAACCTCATCACCTTCGTAATACATTTTGCCAAGAGAATACCAGGCTAGTGAATAGCCTTGCTCTGCAGCATGTAAGCAGGACTGGTATACAGAAGATGGATAATAAAAAAGACCTTTTAATTTTATGGCATTTAGCAGCTTTTTATATCCACTATGATGTTGCATTGCTAAATTATTGAAGCGTTCTGTTAATTTCCACTTGCGAATCATTTTTTCTTTTCGCAAGGAATATGATAAACACTCTATTAACAATGCCATATAGTTGTCTGATAGTTCAAATTCAGCAACTTTATTTAATACTGCGATATCAAACCATTTCAGGCTCTCTTCATTATCCTTTAATGATTGATAAATCGTAGCCATTTCCTTCCCGTTTTCCATTTCTTCCAGTGGAGACAAGTTACTGGCAAAGAAAGGGGTAATTTGTTTTTCGATGCGATAATAAAGAAGACAACTTTCGTTAATTTCTGTCTGGATTACGGGTTGACGACTGCCTGCGACTAAATGCCATCTGAACGTTTGTGCTGCAGCGAGAGTTAATAATGGCCGGAATACCCGATGAAGATGCAGTAATAACGTTTCTTCAAAGCACATTCGTGAGCTGAGATCTTTTTTCTCAAGGAAAGATAACGCCTTAGCAAGTTGCATGGGGGCGTGTTCGGGGGTTGCTTCATTCTCCTCACAGAGCATATCCAGCACGGCTCGCCAGGTGAATTCCCCCTCTGATTTAATAGTGACATCAGGAAGTGGATGACCAGAAAAGGTGTTGGGTGCGCGAAATGTCATCACAGGACGAGGATGAACAATACCCCTGGACATATTGATCGGTTGCTCTTCTTCCTCTTCTTGCCACTGATCTTCGTCGTCATAACGTAAAGCCTGTTCATAAGCATCGTGCAATTGTTGCCAGGCTGCAGGATCATCTTCCGGGCGGCAATTTTTTACCAGTTGCGCATAACGACGCTTAATATCTCGTTCTTCCGCACCTGGTTGTAAACCTAATATTTCCCAGCAGTTCATTGCAGACGTTCTCTTTCCAGAGAGTCTAATGTAGGTTCAACTTTAGTCCGAAAATCAGCAAGTTGATCAGGATCCTGCTTCTCGAGTAGATAACTGAAATGACGGGAGCAATTGCTTATCCAGTCTCGCGTTTCCGCCAGGGTGAGTTGATAGAGATTATCAAGACGGGCAATAAAGGCCTGGTTTATCTGTTCATCGCGTGGGTGAATTTTTAACAGGCTTAATTTGGACAACGACTGCTGTATTTGTTCTGCCGTTAATGCCCCTGGATTCTGTTCAATAACCAGACTATTTTTAGCACCTGTCAGTGGCACGCTGATATCGACATCAAGAATACCGTTAATGTCGTACGTAAAACGAACATCAATACGCACATCACCGGCCGGTTTTGGCGGAACATTCACTGACAACTCCGCAAGGAAAATATTATCAGCCACCATCCTGCTTTCACCCTGGTAGATTTTAAAATTAACCTCTGTTTGTTGATCATGTGCCGTGTAAAAGGCACGAACGCGACTACAAGGAATACTCCTGTTACGCTCAATAACGGGTGCAAAATAGCCTGATTCGCGGGTATGCCCCAGCGATTTAGAGGTATCAACGCCAAGCGTATAAGGGCAAACATCAGTCACTACAACATCTCGTAATTCGCTGTGCCGCGCTTTAAGTGCTGCCTGAATAGCCGCGCCCTGGGCAATGACTTCATCCGGGTTTAAATGCATTGCCGGTATACGACCAAATAATCGTGTCACAAGTTTGCGAATCAGTGGCATACGTGTAGTGCCACCCACAAGAACAACCTGGTCTAATTGGCTAATATTAATTTTGGCATCGCGAATTGCCCGCTCCAGTGGCATATGGATTCGTTCGAAAAAGGTCTGTAATAAAAATTCAAATTTTTCTGTAGTCAGATGCCAGTAATATCGCCTTCCTTCAATCTCCACACTGAAAGTGGCTTCATCTCGCACACTCAGCACGCGTTTGACACGCTCAGCCTCGATGCGTAAATGCCGCTGGAGTGTCGGTTCACGCCATTCAATATTTTCAGGAAGATCCCGACGTGAGCAATATGCATCGATCAGGATATCGACAATATCTTCACCACCTAAAAAGTTATCCCCGGCACTGGCACGTACTTCCATAATATTGTCAAACAACCCCAGTATGGAGACATCAAACGTACCACCACCTAAATCGAATACCAGAAATTGATGTTCATCATCCTTATTATGCAAACCATACGCCAGTGCAGCGGCGGTTGGTTCGTTAATTAAACGTTCGACATTTAAGCCTGCCATTGTCGCAGCGGCTTTTGTTGCTTTACGTTGCATATCACCAAAATATGCGGGAACACTAATCACCGCTTCAGTGACTTCTTCGCCCAAATAGTTTTCTGCATCTTCTTTTAGCTGACGTAATATCAACGATGAGAGTTCTTCCGCACGAAATTCCCGTCCGCCCAGTTTTAACGTCTTTGATGTACCCATCATGCGTTTAAAATTTGATGCGCAGTTTTGTGGTTTGATGAGTTGCAGGTCACGAGCTGCCTCCCCTGTCAAAACCATACCATCTTCGTCAACACAAACTACGCTGGGTGTTAAAAACTTACCTAACGCATTGGGGATCAGTTCACTTTGTCCATTTCGCCAGACAGCTGCCAAACTGTTAGTTGTACCCAGGTCGATACCGATAATCATAATTATCCTCTTCAAATAAATGAACTGATCATTTTATAGAGCAGTTATATATATTCATTTTGTGAATAATGTTCACAATCCCTGCATTTGAAAATAATTTATAATGATGCAATCCATAACATAAATTACGTGAATGTAAAGACATTTCGTTTATAATTTTAACTATGGGTACTTATATCATATACTCTAAATAATTCGAGTTGTAGGAAGTCAGAAAGTAAGTGAATCCCGAGGAGCTTACATAAGTAAGTGACTGGGCTGAACGAACGCAGACGCAGCACATGCAACTTAAAGCATGACGAGTATAACCAATAAAGCCAATGGCAGAATATCTACCATTGGCTTTATTTAAGAGTGGAAAACGAATTAATTAGCAGAATCCGTATTATCTGTTTTGGGCTTTGCCGCTTTTTTCACACGCTTATTGGGTGCTTTTTTAACAGCCCCCCCACCCGATGTCACAATTCCTCTGAACTGCCTGACCGGAGTGCTACGAGCCTGATCAATCAGTTGGTAAAGCGTCCCCACCAGCGGCTGCATAAAGTCCTGATAGCGACACTGCTTTTCGCTGATTTGCGTCAGCACCGATTCCCAGTGCGCGGTCATGTCCGGTCGCGTCGCCATTTCTGGCAGCGAATGGAATAGCGCTTTTCCGGCGTCGGTGGAGTGGATATAGCGCCCTTTTTTGGTCAGGAAACCCCGCTTGAACAACAGTTCAATAATCCCGGCACGCGTTGCTTCTGTCCCCAGACCATCGGTCGCACGAAGGATCTTTTTCAGATCTTTGTCCTGCACAAAGCGCGCGATCCCGGTCATCGCCGAAAGCAGTGTTGCATCGGTAAAATGGCGCGGCGGCTGGGTTTGCCGCTCTACCACTTCGCCTTTTTCGCACAACAATTCATCGCCTTTCGCCACCACAGGCAGCGGCGTGCCGTCGTTTTCTTCATCGCGCTCTTTGCTGCCTAACAGCGTGCGCCAGCCTGCTTCAGCAAGAAAACGGGCTTTAGCGACAAATTTGCCTTTGGCAATGTCCAGTTCGATAACACACTTGCGGAACACCGCATCCGGGCAGAACTGCATCAAGTACTGACGGGCAATCAGGTTATAGACCTTCGCTTCGTTCTCCGTCAGGTTGATCGCAGAACTCCGTGCGGTCGGAATGATGGCGTGGTGCGCATCGACCTTTTTGTCATCCCAACAGCGGTTGCGTATATCTGGATCTACCACTGGCTGCGGCAACAGATCCGGTGCATGAACGCTGATAGCATTCATCACCGCGTGGCGTCCGGCAAAATGTTCTTCTGGCAAATAGCGGCAATCGGAACGCGGATAAGTGATTAGCTTGTGCGTTTCGTACAGCTTCTGGCAGATATCAAGCACGTTCTGCGCGCTCAGACCAAAACGTTTAGCCGCTTCAATCTGCAACGCCGAAAGCGAAAAAGGCAGCGGCGCGGATTCTGATTCCCGTTTATCGTTATAGCTGGTGACAATAGCTGGTTGACCACTAATGCGGTTAACCACATGCTCCGCCAGTGGACGATGTAACAAGCGCCCTTCTTCATCCTGGTACGGTTCACACGCTTCGCTCGGTTGCCAGATAGCGGTAAACCGCTCATCGGCAGGTGTCACGATATGTGCTTTGACTTCAAAGAAGTCTTTCGCCACGAAGTTTTCAATCTCTTCGTCGCGGCGCACCACCAGTCCGAGTACGGGCGTCTGCACGCGTCCCACGGAAAGCACGCCCTGATAACCGGCATTGCGGCCGAGAATGGTATACGCACGGGTCATATTAATGCCGTACAGCCAGTCAGCCCGCGCCCGCGCCAGTGCAGAAACGCACAGCGGTACAAACTCGCTATTGGAGCGAAGACGATCGATCGCCCGCTCAACCGCCTGCGGGTTCAGGTCGTTTATCAAACAACGCTGTACCTGCTGGCGCTTTTCCGGTGCCAGTTGCAGGTAGTCCAGCACTTCATCCACCAGCAGTTGCCCTTCGCGATCCGGGTCTCCGGCGTGAACGATTTCGCTGGCTTCATGCAGGAAGCGTTTGATGACATTAAGTTGTTTAGTCACGGAGGGTCGGGGCTGTAATTGCCACTTTTCCGGGACAATTGGCAAATCCGCAAGATTCCAGCGCGCATAGCGGCTGTCGTAGGCGTCTGGCTGCGCCTGCTCAAGCAGGTGACCGATACACCAGGTCACCACCTGACCATTACCGCACTCGATAAAGCCATCGCCTTTCCGGTGCGGTTTAGGCAGGACATCAGCAATGGCGCGCGCCAGACTCGGTTTTTCGGCAATAAACAACCGCATTGAATTAACGGATCTCAACCATGGCACGACCGCCGCGCGCTGGCACCAGTTCGCCAATCGCCGTCAGTTCAATGCCAAACTCGGCGGCTGTAGCTTTGACCTCATTTTCTGCTTCCGGCATGACCGCCAGCAGCAAACCGCCAGAAGTTTGCGGATCGCACAGCAGATCGCGCACTTCACGCGGCATTTCACCCATCAGATGACCGTAGCTGGCAAAGTTACGTTCGGTGCCGCCAGGCACTGCGCCCAACTTAATGTACTCTTCAACCCCCGGCAATTTCGGGATCGCGTCATAGTCGACGCGCGCCTGCACACCTGCGCCCTGACACATTTCGCTTAAATGCCCCAGTAAACCAAAACCCGTAACGTCGGTCATCGCTTTTACGCCTTCGATGTTGGCAAAGGACGCGCCTGCGATGTTCATCCGGCACATCACTTCCGTCGCCAGTCCCTGATGTTCTGGTTTCAGCAGTGATTTTTTCTCAGCCGTGGTAAGAACGCCAATCCCCAGCGGTTTCGTCAGGAACAGTTTGCATCCGGCTTGTGCGGTACTGTTTTTCTTCACCCGCTCGGTCGGTACGATCCCCGTTACCGCCAGACCAAAAATCGGCTCCGGCGCATCGATGGAGTGACCGCCAGCCAGCGCAATACCCGCCTGACGGCATGCATAGCGTCCACCTTCGGTCACTTCGCGGGCAATTTCCGGGGAAAGTTTGTTAATCGGCCAGCCGAGGATCGCAATCGCCATAATCGGTTTGCCGCCCATAGCAAAGATATCGCTGATGGCGTTAGTCGCCGCAATGCGGCCAAAATCGAAAGGATTATCAACGATCGGCATAAAGAAGTCGGTGGTACTGATAACGCTGGTGCCATTGCCCAGATCGTATACCGCCGCATCGTCGCGGGTTTCATTACCCACAAGCAAATTCGGATCAACAAACTTCGCCTGCTCACTGTGCAGGATGGTTTCCAACACTTTTGGGGAAATTTTACAGCCGCAACCAGCGCCGTGGCTGTATTGGGTCAAACGAATCGAGTTCTCGCTCATGGACATCTCCTGTCAATGCAATCCAGGTATGGTAACCCTCATTCCATGAAGTGATAAGTGAGAGTGTCTGAATTCCTGCGCCTTTGCTCACAATCCAGACAGTTTCCCGACAATTATCAGAAATAAGTCACAAACGGCGTCGGGTCCGGGACGTTTATCGACGTAGATGCTTTCAACTGCGGCGTACCGAGGTAGAGAAAACCGACAATTTTATCCTGCTCACGGCAACCGAATGCTTCACGCACTACCGGACTTTCAGTTAATGCACCACTGCGCCAGATGCCGCCAAACCCCTGGGCAACTGCTGCCATTTGCATCGCCATGACCGCGCATCCCGCAGACATTTCCTGTTCCCAGCGCGGGACTTTATGATTTTCTTCGCATTTCGCCACCACCGTTATGATGATCGGTGCGCGGAACGGCGCATTACGCGCTTTGTCGATTGCTTTGTTATCACTACCGGCAGCAATCGCCCCCTGCTCCAGTACAGCGCTGAAACGCTCGCGCCCTTCCCCTTCAATCACAAAGAAATGCCACGGTTGCATGGACTTATGGTCCGGCGCACGCATACCCGCACGCAGGATGTTTTGCAGTTGTTCACCCGTTGGCGCGGGTTCAGCCAGGCGGGAGGCGCTACGGCGATTGATCAATAGTTCGAGTGCATCCATTTGATTAACTCCTGTCATGATATTTATTCACAAAATTAACACGAGAGTGGATTTTGTTACAGCCCAGTCCGCAATTCCTGCTGACAAGTGCCGGTTGGGTCATTACGATAACCACATCTATTGCGCCTGAAACAGGTGTGACCTTAAGTTGGGAGAATACATGCGAACCCTTTGGCGATTTATTGCCGGATTTTTTAAATGGACGTGGCGTCTGCTGAATTTCGTCCGTGAAATGGTACTTAACCTGTTCTTTATTTTTCTCGTGCTGGTTGGTGTGGGGATCTGGATGCAGGTCAGTGGTGGTGATTCGAAAGAAACGGCCAGTCGTGGCGCACTGCTGCTGGACATTTCTGGTGTGATCGTCGATAAACCCGACAGTTCTCAGCGGTTTAGTAAATTAAGCCGCCAGCTGCTTGGTGCCAGTTCCGATCGTCTGCAGGAAAACTCACTGTTTGATATCGTCAACACCATTCGCCAGGCGAAGGACGACCGCAATATCACCGGTATTGTGATGGATCTGAAAAACTTCGCAGGCGGCGACCAGCCGTCTATGCAGTACATCGGCAAAGCTCTGAAAGAGTTTCGTGACAGCGGGAAACCGGTTTATGCCGTTGGCGAGAACTACAGCCAGGGGCAATATTATCTCGCCAGTTTCGCCAATAAAATTTGGCTGTCTCCGCAAGGCGTGGTTGATCTGCACGGCTTTGCCACCAACGGTCTGTACTACAAATCGTTACTGGATAAGCTGAAAGTTTCCACCCATGTGTTCCGCGTGGGTACGTATAAATCTGCCGTTGAACCGTTTATTCGTGATGATATGTCGCCGGCAGCCCGCGAAGCTGACAGCCGCTGGATTGGTGAGCTGTGGCAAAACTATCTGAATACTGTTGCCGCTAACCGCCAGATCCCTGCTCAGCAGGTATTCCCTGGCGCGCAAGGGTTGCTTGAGGGTTTAACCAAAACCGGTGGCGATACCGCGAAATATGCGCTGGAAAACAAGCTGGTCGATGCACTGGCATCGAGTGCCGAAATCGAAAAAACTCTGACCAAAGAGTTCGGCTGGAGTAAAACTGATAAAAATTATCGCGCCATCAGTTATTACGATTACGCATTGAAAACGCCGGCAGATACCGGTGACAGTATCGGTGTCGTCTTCGCTAATGGCGCAATTATGGATGGCGAGGAAACTCAGGGGAATGTTGGCGGTGATACCACTGCGGCACAAATCCGCGACGCTCGCCTTGACCCGAAAGTGAAAGCGATTGTTCTGCGTGTTAATAGTCCCGGCGGCAGCGTTACCGCGTCTGAAGTGATTCGCGCTGAACTGGCAGCAGCCCGGGCAGCGGGTAAGCCTGTGGTTGTATCGATGGGCGGCATGGCGGCATCTGGTGGTTACTGGATTTCCACACCAGCTAATTACATTGTGGCTAACCCCAGCACCCTGACCGGTTCTATCGGTATCTTCGGCGTGATCACCACCGTAGAAAATAGTCTGGATTCGATTGGTGTTCATACTGATGGTGTCTCAACTTCACCGCTGGCAGATGTTTCTATCACCAGGGCACTGCCGCCGGAAGCGCAGCAGATGATGCAGTTAAGCATTGAGAATGGCTATAAACGCTTTATCACGCTGGTTGCTGATGCGCGTCATTCAACGCCGGAGCAGATTGATAAAATCGCCCAGGGTCACGTCTGGACCGGTCAGGATGCAAAAGCTAACGGGCTGGTCGATAGTCTCGGGGATTTCGATGATGCGGTCGCCAAAGCAGCAGAGCTGGCAAAAGTGAAACAGTGGCATCTGGAATACTACGTTGATGAACCGACCTTCTTCGACAAAGTGATGGACAACATGTCTGGTTCTGTCCGGGCAATGTTGCCAGATGCGTTCCAGGCCATGTTACCTGCACCGCTGGCCTCGGTAGCCTCTACCGTTAAAAGTGAAAGCGACAAGCTGGCCGCGTTTAACGACCCACAAAACCGTTATGCGTTTTGCCTGACCTGCGCCAACGTGCGTTAAGTCTTGTACTAAGTGGCCGACAGATCGTCGGCCACATTACTTTTTACGTCGACGAATCCTCTTCCCGCTGTCTCGCCACATATTTCTTTATCCTCATAGTATCAGGTGCGCTCCCCCTGCCTCACGTATATACTTTTGCTCTTTCGATATCATTCATATCAATATCATGCAAAAGAAATCAATTTACGTCGCCTACACGGGCGGGACCATCGGGATGCAGCGTTCCGAGCAGGGTTATATTCCGGTGTCAGGTCATCTACAGCGCCAACTGGCGCTGATGCCGGAATTCCATCGCCCGGAGATGCCAGATTTCACCATTCATGAATATACGCCATTGATGGATTCTTCTGATATGACGCCAGAAGACTGGCAGCATATTGCTGAAGATATTAAAGCGCACTATGACGATTATGATGGTTTTGTCATTCTGCACGGTACAGACACGATGGCGTATACCGCCTCTGCACTGTCGTTCATGCTCGAGAATCTCGGTAAACCGGTCATTGTGACAGGGTCACAAATCCCGCTGGCTGAGTTACGCTCTGACGGACAAATTAATCTGCTGAATGCGTTGTACGTTGCGGCGAATTATCCTATCAACGAAGTAACTCTCTTTTTTAATAATCGACTGTATCGTGGCAACAGAACCACCAAAGCCCATGCCGATGGTTTTGATGCGTTTGCCTCTCCAAACCTTCCTCCGTTACTGGAAGCAGGTATCCATATTCGCCGTTTGAATACGCCACCCGCCCCGCACGGTGAAGGGGCATTGATCGTTCATCCAATCACGCCGCAACCAATTGGCGTAGTAACGATTTATCCGGGGATTTCTGCTGACGTCGTGCGCAATTTTCTGCGCCAACCTGTGAAAGCATTGATTCTGCGCTCATATGGCGTGGGTAATGCGCCACAAAACAAAGCCTTCCTGCAGGAATTACAAGAAGCCAGCGATCGCGGTATTGTGGTGGTCAACCTGACACAATGTATGTCCGGTAAAGTGAACATGGGTGGTTATGCCACCGGTAACGCCCTCGCCCATGCCGGCGTTATTGGCGGTGCAGATATGACTGTAGAAGCCACGCTAACCAAACTGCATTACCTGCTTAGCCAGGAACTTGATACTGAAACCATTCGCAAGGCCATGAGCCAAAACCTGCGTGGCGAACTGACGCCGGATGATTAAGGAGACTGCAATGCCCCCTCGCGCCCTGTTACTGGTCGATTTACAAAATGATTTCTGTGCTGGTGGCGCGCTCGCCGTGCCGGAAGGTGACAGTACGGTGGATGTCGCTAACCGCCTGATTGACTGGTGCCAGTCGCGCGGTGAAGCGGTTATCGCCAGTCAGGACTGGCACCCGGCGAATCACGGCAGTTTTGCCAGTCAGCACGGTGTAGAGCCTTATACGCCGGGCCAACTCGACGGTTTGCCACAAACCTTCTGGCCCGATCACTGTGTGCAGAACAGTGAAGGCGCACAATTACATCCGTTACTGAAGCAAAAAGCGATCGCAGCGGTGTTCCATAAAGGCGAAAATCCTTTAGTTGACAGTTACAGTGCCTTTTTTGATAACGGCCGTCGGCAGAAAACTGCGCTCGATGACTGGTTGCGCGCTCATGTAATCAATGAATTGATCGTTATGGGTCTGGCTACTGACTATTGCGTTAAGTTTACCGTGCTGGACGCGTTACAGTTAGGTTATAAGGTGAACGTGATTACCGATGGTTGTCGTGGCGTGAATATCCAGCCACAGGACAGTGCGCACGCGTTTATGGAGATGTCAGCAGCTGGGGCAACGCTATATACGCTGGCAGACTGGGAAGAAACGCAGGAGTAATTTTACGCTGGCCTACAATTCTGTACTGGCATTGTAGGCCAGATAAAACACATCAGTGATACATCTGGTAATTGACGCCATCAACGAAAGATTTAATTCACCTCAGAAATCTCTTCCAGCGACACCTTCCGCGTTTCGATGCCAAAAATGGAGAGAACCAGCGCACAGAGCACTAACATGACACCAAGCACCATAAACACCGTGATCGACCCATAATGTGTTAATAATGCCGCAACGCCATAGGGCGTGAAGACTGCGACGATCCGTCCGACGGCATTAACGAAACCCGAACCACGCAGGCGTAAATGCGTTGGCCAAAGTTCCGGGATATAAACCGCCGACGCGAAGCACACATACATGTATAAAAAGAAGATCATCACCAGGCCATAGATTAAAATCGCCCACTCTGTAGTCTGAATTGAATAGATATAGCCTAACACAGCAATAATAATAAGTAAGGCAGAGCCAAATAATCGACGAGGAAAATGATCAATAATTAATGCCGCAATAAATATCCCTACCGGAGCGCCAATCATAATAACAGCGGTCATTAATATTGATTTATCAACATCAATGCCGGAGTTAACAAATATGGTCGGTATCCATACGGTGATGGTATAAAGCGAAATGTTCATTGCAATTAAAACAGTAATCGCGACTAATGTACGTCGTAACATTTCCCCTTTAAACAGGAGCCAGAAGGTACCCTTGATTACCTTAACCTTGCTGTTGCTCTGGTTCAAAGTAAGCGGGGGTAAACGAATCCTCTTCTCTCTTTCAATTTGCTGCTCTACTTCACGAAGTTGGCTTTCTGCACCTGCGATTTGCCCTTTCCCTGCCAGCCATCGTGGCGACTCAATAAAGTATTTACCTGAGAGAAACCACGCTAACAGTATGCCAATACCGCCCAGCAGAAACATTATCCGCCAACTAAAAAAAGCGATAACCACCACGCCTATCGCCGCAGAGAGCATGGGCGACCAGTTACCAACAAATGAGAGCCGCGCGGACCATTTTCCACGCACCGTCGCGGGGATAAACTCCGTAAATGAGGCGTAGCCAACCATAATCAGCGCCCCCATTCCTGTTCCCATCAGGAAGCGAAAGAAGATGAGCCAGTGCATATCAGGGACAAAAGCGGCCCCTGTTGCCGCAATACCGACGATGAGAAGATTTATGCGAAACGCCCTGCGCCGCCCAAAGTAGTCACCAATAAACCCACCGGTAAGAGAGCCGATGAAATAACCAAACATTAATGCCGAGGTAAAGGCGGCATTGAGGAAATTATTTGACCATCCATTGCTTACCAGCTTTGCTAAGACGACATTACCGGAGTAACTCAAAAAACCCGTTAATAACAGACTAAAGCTTATTATACCAAATATACGATAATGAAACCGGGCCAAAGGCAAGCGGTCCAGTCTTGCGCCAATTTGATCATATTGTTCCATTGGGTGCCTCGGATTTGCTAAAAAAGGTAGCAATTGCGGCAAATTCACTTGCCGCATCTTTATCATCATTTTATTTCCAGGCGCAGGAACAAATAATATTGACAACGTGTGCTTAAATTACCACACCAGCTGGATATTATTGTCTTTGCAAAATGCTATCCACTCTGCACCCGGTGATTTATCAGTTATTATGTAATTAATATGACTAAAGTCAGCTAACTGGACAAAAGCTTTGCGATCAAACTTAGAGTGATCAACCAATAACGCAACTTCTGTCGCCTGACGGATCATTGTCTTTTTGATTTCAGCTTCCGCTTCGTTAGAGTCCAGCGCGCCGCTGTTAATATCAAGACCTTTACAACTCATTACCATGATATCGACATGGTAGCGGCTGATGATCTCTTTAGTAATTCTTCCTTGCAGGGAAAGTGTATTTTTGTTTAGTTCCCCCCCCGTTGAAACGACTTTAATTTCTGATTGAGCCAGAACATGAATCGCTTCCGCCGAGTTGGTTAGCAACGTCAGGTCACTACGGTCCTGTAACAATTTGAGCAATTCCATTACGGTACTACTGGAATCGGCTGCCATGGTGGTTTTATTGTCGATAAAGGGTAGTGCCTTGCGTGCAATAAGCTGCTTCTCTTCATAAAACGATGAAGCGCGCTTATAAAAATGGATATTCTCCGTCAACATCGCTGTATTTAAAACAGCACCACCATAGGTTCTGGTCAAAAAGCCTTCATCTTCCAACTTCTCAAGATCGCGGCGAATGGTTTCTTCGGTTACCTGAAAAATCCCACTCAAATTTGAGACTGTCACCTTTTTATCGTTGGCAACCATTTGCTTAATTGCCTGAATCCTGTCTTTTGCCGCCACGATTACACCCCTGTATCTTTTTACATCACATTAGCGCAATTATCGCATAACCGATGTTTACTTTCAAAATAACCTGTTTGAATCACAGATTTTCATCACAGTTTTCACAGAAACAGAGGTGAATCGTGTTGAGTATTTAACGCTCCAGGGCCTCTGCCATTTCCCTCATCAATGTTGCGTCTGCATCCGATAAGTTGATATTCAGTGCCGCGACATTTTCACGTACCTGTTCCGGCGCAGTAGCCCCACTAAGAATGGAGATTAAATCACTCTGTTTTAATATCCACGCCAGTGCCAGAGTGGGAATTGTGCACTGATAACGAGCACAGAGTGGCTGCCACTGTTCAAGCATATCAATCACTTTCAGCATGTTTTCACGCTGGAACCAGACTTTATTTGCCCGAGCGCCGCCCGGAACGTAATCACGCGTGATGGTCCCGGTCAACAATCCCTGCTCTAGCGGAGAGTAGACCTGTACCACAATGCCATTATCACGACATAGCGGCAGCAGTTCGTTTTCCATTGCCCGGTCGAGGATACTGTATTTCGCCTGAATAATATCCAGTTCACCATGTTGCAGATACTCGCGGATATGGTCAGCATCGACGTTAGCAGCGCCTATAGCGCGAATTTTCCCTTCGGCCTTTAACGCATTAAGCACTGCGACAGTTTCAGCTATCGGCGTAAAAAATGGCGGCACCGACTGCCAGTGCGTCATGTAGATATCGATGTAATCAATACCCAGACGTTGCAAGCTGGCTTCTACCTCTTCGCGGATAGATTCCGGAGAAAGGTTTTTATACAACTGCCGTTCGCCAACTTTGTTGAATAAACTCCCTTTTCGTTCCCAGACAATGCCGCATTTGGTTTCTACTACAACCTGTTCACGGGGCAGTTTTTTTAACGCCTGACCAACGATAACTTCACTATTGCCAAAGTTATATCCTGGCGCAGTATCAATCAGGTTAATGCCGCAACGATGGGCTTCAAGAATCGTATCAATGCATATTTGTCGATCGAGATCGCCATTCCATGCAGGACCGCCGCCAATGGCCCATGTCCCCAACCCCATTCGCGAAAGCGTTATATCCGTTGTGCCTAAAGGTATCTTTTTCATTTGCCTTCATTATCCTTCGTATTCTTCCAGCAATTGTTCGACCAGCTTTCTGTTTTTTACACCAGTGGTGGCGCCGATGCTTAGAACCGAGATAGCCGCCGTTGCATTGGCAAAGCGTGCGCATTCACGCAGATTTTTACCTTCTAACAGTGCTGCAATAAAACCTGAAGCAAAGTTATCGCCCGCACCAATGGTGTCGATAGCGGTTATTCCTGCGACCGCCGGCACCTTCATCGTCATGTCACCACGCTTGATAAAGCAGCCGTCTTTACCCGTTTTAATCACCACCGTTTTTACGCCGCACGCAAGAAAGCAGTCAGCAATTTCATCCAGTGTCTCTTTCCCGGTGAGTAATTTTGCCTCGGCAAAATTAGGAAACAGATAATCGACATAACTCAATGCTTCGCAAATATCATTCAGCGTTTCATTCAACCGCGGTTTGATCATATCGGCACAGATAATCATCTGCCGGGCTTTAGCTTGCGTAAAAATTTCTGTTAGCGCTCTACCATCCAATAGAGGACTGTTGAAAATACTGGCCAGTGATAATAATTTCGCCTGAGAAAACCGCGCAAAATCAACATCGTCAATATTCAATTTCCACAGACTGCCGTTACGGTTTGTGACAAAGGTCCGCTCACCATCCTCCGTCACCAGTCCAACGTTAATAGAGGTATCTATGCTGACGTCCTGCTTCAGGCTTTGAATATCAATATTCTCTTTGCGGCAATGGTCGAGAATAAATTGCCCTGCGGCATCTTTACCAATACGACTCATTAATGCTGTGCGATGGCCCAGACGAGAAATAATTGTTGCTTCATTTATTGCATCCCCCCCGGTGGTCATTGCGATTCTTTCAAGAGGATAAGAATCCACATCAAAGATATTTTTACTGACCGGTTGCAATGGAATATCAACAATAGCGGCACCTATACAAATAACGTCGAGATTATCCATATTATTATTCCGCTTTGCCATCAGAACCGAACAGTTTAATTTTATCCAATGCCCGTTCTTTTATAGCTTTACGCACTTCACGTTCTAAATGCAGGAAAGGCTGATCCTGGTTTTCTTTCACTGCTACCATTGCGGCCTGACAGAGCTCCGTATGAATGTTGATTTTCGCAATACCCAACGAAATTGCAGTTTTAATGTCGGCATCACTGATCCCTGATGCGCCATGCAAAACCAGCGGAACAGAAACAGCATCGCGTACGCGTTTGACGACCTCAAAGTTCAATTGTGGCTCTGACGTATAAACCCCATGCTGGTTGCCGATGGCGACAGCCAATGAGTCACAGCCCGTACGTTCAACAAATTCAGCCGCCTGGTCAGGATCGGTATAGTGATAGCCTGCCAGCGCTTCCTCATAAACGGTTTCATTACCGACATGCCCTAATTCCGCCTCTACCGGAATACCCAGCGGATGGAAGAAATCAACAGCCTCTTTGGTTAAACGAATATTTTCTTCGAAATCAAGGTGATGCTGCCAACTTACTGATTTAGTGTATGATGGTGTTTTTGAGGTGCTCC
>OHXZ01000330.1_pt1 | contig 18243 bp, 20 predicted proteins | sample 1580021 | NCBI WGS metagenome assembly OHXZ01 (sample SAMEA3882520, study PRJEB24775) | human gut metagenome | biome: human-associated habitat; feature: intestine environment; material: feces | place: Netherlands | collected 2009/2010
AAGCGCAGTCATCCCCATCAATCTTTTGATATTTTACCTCATCACTGCTGCACACAGAGGAGGACTCTATCTTTTTCGACTTGTCGTGATAGTCTTCTATATCGGCTTTCAGGCTTTTAAAATAATCATCTCTGGAATTGTTTTCCAACAGTTCATCATCCATCAGAAGTCTTGCCTGATCGCCAAGCTCATAAAGTTCGTCATCTGTATACTCTTCATCATAAAAGCAGGTAATAATACGATTATAAAATTTCACAACTTCTCTTGGTGTTTCCGGGTAATTCTTTTCAAGATTCTTGGTAATCACTTTCTCTACTTCCGTAAGGTCATCGTTATTTCCTGCCGAATTTCCCTTTTTCGCCGCAGTATACCAGAAAAGTCCCACAATGATCACAACACATACAACTGCAAAAATGATTTTCTGTCCATTCTTTTTCATATGAATCCCCCTCTCAATTTTTCTCATCCTCAAACATCAGTTCCACACTCTTTCCATCTTTTCCCAGAAAAGCATTGGGGAAAATCTCCCTTACCTGCGGCATATAATCTTCTGCATGCACCAGTGACGGTGAAAAATGGGTCAGCCACATTTCTGCGACTTCCGCTTTTTTTGCCACTTCCGCTGCTTCATAAAAAGTCATATGCTTGTACTGTTTTGCTTTTGCAATTTTTTCTTTTTCCGCATACATACCCTCGCAGATCAGAAGATCCGAATTTTTTGCAGAAGCAACAAGTGATTCCGTCGGCCTGGTATCGGTACAGTAAGTTACTTTGATCCCTTTCCGGGCAGCACCAAGCACCATATCCGGGGTATAATGTGCCCCATCTTCCGTTTCTATCTCTTCCCCTTTTTGAAGTCTGTTCCAGTATTTTTGTGGAATTTCACGTTCCTTCGCGTGCTCCACGGAAAACCTTCCGGCACGTCTGATCTCCACGGTATACCCATAGCAGGTAATATTATGGTTGACGCGGAACGCATGGATATGATATCCGTTTATTTCTATATCGGCTTCCGGTTCCATTATTTCAATATATCTTATTTCAAACGGCAGTTCCGGTGCAATGACCCGCAGTGCACTGACTACCCGTTCTAATCCTTTTGGCCCGATCATGGTCAGTGGCTCCGTACGGTCCGTGTTTCCCATGGTCAGAAGCAGTCCCGGCAGTCCGCTGATATGGTCTGCGTGATAATGCGTAAAGCAGATGACATCGATCGGCTTAAAACTCCAGCCTTTTTCTTTAATTGCTACCTGCGTTCCCTCCCCGCAGTCAATTAAAAGATTGCTCCCATTATATCTTGTCATCAGTGCCGTTAAACGGCGGTAGGGAAGCGGCATCATTCCTCCGGTTCCTAACAAACAAACATCTAACATAGTTTCTCCTTTTCTAGAGGAGTTCTGTTAGCAGCTCCTCTTCGAGTGGTATTTTGAATGTTTTTGCGATCCGTTCAAAACATTCCTCGCATATTTTTCCTCTCTGAATTGTTCCATCCCTGTCAGAAAAATATCCCCACTGTTTTTCAATATTGATATATTCTTCCTGTTCCAGTACTCTTCCACAGCAGTTACAGATGCTTTTTCCTTCGTTTCTCATTTGCATACCTCCTAAGATTTTCTATCTCTATTATAAAATCTTAATCCTCTCCCGTGGTAGTGGAAATCTCTGGTGTATATACCATAACATAGGCATCTTCTTTTGGTTTTTCATAAAATCCCCTGCGGGTTCCGCAGATGGAAAATCCCATTTTCTGATAGAGTGCGATCGCGCCCGTATTACTGCAGCGCACTTCTAAAAAGATACTGTGGGTTCCACGCCCTGCGGCTTCTTTTTGCATTTCTGCCACCAGTGCTTCTGCGATATGCCGCCTGCGGTATTCCATATCTACGGCAACATTTGTGATCTCCGCCTCATCCGCAGCAAAATAAGCTCCAATGTAACCCACGCAGTGTTCTTTTTTCTTTGCGGCGAAAAATACGGTATATTCCTGTTCTAACGCCTCTAAAAAGGACTGTTCTGACCATGGCGTGGAAAATATCTTTTCTTCTATGCGGGCAGCATCTGTGACATCCTCTGTCTTCATTCTGCTAATGACCATTTTTCTTATTTCTCTGCCTTTTCTTTTTCTAAACGTTCCCGCTCTGCCTGTGACAGTCTTAAATAGTCCGGCTTATGCTCTGCTGCACTCTGATATTTTCCCTGCTTATAATATTCCATTCCAAGCACACCGACGGCACCTGCACACTGTCGGTTTAAATGTGCCGGCGCATAGCTGTAAGGCACTCTGCATTTTTCTTCTATTATAGCACGAAATACGGGAACGCCGTCCCCTAAAAATACAACCGGACGGCCATATTCATTTATTTTTTCTAAAATCTCTTCGATTCTGACGGCACAGGACTCTACCAATATGTTCATGCCGTCTGCCGTAAATTCATACAATCCGGTATAAGTCTGGTTTCTTCTTGCATCCATCAGCGGGCAGACGAAATCTTTATGGCCCCAGAGATTGTATGCAAGCCCGTCCACCGTCGGAACATGCACGATGGGTTTGTCCAGTGCTAGTCCTAACCCTTTTGCCGTAGCAGAACCGATACGAAGTCCGGTAAAGGAACCCGGTCCGCCTGCAACGGCGATCGCATCTATGGACTGCAGATCCAGTTCTATCATTTTTGCCAGTTCATCTAACATCGGAAGCAATGTCTGGGAATGCGTCTTTTTGTAATTCATGGTATATTCACCCATCAGATTTTCATCCTCTATAACGGCAACGCTAGCGGTCAGCCCTGAACTGTCCAATGCCAATATTTTCATGTTATGCCTCCTAAATTGACTCTATTGTAATCTTTCTGTAGTCAAATCCTTTTTCTATATCTTTTTCTATGGTGATCTGCTGATAATGTTCCGGCAAAATCTCTTCGATCAGATTTGCCCATTCGATCATTGTCAGTCCGTCCCCATAAAAATAGTCCTCATATCCGATCTCATCCATTTCTTCGATATCTCCGATCCGGTAGACATCGAAATGGTAAAATGGCATCCTGCCCTCCTCATAGACCTGTACGATCGTAAACGTCGGGCTGTTGATCGGCTCTGTAATTCCGAGACCTTTTGCAATTCCCTGCGTAAATATTGTTTTTCCTACGCCCAGATCACCGATCAGGGTGCAGACGGTTCCCGGCTTTGCTTCTTTCCCGAAATGGATTCCCAGCTCTTCTGTTTCTTCCGGGGAAAATGTTTCTATGACCATAAATAAGCACCTACTTGATTTTCAAACGATAACTTTCTAACTGCTGTTTCATGATATTGCATACGCCCTCGTAATGTTCTCCTAATTCTCTTTTTGGAAAAACATAGGCGTTGACTCTGGTACTGTATACCAAAAGATTGCTCTTGGTGTCTACTACTTTATAGACCTGTTTCCACTCTAAGAGTGCCTCTTCACCATCCTGTGAGATTGTCACGCCTTTTTCATCTATCGTAAAATGCTGTGTATTCCGTAATGCTTCGGAACGCTGCAACAGCATTTTTGCATGAAACCAGAGGCTCAGTGGGATATATCCTATAAAAAGTGCCGCTAACACCAGATAAATCGCGCTGTATGTTGCATCGAGATCGCCCCATGTCACAATGGTTACAACGATGACAAGTGCTGCCATCACAATCGAGAGTATCCCATGAAATCCATGATAGGTATGATACATATTAAAACGGTACATATCCTGAGGGGTCAGGTTAACGTCAAATTCTTCTTTCATGATCTTTTACCTTTCCTGTGCTCCTTTGATGATCGGAGATATGTGTTTGTAAACTAAAAATGTGATCAATACGTTCATCATTCCTTTGATAAAAGTGAACGGCATATTAAAGATCACCAGACACTTTAAAAGTGTGTCTGCCTGTGGCAGTATTACCTGATATGCATTGATGATCGCCTCCATCGGCATAAACGCGGTGTATACCGGATATACGATAAAATAGTTTGATGCCACGCTGACAACTGACATCAGCACTGCTCCGACTAAGGAACCGATCAATGCTGATTTACGACCTTTTCTTTTCTTATAAAAAAGTCCCGCCGGAATGACAAACATTGCTCCTAAGATGAAGTTGGACAATTCTCCGACTCCGCCGGTGGAACTCATCGGAAGATGCAAGAGGTTCTTGATCAGGCAGATGACGGTTCCGCTCAACGGTCCCATTGCAAAGGAACCGATCAGTGCCGGAAGTTCTGAAAAGTCCAGTTTGATAAAGGACGGCATAATCGGTATGCTGAATTCTAACATCATCAGCACAAACGCGATGGCTGAAAGCATGGCGGTCATGGTCATGTATCGTACGTTTACTGGTTTCTTTTTGGTATTCATAATCTAAAATCTCCTTGGTATTATTTATTTTGCAATTTTCATCGTAAGCTGTATCCTCTGTTTTTTCAAGTCTACGGACATGACCTGTACTTCTACAATATCCCCGACACTTACTACTTCTAACGGATGTTTGATATAACGGTCACTCATCTGTGAGATATGCACCAGTCCGTCCTGATGGACTCCGATGTCCACAAATGCGCCAAAATCTATGACGTTTCTGACGGTTCCTTTTAATATCATACCTTCCTTTAGGTCTTTCATTTCTAAGACATCTGTTCTTAAGATCGGTTTTGGCATCTCCTCACGCGGATCTCTTGCCGGTTTTTCTAACTCTTTTACCATGTCTTCTAAGGTCATCACACCAATGCCAAGTTCGTCTGCTAAGGCTACTTTGTCTTTTATTTTTTTAGAAAGTCCTTTCAGGTTTCCGCCTGCAATGTCTTCTTCCTGACATCCAAGTTTTTTCAACAGTTCTTTTGCTGCTTCATAGCTTTCCGGATGGACGCTGGTTGCATCTAACGGCTGCTTTCCGCCTGTAATACGCATAAATCCCGCACACTGCTCATACGCCTTCGGTCCGAGTTTTGGGACTTTTAACAGTTCTTTTCTGGTTAAAAATCTGCCGTTCTCTTCACGATAAGCAACGATGTTCTTAGCGATCACTTTGCTGATACCGGAAATGTATTCTAACAGGGAAGCGGATGCCGTGTTCAGATCCACGCCTACACGATTGACGCAGTCTTCTACTACTCCGCCTAATGCTTCTCCTAATTTTTTCTGGTTCATATCATGCTGATACTGTCCGACTCCAATGGATTTCGGATCTATTTTTACCAGTTCTGCTAACGGGTCCTGAATCCTTCTTGCAATGGATGCGGCACTTCTTTGTCCCACATCAAAATTCGGGAATTCTTCTGCCGCTAATTTGCTTGCAGAATATACGGATGCTCCTGCTTCATTTACGATCACATAACGAACGGTAACCGGAAGCTCTTTTAACAGTTCCACGATGATCTGCTCTGATTCTCTCGATGCCGTTCCGTTTCCAACGGAGATCAGGGTAATATGATATTTGGCAATGAGCTGCTTTAATACTTTTTTCGACTCCTCTACTTTGTTCTGTGGTGCAGTCGGATATATGACCGTGGTATCTAACACTTTTCCGGTTGCATCTACAACTGCTAATTTACAGCCTGTCCGAAATGCCGGGTCCCAGCCTAACACTACCTGATTTGCGATCGGAGGCTGCATCAGTAACTGCTCTAAGTTCTTTCCAAAGACACGGATCGCCCCATCCTCTGCCTTTTCGGTCAATTCGTTTCTGATCTCACGCTCGATCGCCGGTTCGATCAGTCTCTGATAGCTGTCTTCTATGGCTTCACGCAGAATCGGTGTGGTGTACGGATTTTGTGCCACAATAACTTTCTTTTCTAAATAGGAAAGGATCCTCTCTTTTGGTGCCTGCACTTTTACGGTTAAGATTTTTTCTTTTTCCCCGCGGTTCAGTGCTAAGATCCGATGTCCCGCTAATTTTTGCACCGGCTCTTCAAAATGATAATACATTTCATAGACAGACTCTGCATTTTCATCTTTTGCCTCTGAGAGCATCATGCCCTCTTTTTCTGTCTGCTTACGGATATGCATACGGTAAGCTGCTTCGTCTGAAATATGCTCTGCTATGATGTCCTTTGCTCCGGCGATGGCTCCTTCTACGGTATGCACTTCTTTTTCTTCATTAAGATATGCTTTTGCTTCTTCCTCGATCGGATGTGTGGCCTGTTGCAGTAATATCAGATTTGCAAGCGGTTCTAATCCTTTTTCTTTCGCTATGATCGCTCTTGTCCTTCGCTTTGGACGATACGGACGATAAAGATCATCTACGACTACTAAGGTCTGGGCTTTTTCTATCTGCTGCTTTAATTCTTCCGTCAGCTTTCCCTGTTCTTCAATGCTTGCTAAAACCTGTTCTTTTTTCTCTTCTAAATTTCTAAGATAGTTCAACCTCTCATAGAGATTTCTGAGTACCTCGTCATTTAAGGCTCCGGTTGCTTCTTTCCGGTATCTTGCAATGAACGGTATGGTATTTCCCTCATCGATCAACCGGACTGCAGTCTCTGCCTGAGAAGTTTTTATCTGTAATTCTTCTGCAATCTGTTTTATGATATCCATGTTTTCTTTCCTTCCATGTTATATACCGTTCTATTATAGCGAAAAAGGCTTTTTGCTTCAAGTACGACATAAGGCTTTCCGTGACTCTTTTCGCACAGAAAGCCTTACTTTTTTACTTTTATTTTCTTACTGACTAATAACTTATTTTTTTACGATACTTATTGTAAACGCTTTTTTTCATCATCGCAGTCTTTACCTTGCTGTAATTTCCATAGATTTTATGACCAAATGGATCCTGTACAAATCCTTTAACTTGTACATAATATTTTCTCAGGATTGGGAAACGGGTAGTTAACGTTACTTTTTTCCTGGAATTACCGTTGTTAAACAGAATGGTTTCTTTTGCAAGATTTCCATTCATATTCTTTTTCTTGGCTACTTTTACATAATATCCCTGGCAGTCTCCACTGTTTTTCAATTTAACATAAATATCCGTGTAATTCGTTCCGAAAAATTCATTATGTGCCGTACCGCCTACTCCGGTAATTGTTGGCTTTTTAATATTGAGCTGTCTTTCCGTATAGCGCAGTTTATATTTCACATTTTCTGCTCTATATTCATTTTCAACCTTCAGATAATAGGTTCCTTTCTTCAGATATGCCTGATAGGTCTGTCTGGTACTTCCCTTAAATATCTCTACGCTTTCGTTCTTACTGTTCATTAATGAAACTTTCCAGGCATGCTGTTCGCCATCCACTTCTGCCGGTCCGAAATTAATGGAAACTTTTCTTTTGCCGTTTAATTTAATCTTATAATAATCACAGTCTTTACTGCTTCCGTTGATCATGCCATACCAGTCTTTTTTTGCAGTGATCTTATTTGCTGTCTTGCTGGTATTGTTATCCTCTGCTTCCCAGTTTTTAGTCGTCTTATAGGATACTTTTATATCGAAAGATGTTCTCCATGCATAGTAACCATCTTCTACCTTTAGATAATAAATACGATTTCCTTTTGATGAATAGTTTGGAAGAGAATACGTTACTCCTGATACTTCCGGAATGATCTCATTGTTATTGGAATCATAAAGACTTGCGTCTAATTCCTCATTACCGGTCGGATTAGTGTTTTTTACGGTAACTGTAAAGTTTCCGGTATTTGGCACCCGGAATGCATAGACTCTTTTGCCAAATTCCTCGATTGTAATGTTCTTTGTCTCATTTAAGTTCAGAGTCCCATCTGCTGCTCTTACCTCTTTTGGTATGCCTAAAAATGTGAGGACACAGCATATTAACAGTGCTCCACACCACAATGGCAATTTTTTCATGCTTTTTTTCATTTCTACTTTCCTCCTTTGCAGACATTTCCTTATGTCTGAAATCATATCATGTATTCTGACAATTTTTAATCTTTTTTCTTCTCTTTTCACGGAATGATTGTCTTTCACTTTTCCCAATGATATAATAAGAAAAAATAGATTTATCAGGAGGTTCTTTTATGGATAACTACGGATTTCAATCAGAACCGGAAAACTCTTTTCATGAGAATTACAACCTTTACCGTGATAAACGTTCCCAGTCTTTTGCGACCGCAGGATTTGTATTCGGACTCATCGCTGCACTGACTCCATACTTTGTATTTACGAGTCTGATCTGCGGACCGCTTGCCATTATTTTCGGACTTTTGTCCAAAGGCGGGGAAATGACCATGGATACCAAAGGTAAGGTTGCTGTCATTCTTGGGATCATTGGTCTTGTACTGACAGTCCTTATCATGCTTGTAGCTTTCCGTGTTGTGATCCTTGATGAATTTGGTGGATTTGAAAACTTTTTAAAATACTATCAGATAAACTCACCATCTTCTTCAGATATGATTTAAGTTGAACGAAAGGAGTGTGGATTTTATGATGATCGGAAATGTTTCAGATGCTTATAACGATTATAAAATTTATCCTTATGCTTTAGGAAATGACCGTGCCGAAAAAGATTCTGCCGTTTCTTCGAGTGAAGAGTGCCAGACCTGTAAAAACCGTAAATATCAGGATGGTTCCGATGAAATGGTTTCTTTTAAATCCGCAGCCCACGTTTCCCCGCAGGCTGCTGCCGGAAGAGTCCGTGCCCACGAAGGGGAACACGTTTCAAATGCTTACGATAAAGCCGCACAGAAAAACGGTACGGTGGTTTATGCCTCTGTTTCCATTCACACTTCCGTGTGTCCGGAATGTGGAAGGACTTATGTTTCAGGTGGAACAACGAATACGGCGATCCGCTATCCAAACGAGGATAACCCTTACCAGAAAAACAGAAAGGCCGCAGATGCAACTGTCTTTCCGGGGGCAAATTTTGACGTTGCAGTCTGAGGTTAGAAAGGGAGATTTACTACTATGAAAACACCATCCGCTGAACTAAAGAGAATTGCCCGCGAGAATCTGAATGGCAAATACGGCATAGCTATTTTAGTTATGATCACTGCATCACTGATTCCGTCTGCTTTGCTCTATCCTTTTGCAGAGAACGCCCGTCATGGCGGTGCATCACAAAGGATTATTTATTATCTGGCTTCTATTATTATTACTGTGATCCAGCTGCTTTTGACCTGTGGCCAGTTACGACTGCATTTAAATATTGCAACCAGACAACCTTATCAGTTTTCCGATATTTTCTTTAGTTTCCGCAGGCATCCGCAAAAGATCTTAGGTGCTTATCTGCTGTTTGTTTTATATATGATTCCGGCTGTTTTACCGGGAAGTGTATTACTTACCTTTGCTCTGTTGCTGTTTACGGACTCGGCACCATTTATCGGACTTACAGTTATCGTATTAGGAGCGGGCATCATTTTTGATATCCGCATTGCCTTACAGTGCTCACTGGTATTTTTTATGCTGGTAGACAACCCATATGCTTCTATCCGTGGTACCTTCCGCAGAAGCAAGGAACTCATGGAGGGTAACAAACTTCGCCTGCTTTATCTGCAGCTTAGTTTCTTAGGTTTTTATCTGCTGGCTGTCTTAAGCTGTGGTATTGGTCTCCTTTGGCTGATGCCTTATATGCAGCAGACCATGGTAAGTTTTTATCTGGATGTTCAGGACGTAAAAGGAGTTGCACATAGCTGATTTGCATCAGCTATGTGCAACTCCTCTTTTCAGGTTCTTTTATAGTTTTATATCTCTTAGTCTTCAATGAACTTATCATGTACTGCTTTTGTTGCAGTATCTACATCTGCCTCATCGATCAATACGGTGATTCTGATCTCTGATGTTGCGATCATGCGGATATTGACACCTACATTGTAAAGTGCCTCAAACATCATTCCTGCTACTCCTGCATTGGACTGCATTCCTGCACCGACTACAGATACTTTGGCAACCGTTGTGTCTGTCTCTAATTTTTCAAAAGTCAGTCTGGTTCTGTTTGCCTCTAAGATTTTTTCTACTTCTGCTACATCATCTCTTGCAACGGTAAAGGAAATATCCTTTGTACCATCACGTCCGATGGACTGTAAAATTACGTCTACATTGATGTTTTTCTTTCCTAATAAATCAAATACTTTAAATGCAATTCCCGGCTCATCCTTTAATCCGATTAATGCAACTCTGGCTGCATTTTTATCTACAGCTACTCCGCTAACAAGCATACTTTCCACGTCTACGTCCTCCTTCACCACTGTTCCTTCTGCTCTGTTGAGACTGGAACGAACAACTAACTGTACTCCATATTTTTTTGCCATCTCCACGGAACGGTTATGCAATACTTTTGCTCCGAGGGTTGCAAGTTCTAACATCTCGTCGTATGTGATCTCTTTCATTTTCTTTGCATTTGGCACAACTCTTGGGTCTGCTGTGTAAACACCTTCTACGTCTGTATAGATCTCACAGGCATCTGCATGCAGTGCTGCGGCAAGTGCAACGGCTGTTGTATCGGAACCGCCACGACCTAATGTGGTAATGTCATCATATTTGTTGACTCCCTGGAATCCTGTAACAATGACAATTTTCTTATTGTCTAATTCATGACGGATCCTGTCGGAATCGATTCTTTTAAATCTTGCATTTCCATAACTGGATGAGGTATGCATTGCTACCTGAAATGCATTCAGAGAAACAGATGGAACTCCAAGGGTTGCCATCGCCATAGACATCAGTGCTACGGATGTCTGTTCTCCGGTTGCTAAAAGCATATCCATCTCTCTTTTGGACGGATTTGGATTGATATCATGTGCCATATCAATCAGATGGTCTGTTGTTTTGCCCATTGCAGAAAGTACTACGACAACATCATTGCCCTTTTTATACTCTTCTACACATCTCTCTGCAACGTTGAGAATTCTTTCTTTGTCGGCGACTGAACTTCCGCCGAACTTCTTAACTACCAGCATAACTTCCTCCTAGATGTTTTACATCTTATTCTAAACCCTTCGCTACTATGAAAAAAGTTCATCTATCAGCTTGTGACCTTCCTCTTTTAAAATTCCGGTCTCGGCTGCTTCTTTTTCATTGTAATGATAGGTATGATGTTCTTCTTTTCTGCTGTCATATAGCAGATACGGAACATTGTCCGCGGTATGTGTACGGATACAGATTGGTGTCGGATGATCCGGAAGTACCAAAAGTCTGTAATCTTCTCCTGCATCTCCCATTCCCTGTACGATCGGGCGGATGACACGTTCATCTAAGTTCTCTATGGCTTTGACTTTCTTTTCTACACTGCCCTGATGTCCCATTTCGTCAGGAGCTTCTACATGAACGTATACAAAATCGTATCCGTCCTCGGTCAGCACTTTTACGGCTGCCTCTGCTTTTCCTTCATAATTGGTATGAAGTCCGCCATTGGCTCCTTCTACCGTAATGACTTTCATGGATGCACCAACCGCAATTCCTTTTAACAGGTCTACTGCTGAGATCATGGCTCCGCTCTTTCCTGTCTTTTCCTCAAATGAAGACAGTGACGGTTTTGTGCCGGCTCCCCAGAACCAGCAGGAGTTCGCCGGATTAAGTCCTTTTTTTCTACGCTCTACATTGATCGGATGATTGACTAAGATGTCATAGCTTTTTTTCATCATCTCTCTTAAATCCTGATCTTCCGGCAGCTTGTCGCCAATCTTTTGTCCTAAAACATCATGTGGCTGCACTAAATCCACAACCTCGCCTTTATCCCAGATGAGCAGATGGCGGTAGCTGGTTCCTACATAGAACTGATACTGTTCTGTCTGTAATTCTTTTTTTACTGCCTCTAATAAAATTGCTGCATCCTCTGTGCTGATCTCATCGGAACTATGATCGATGATGGTTCTTTCTTCATAGGTATCTTCGTCCTCAGAAAGTGTTACCAAATTGCAACGCAGTGCAATATCGGTATCTTTCATTGGTGCACCAATACTCAATGCCTCTAACGGAGAACGTCCGGAATAGTATTTTCTCGGATTGTAGCCTAATACGGAAAGGTTTGCCGTATCACTTCCCGGTTTCATTCCATCCGGGATCGTATGGACCATTCCGATTTCTCCTAATTGTGCAAGACTGTCCATCATGGGTGTCTTTGCATACTCTAATGGTGTCTTATCTCCTAATTCCGGAATTGGCTGATCTGCCATTCCATCACCTAACACTACAATATATTTCACAAAAACTGCCTCCTAATCTACACGGATCATCTGTTTGATGCCGCTAAGCTGTTTTGCTTTTTCTAAATATGTTTCTTCTTTCATTTTTGCTGTTACAAATGCTGTCTCACCTGTCACTTCTTTGATCTTGATCAGTGCCGGATTGTCGAAAACGGCTTTGACCTGTTCTTCGCTGTCTGTCGTTCTGACAAAGTATGCGTATTCTGCCTGTTTATAATCCAACAGGTTCATTTTTTCAGCACTGTAGGTGATCATGATATTGCGTTTTAAATGCTTTGCTATGTCTACGATATCTGCTGCTACTGCACTTGCGGTTGGGAGTTTTCCTGCTCCGCTTCCATAGAACATCGCATCTCCTAACATGTTTCCATGTACAAAAATGGCATTGAACACTCCGTTGACATTATTTAACGGATGATCTTCTCCTAACATAAACGGTGCTACCATTGCATAATACCCGTTTCCGTCTCCGCGGCTGGTTGCTAATAACTTGATGGAACGTCCCATTGCTTTTGCATATGCAATGTCTTCCGGTGTGATCTTAGAAATTCCTTCGGTATGTATTTCTTCAAAATCTACGGTTTTCCCACATATTAAGGATGTTAAAATTGCAATCTTACGGCATGCATCATAGCCTTCTACATCCGCTGTCGGATCTGCTTCTGCGTATCCCTTTGCCTGTGCGTCCTTTAACACTTCATTGTAATCGGAAGCCTCGGTACTCATTTTGGTAAGCATATAGTTCGTGGTTCCATTCAGGATTCCTGTAATTTCTTCTACGATATCGGCTGTCAGTGAAGTTACTAACGGACGGATGATCGGGATTCCACCACCTACACTTGCTTCAAATAAGAAGTTGATCTCTCTTTCTTTTGCAATCTCTAAAAGCTCTGCACCATGTTTTGCAACTAATGCCTTATTGGATGTTGCCACATGTTTGCCTTCTAGTAATGCGCCTTTTACAAAAGTATATGCCGGCTCTACGCCACCCATTGCCTCTACAACGATCTGAATCTCCGGATCATTTTTGATAATTTCATAATCGTGTACGATCTTGTCCTGGATCGGATCTCCCGGGAAATCCCTTAAATCCAAAACATATTTTACTTCAATCTCCTGACCTGCGGTCTGTGTGATATGTTCACGGTTTATCTCTAAAACTTCTACCACACCGGAACCAATGGTTCCATATCCTAATACTGCAATTTTAATCATTGAATCACTCCCTAGCTAATATTTTTAAATAATGGATTCCTTCATGCTCCTCCATTGTCCGTGTCATTGCCGCAACATCACCGGTTTCCGGCAGCACATCCACACTCAATGTTAAGGATGCGATCCCATTGACCGGAATACTCTGATGTATCGTCAATATATTGGCATGATATTCTGCCACGGTCCGGAGTACGACAGACAAAAGCCCCGGCTCATCATCCATCTGAAGAACCATCGTGATGGTCTTTCCTTTACTGTTTTCATGGAAAGGAAAAATATCATCTTTATATTTGTAAAAAGAACTCCTGCTGATACCTACTCGCTCTGCAGCTTCCTGCACAGATGCGACTTTTTCTGATTCCAGCAGTCTCTTTGCTTCGACTACTCTAAGCAGTACATCCGGAACTGCTTTTTCTTTTAAAACAAAGTATGAGGTTTTCTCTTCCATTGTCTGATTTGACCTCCTGTGTTTGCGTCAGAAATACATTTGTGCTCGTAAGAAAGATAATAGCATATTTTGTTAGTGGATTGCAACTGGTTTTTCGTATTTTTTGAGGTACATGATACCGCTTCCCCGGCTATTCCCACAGACATGCTGCGTTTCCTGTTCGTCTCACACGCCTTTTTGCTCATATTTTGTGCAACTCGCCCTACGGGCTCAAACAGACACAAAACATGAGCGGCAGTGTGCTCCTCACGACGGAAGCCTCGCAACTGTCTGTGAGGATAGTCGAGGACAGCTACATTGTGTTTATATGGAAAATTTAAGATGATTTATGACTTGTTTGTAAATGGTCTCTAAATGTTCTATAAATCATTAGATTTACATAACATATCCCATTTCTGAAATCAAGACCGTTTTACATATAATATATCTAGTTCTATTTCACCACAATTACCTGGCAACACCTTCTCGGAAATCTCAATGTAGAACTCACTCCTCCCCCAACCACATTAGAAAGCGTATATCCCAGCGAGCTCCCGACGATTATGAAAAGTTTCTTTTTGTGCTATGGAGATGAAACTCCCGGAAGCGTGGAGCCCTCTGGCGAACACGCTTCCTGCTTTTAAGGAGGTTCATCGGAATGGTCAGCACAATGAAACTTGGAATAATCGTCGGGAGCCCGCTGAACATATCACTTCCTAACACAAAAAGCTCATACATCAATCCCATCGCATAAACACCGGAAAGCCTTGCTGTCAGCACACTCCGTTCAGTGATCGGCATTGCAAACAAAAGATCATTGTCCCTTGCCTGATACAGAGTGGAAAACGTGTTAAAAACACTTCCGAACACTCCTAAGGTCACACTGACAATGCCCATCAGAGCCATATAAAGCCATGCAAAGACTTCCATCAGTTGTTTTTTGATCAATGTTTTTGTCATTGCACATCCTCCAATTCCAAAAATACAATGCCTTTGGATCAAGCCCCACAAAAGGTTCATCCATGATGATCAGCTTCGGCTCATGGACAAGAGCGGAAATGATCGCCAGTTTTTGCTTCATACCATGGGAATAAGCAGAGATCGGCTGTGCAAGATCCTCCGTCAATTCAAACATATCTGCATATTTGCGAATACACTCCTGACGTTCCTTTGCACCTACTTCAAAAATGTCTGCCACAAAATTCAAAAACTGTATCCCCGTCATAAAGTCGTACAGATCCGGATTGTCCGGAATATATGCCAGCTTTGCTTTACATGCAAGCGGCTGTTCCTTTACGGAGGTTCCGTCGATCAGGATTTCCCCTTCCTCAAACTGTAATATTCCACAACAGGATTTAATGGTTGTCGTTTTTCCCGCACCATTATGCCCGATAAATCCATAGATTTCTCCCGACCGGATATGTAAGGACAGATTGTCCACTGCCTTTTGTCTCCATATACTTTTGTCAGATTTTTATCTTTAACATGATATGCCCTCCACCTTGTTATTTATCTGTATTGTACCTTTCGGAGCATTTTTCTCATAGGCATATTTTGTAGCAGAATGTGTCTTTTTTATAGAAAATCCTTTATCAAAAAAGCAGGATGGCAGAACATCCCTTCCGCAAAGTACAGCCCTTACCATAACCATACCTGCGGATTTCTGACATTCTGCCACTTATTTCCTGTTTATTTATATGAAGTTTCTATATCACTTGTTTACGCTGCCCTGATGTTGTAGCAGTTTTTATGCCTCTAATAATTTTTCTACCGAAGCTAATTTAACGCAGAGGACAAAGACTTCTGCTGCCTGACGAAGTTCCTCTAAAGTCGGATAAGACGGTGCAATCCTGATCACAAAATCTCTTGGATCGGTTCCATATGGGAATGGTGCTCCGGCTCCGGTCAGGACTACGCCTGCCTCTTTTGCTTTTTTTACCACAGAAGTTGCACAGCCTTCTAAAGTTTCAAAGGTAATGAAATATCCGCCAAGAGGTTTTGTCCAGGTTCCGATACCAAGACCTTCTAATTCTTTGGTTAAGATCTCATCCACCATTTCAAATTTCGGACGCAGGATGTCTGCATGCTGTTTCATCTTTGCTTTGATGCCATCTAAATCCTTGAAATATTTTACATGACGGTACTGGTTGACTTTGTCATAACCGATCGTCTGAATGGTCATACTCTTTCTGATAAAATCCAGATTCTTTTTTGAAGATGCCATGGCTGCAATTCCTGCTCCCGCAAAGGTCACTTTAGAAGTAGATGCAAACTCATAGACAATATCCGGATTTCCTGCTTTTTCACACTCTGAAATAATGTCTAAAAGCTCTGCCTGTCTGTCCTCATATAAATGATGTACTACATAGGAATTATCCCAGAAAATCCTGAAATCTTCTGCTGCCGGTTTTAACGCCGCGAAACGTTTTACCGTCTCATCGGAATAGACATAACCCTGTGGATTGGAATATTTCGGCACACACCAGATTCCTTTTACCGTCTCATCGTTATTCACATATTTTTCTACCAGATCCATATCCGGTCCATTCTCTGTCATTGGGATGTTGATCATCTCGATACCGAATGTCTCTGTGATGGCAAAATGTCTGTCATATCCCGGAACCGGGCATAAAAATTTTACTTTATCTAATTTGCACCATGGAGTATTTCCCATTACACCGTGTGTCATGGAACGGGAGATGGTGTCATACATAATGTTAAGGCTAGAGTTTCCAAGTACAATCATCTGGGAAGGCTTTGCACCTACCATACCTGCCATGAGTTCTTTTGCTTCTGGAATCCCATCTAACACACCATAATTTCTTACATCTGTGCCATTCTCACTTGCAAGAACAGACTCTGCATTTAAAACATCCATCATAGGCATAGATAAATCAAGCTGTTCTTTTCCTGGTTTACCTCTTGAAATATCCAGATTCAGGCTCTTTTCTTTCTCCGCATCGTATTCTGCCTGTAATTCTGCCTGTAATGCCAGTAATTCTTCTTTGCTTAATTCTCTGTATGGTTTCACTTCGTTACCTCCCAAAATTCCTCTAACGTAATTTCTAATCTAATTCTAAAACAAAAGAAAATTAACTTCCCCTTCGTTTTTCTTTACTTATTTCATACAGATAGCTATAATATTGTTGGACTAAAGCTGTGCATATGCACGCGAAAATATTGAAAAAAGGTGATAATAATGAATGCTGTTGAGATAACAGCGATAGTTGCGGCGTCCGTTCTCCTGTTTGCCGGAATAGTTTTCGGCATAGTAAGCTATGTTGTCTTCTATGAGGTCATAGCTCGAAAAGCAAAAATACCCGGGAAGATGGATGCCGACGTAAAAAAGAAGATGATGGAGACAAATCCCGAAAAGTTCCTTCCCGATCCCCGCGAGGAGTGGCTCAATGAGCAGACCTTTGAAAATTACTCCATAACCAATGCGGATGGAAATAAGCTCAAAGGTTATCTTCTGAAGGCGGACAAGCCGTCCGACGTCTATGTCTTTGCAAGCCACGGCTATCGCTGCTGGGGCAAGCGCGAGTTCAGGCTCATGACAAAGTTCTATCACGACCTCGGCTTTAACGTCTTTATCGTCGACCATCAGGCGCATGGCGACAGCGAGGGCAAATATATCGGCTTCGGCTCGCATGAGTCTCGAGACGGTATGCAGTGGCTCAGGTTTATTAACGATACCTTCGGCAGTGATATTCAGATAATCCTGCACGGCGTGTCTATGGGCTGCGCCACCGTCACCTTGATGAGCGGCAACCCAGATCTGCCGAAGAATGTAAAGTTCACCGTCGCCGACTGCGGTTATACAAGCCCGTGGGCGGAGTTCGATTATCAGCTCAAAAACGCCCATGTTCCTTCTTCGCCTCTGCTTGACGGCGCTAACTTCTTCAATAAGCGCATTGCAAAATACGACTTCAAAAAGGTTGACTCGGTCGAGAGCGTCAAGCACGCGCAGGTGCCCATGCTCTTTATCCACGGCACAAAGGACGATTTTGTTCCGACCTATATGGTCAACGAGCTCTATGACGCGTGCAGCAGCGACAAAGATATACTCCTTGTCGAGGGCGCGGGTCACGCCGAGAGCTACCCGACCGACTCTGCCGCATACGAGGCTAAGGTCAGGAGCTTTATCGATAAGTATATCACAGTTCCGTCAAAGGCGTAATTTGCGTCTCTCCGAATTAAAAACAAAAAGTGCTCCCGTTTTTTAAAATAATCGGGAGCATTTTTTATTTTTTCTTAGGGCTCGGCAGCTCGTCGTATATCGCTTCAAACAGATCTTTCAGAAATTCTTTGTCCTCGATGTTATCGACCGAGAGCATCGGCTTCGCGCCGTCATAAGGCAGCTCCTCCGAAGCGTCGGGCATCATCCTGCGAGCCGCCTTGACGGGCTTTACGAGAAGCCTGTTGTCGTATATGCCGCCGATTACTTTTCCGCGAAAATACAGTATGTATTCGCCCATCATAGCACGGCTTGTCACGTCGCCTGTCTCG
>OHXZ01000373.1_pt1 | contig 16998 bp, 9 predicted proteins | sample 1580021 | NCBI WGS metagenome assembly OHXZ01 (sample SAMEA3882520, study PRJEB24775) | human gut metagenome | biome: human-associated habitat; feature: intestine environment; material: feces | place: Netherlands | collected 2009/2010
GGCGCGACCCGAACGCAGGAACAAAAACACCACCAGAATCACCAGTGCAACTGAGATTACCAGCGTCTGCTCAACCTCTTCCAGCGACGCGCGGATAGTAGGGGAGCGATCCTGGGCAATTTGCAGATCAATCGCCGCCGGAATGGTGGATTGTAATTCCGGCAGACGGGCGCGGATGCTGTCTACCGTCTGGATAATATTGGCTTCCGGCAGTTTGCGGATCATCAGCAGAATAGCCGGTTTGGCGTTGGTCATCCCGGCGTTGCGCACATCCTGCACCGAATCGGTCACCGTCGCCACATCGCCCAGACGAACCGCGCCGCCGTTGTTGTAATGAATAATCAGCGGCTGATATTCAGCGGCGGTTTTCAGTTCATCGTTAGTCTGGATCTGCCAGCGGTGAGTATCATCTTCCAGCGCCCCCTGCGGTTTACGCACGTTGGCATTGCTGATGGCGGTGCGCACATCGTCCAGCGACACGCCCTGATTAAACAGCGCCTGCGGATTCAGCCCGACGCGTACGGCGGGCAGCGAGCTGCCGCCAACATCGACATCACCGACACCGTCGATTTGCGAAATCGTCGGAGCCAGCTGTGTCGAGGCGAAATCGTACAGTTCACCCTGCGAATAAGTATCGGATGTCAGCGTGAGGATCATAATTGGCGCATCCGACGGGTTCGCTTTGCGATAGGTCGGACGGCTGGGCATCCCGCTGGGTAGCAGACTTTGCGCGGCGTTGATCGCCGCCTGCACATCGCGCGCTGCGCCGTTGATATCCCGGTCAAAATCAAACTGCAAAATAATGCGCGTGCTGCCGAGCGAACTGCTGGAGGTCATTTCGCTGACTCCGGCAATGCGCCCAAGTGAGCGCTCCAGCGGCGTGGCAACGGAAGACGCCATTGTTTCTGGTGACGCACCGGGCAGCGAGGCGCTGACCATGATCACCGGAAAATCGACCTGCGGCAGCGGGGCGACTGGCAGCATACGGAAACCCAGTATGCCGCACAGGGTAATGGCGACCGACAGTAAAATCGTCGCCACCGGGCGGTAAATGAAGAGGGCAAAAAACTTCACTTACGCCTCCTCTTCATGACGGGCAAAGCGGCTTTTGGTCCACAATGCCAGACGGTCGAACAGCAGATAAATCACCGGCGTGGTAAACAGCGTCAGCACCTGGCTGACAATCAGACCGCCGACCATGCCGATACCTAACGGACGACGCAGTTCCGCGCCGACCCCGGTACTCAACATCAGCGGCAGCGCACCAAGCAGAGCCGCCAGAGTGGTCATCAGGATCGGACGAAAACGCAACAGACAAGCCTGGTAAATAGCTTCGCGCGGCGAGATGCCTTGCTCGCGCTCAGCAGCCAGCGCGAAGTCGATCATCATGATGGCGTTCTTCTTCACGATACCGATCAGCAAAATAATGCCGATAATGGCAATCACATCCAGTTCGCTACCGGCAATCATTAACGCCAGCAGCGCGCCGACCCCTGCGGTGGGTAGCGTCGAGAGAATGGTGATCGGGTGAATAAAGCTCTCGTACAGAATGCCGAGCACGATATACATCGCCACCACCGCCGCGACAATCAGCCAGACAGTGCTGCCCAGCGCCGACTGGAAGGCGAGGGTGCTGCCCTGGAACTGCGTGGTGATATCCACCGGCAGATTCAGCGTCTTCTCTGTGTCCATAATCGCCTGCACCGCATCGCCCAGCGAATAGTTATCCGGCACGTTAAAGGAGATAGTCGTTACCGGGAACTGATCCAGATGGTTGATGGAAAGCGGCGCAAAACGCTGCTCAATTTTGGCAATTGAGCTTAACGGCACCACGCCACCGTCGCTGCTGGTCAGGCGAATGGTATCCAGCGCCGCGAGGCCTGGGGTATTTTCGGTGTTGTGTTCCAGTACCACGCGATACTGGTTAGCCTGAGTATAAATAGTGGAAATCAGTCGCTGACCAAACGCGTTGTACAGGGCGTTATCGACATCCGCCATGCTGATCCCCAGACGGCTGGCGCTGTCCCTGTCGACATTGACATACGCCACCAGCCCTTTGTCCTGCCAGTCGCTGGAGACATCAGAAAGCTGTGGCAGCTGCTGGAGTTTTTCCATCAACTGTGGCACCCAGGTACTGAGCGCATCCAGTGACGTGGCCTGCAAGGTAAACTGGTACTGGGTGCGGCTGACCTGAGTATCGATGGTCAGGTCCTGCGTTGGTTGCAGGAAGAGATCGACGCCCGGCACTTTATCCACCGCCGTTTGCAGACGGGCGATGACTTTTTGCACCCGGTCATCTCGTTCATCCAGTGGTTTGAGATTGATCTGTAAACGCGCACTGTTCAGCGATGGGTTAGTGCCATCAACGCCAACAAATGAGGTCAAACTTTGCACTGCCGGATCCTGCAAAATCACGTCCGCGACCTGGCGTTGCCGCTGGGCCATATTGGCAAAGGAGCTGGATTGCGGTGCCTGCAAAGTGCCCTGAATTATGCCGTTGTCCTGCACCGGGAAGAAGCCCTTCGGAATGAACACCCACAGCAGCACGCTAAGCAGCAGCGTGCTGAGCGCCACGCTTAAGGTCAGCCACGGATGATTCAGCACTTTCGCCAGTCCACGACCATAGGCGGCGATTATCCTGTCGAACATTTTCTCCGAGGCACGGGAGAAGCGGTTCTGTTTACGCAGCGACTCCTGGCTGAGCATCCGCGCGCACATCATCGGTGTCAGGGTCAGCGACACCACCGCCGAGATCAAAATCGCGACTGCCAGGGTAATAGCAAATTCGCGGAACAGTCGCCCGACGATATCGCCCATAAACAGCAGGGGGATCAACACCGCAATCAGCGAGAAGGTCAGCGAGATAATGGTAAAGCCGATTTCACCCGCGCCTTTGAGCGCCGCCGCCAACGGTTTTTCGCCTTTTTCGATATAGCGGGAAATATTTTCGATCACCACGATGGCGTCATCGACCACGAATCCGGTGGCGATAGTTAACGCCATCAACGTCAGGTTATTGATTGAAAAATCGAGAAACACCATGACCGCAAAGGTGCCAATTAACGACAGCGGTACAGCAACACCGGGAATGATGGTCGCCGGAATATTGCGCAAAAACAGGTAGATAATCATGACTACCAGCGCGATAGCCATCATCAGCTCAAACTGGGTATCGTCGACCGATGCGCGGATATTGGTGGTACGGTCAGAAAGTACCGTCACCTTCACCGATTTCGGCAGACTCTCGGTGAGCTGTGGTAGCATCTGCCGGATGCTGTCGGCGGTGGAGATAATGTTAGCACCGGGCTGGCGCTGAACATTCATCACAATGGCCTGTTCTTTGTTCGCCCACGCGCCGAGCCAGCTGTTTTCTGCTCCTTGCTCTACGGTTGCGACATCGCCCAGACGAATCGGTGCGCCGTTCTGGTAGGCGATGATTAGCTGGCGATACTCTTCGGCGGATTGCATCTGGTCGTTAGCGGAAAGCGTGATCGCGCGGGAAGGGCCGTCGAGGCTACCTTTTGCCGAGTTAACGTTAGCGCCGGTAATGGCGGTGCGCACGGTTTCGCTGGTCAGGCCGAGGGCGGCAATCGCCTGAGCGTTAAGTTTGACGCGAACAGCCGGACGCTGGCCGCCGGAAAGCGTCACCAGGCCGACGCCGGAAATTTGCGAGATTTTCTGCGCGACGCGGGTTTCCACCATATCTTCCACCTGGGTCATCGGCATGGCGGTTGAGGTGACGGCGAGCGTCATGATCGGCGGATCTGCCGGGTTCACTTTGCTGTAAACCGGCGGGTTAGGCAGATCGCTCGGTAGCAGGTTGGTCGCAGCGTTAATCGCGGCCTGCACTTCCTGCTCGGCGACATCCAGCGGCAATGTTAGCTGGAACTGTAAAGTGATAACTGACGCACCGCCGGAACTTTGCGACGACATTTGTTTCAGGCCGGACATCTGCCCGAACTGGCGTTCGAGCGGCGCGGTAACGGCAGAGGTCATGACATCCGGGCTCGCACCTGGATAAAGCGTGACCACCTGAATGGTTGGATAGTCCACTTCCGGCAGCGCCGAAACGGGCAGGGCGCGATAACCGATAATCCCGGCGAGTAAGATCGCCACCATCAGCAGCGTGGTGGCGACAGGACGCATAATAAACAGGCGCGACGGGCCGCCTGTGCTGCTCGGAGGTAACACCTGCATCAGGAGCGTGCTCCTTTTTTCGCGTATTCGCGGCTGGTGGCTTTCTCTTCCGGAGTAGTGGCGCTCTGGGTTTCCACCACTTCCACTTTCGCCCCTTCGGTCAGGCGATCAATTCCGTCCGTCACTACGCGGTCGCCCGCAGAAATACCTGCGCGGATCACCACTTTCTGACTGTCCTGAATGCCCGGTGTCACCAGATGTTTGCTGACTTTGTTTTCGCTATTCAGTACCCAGACAAAATGGCCTTCGTTGCCCATTTGCAGAGCGGCGGTGGGGATCACCACGGCGTTTTGTTCGGTGTCGACTAACATGCGCGCGTTAACAAACTGATTGGGAAACAGCGCATCATCCTGATTATTAAAGCGTGCTTTCACTTTAATCGTACCGGTAGTGGCATCGATTTGGTTATCGAGACTTAACAGCGTGCCTTCACTTAACTTCTTCGAGTTGGTGCGATCCCAGGCTTCTACCACCAGCGGTTTTCCGGCTTTTTGTGCCTGTACAACGGTGGCGATATCGCTTTCCGGCAGAGTAAAGACCAGATCGATAGGATGTGTTTGGGTGATCACCACAATCCCGGTGGTGTCGCCACTGGAGATTTGGTTACCAACATCAACCTGCTTGAGACCAACGCGACCATCAACTGGTGCGGTGATACGGCTCCAGTCGAGTTGCAATTGCGCGCTGGCGACGCTTGCTTCATCAGCCTTAATGGTACCTTCGGTTTCACTGACCAGCGCTTGTTGGGCATCCAGTTCCTGACGAGATACGAGATTGGTTTTTGCCAGTTGTTGATAACGCGCCAGGTCACGGCGGGCGTTGGCGAGCGTGGCTTTATCTTTTGCCAGTTGGCCCTGGGCTTGTGCTAATGCAACTTTGAACTGGCTTGGGTCAATTTCTGCCAGTAAATCGCCTGCTTTGACCTGCTGGCCTTCCTGGAAATGTAACGCCATCAGTTGACCGTCCACGCGGCTGCGCACCGTAACAGTATTAGCGGCGGTAATGGTGCCAAGCCCGGTGAGGTAACGCGGAACAGCCTGTTCTACTGCGGTCGCCGCCTGAACCGGAGCTAATGGGCCGGCACGCATACCACGGCGACCACCCGCTGGCGATTGCTGCGCTTGTTTCGTCGCCCCTGGGGTTGCACTCTGGGAGTCATTGCGGCCTTGCCAGAACCAGAATGCGGCGATGGCGGCGATAACCACCACGATTACGATTACCCAACGGGATTTATAACTGCCTTTCATCGTTAAGAGTTTCTCTTCCTGAAACGTTTCGCGGAATGATACTAGTGTAGCCAGCCAATAAGGGAGAAAAATGGAGGAATTATGAAACACTGTCGGGAATCGTCTGAATGACGGGCACTTTTGCGAGCACGCATCCAGTAATAACACATGAAACTATTTTATCTACGCGTTAGCGATAGACTGCTTGCATGGCGAAAGGAGATAAGCCGACGATTTCAGCGGGACGCTGAAACGGGAAAGCCCCTCCCGAGGAAGGGGCCTTAAATAAGGAAAGGGTCATGATGAAGATACTCATCATCGTGGTGCTCTTAGTGATTAGCTACCCAGCATACTAAGACTACCAGGGCGGGGGAAACCCAGCTCTACCCTCACTCCTGAAATTATGTCACTCCGCCCTTAGTGTCAATCGACGGCTCTCCGTTCTTGCGAGGCGAATAGCAAAATTTTCTGCGCCGCCAGGCCTAATTCTGAAAGTTTCTTCGTTTGCTCTTATTTCATTATTGCAATCGGTATGATACCGGACCTCAATAATTCTCTAAGAAAGGATTTCTTATGAGCGAACAAATCACGTTTGCCGCCAGCGATTTTGCCAGTAACCCAGAACCACGTTGCCCCTGCATTTTGCTGCTGGATGTTTCTGGTTCTATGAACGGTAGACCCATTAATGAACTTAACGCCGGATTGGTTACCTTTCGCGATGAGCTGCTTGCCGATTCGCTGGCCTTAAAAAGAGTGGAACTCGGCATTGTGACGTTCGGCCCGGTGCATGTGGAACAACCCTTTACCAGCGCCGCTAATTTTTTCCCGCCCATCCTGTTTGCCCAGGGCGATACACCAATGGGCGCTGCCATTACCAAAGCCCTGGATATGGTTGAGGAGCGGAAACGTGAATATCGTGCCAATGGTATTTCCTATTATCGTCCGTGGATTTTCCTGATCACCGATGGCGCACCAACCGATGAGTGGCAGGCTGCCGCCAACAAAGTGTTTCAGGGGGAAGAAGATAAGAAGTTTGCCTTCTTTTCCATCGGTGTTCAGGGGGCGGATATGAAGACGCTGGCCCAAATCAGCGTCCGTCAGCCTTTGTCTCTGCAGGGATTACAATTCCGTGAACTGTTTAGCTGGTTATCCAGTTCGCTGCGTTCGGTTTCCCGCTCCACGCCGGGAACGGAAGTTGTGCTGGAAGCGCCAAAAGGCTGGACGTCAGTGTGAGCTGGCGTCTGGTCTATGCATCAGCCGTTGGAACGTCGCACATCAGCGCTGATTTGCCTTGCCAGGATGCCTGCCAGATGCAGGTTGCCTGGCTAAATGACCAGCAGCCATTATTGTCGGTATTTGTCGCTGATGGCGCAGGCAGCGTCTCGCAGGGTGGCGAAGGTGCGATGCTCGCCGTCAATGAAGCGATGGCTTATATGTCGCAAAAAGTGCAGGGCGGGGAATTGGGGCTTAATGATGTCCTCGCAACGGACATTGTGCTGACCATTCGTCAGCGACTTTTTGCCGAGGCGGAAGCCAAAGAATTAGCGGTTCGCGATTTTGCCTGCACGTTTTTGGGATTGATTTCATCAGCTAATGGCACCTTGATTATGCAGATTGGCGATGGCGGCGTGGTGGTAGATTTGGGGCACGGTTTGCAACTGCCGCTCACGCCGATGGTGGGTGAATATGCCAATATGACGCACTTCATTACCGATGAAGATGCCGTTTCCAGCCTGGAAACTTTCACCAGCACTGAGCGTGCGCATAAAGTTGCAGCATTTACGGATGGTATTCAGCGACTGGCGTTAAATATGCTGGATAATTCTCCGCATGTGCCTTTCTTTACCCCGTTTTTCAATGGACTGGCGTCAGCAACGCAGGAACAACTCGATTTATTACCTGAATTGTTAAAGCAGTTTTTGTCCAGCCCGGCGGTAAACGAGCGTACGGATGATGATAAAACGTTGGCACTGGCTATGTGGTTACCATGAAACCCACTTTATATACTGCTACTGGTGAGTGCGTTACGCCAGGCCGTGAACTGGGCAAAGGCGGCGAAGGTGCGGTTTATGATATCGAGGAGTTTGTCGATAGCGTCGCCAAGATTTATCACACGCCGCCACCCGCCTTAAAACAGGACAAACTTGCCTTTATGGCTGCGACAGCTGACGCGCAGTTGTTGAATTATGTCGCCTGGCCGCAGGCAACGCTTCACGGTGGACGAGGCGGAAAAGTTATCGGTTTTATGATGCCAAAAGTTTCTGGTAAAGAACCGATTCATATGATCTATAGCCCGGCACATCGTCGCCAGAGTTACCCTCATTGTGCGTGGGATTTTCTACTCTATGTTGCGCGCAATATTGCTTCATCTTTTGCTACTGTTCATGAGCACGGGCACGTCGTGGGTGACGTAAACCAGAACAGCTTTATGGTAGGCCGTGACAGCAAAGTGGTGTTGATTGATAGCGACTCCTTTCAGATTAATGCCAATGGTACACTGCATTTATGCGAAGTCGGCGTGTCGCATTTTACGCCGCCAGAGCTGCAAACCATGCCATCATTTGTCGGCTTTGAACGCACAGAAAATCATGATAATTTTGGCCTTGCGTTGCTGATATTTCACATCTTGTTTGGTGGGCGGCATCCTTATTCCGGTGTACCGCTTATCTCTGATGCGGGTAATGCGCTGGAGACGGATATTGCCCATTTCCGTTATGCCTACGCGTCAGATAATCAGCGACGTGGTTTAAAACCGCCGCCACGATCGATTCCGCTGTCGATGTTACCGGGCGATGTTGAAGCCATGTTTCAGCAGGCATTCACGGAAAGTGGCGTGGCAACCGGGCGTCCGACGGCAAAAGCGTGGGTAGCGGCACTTGATTTACTACGCCAACAGTTAAAGAAATGTACCGTTTCGGCAATGCATGTTTACCCCGCTCATTTGACTGACTGCCCGTGGTGTGCGCTGGATAATCAAGGCGTTATCTATTTTATTGATCTCGGCGAAGAGGTCATTACCACCGGCGGTGATTTTGTGCTGGAGAGAGTCTGGGCGATGGTGATGGCATCAGTAGCACCGCCAGCATTGCAACTGCCATTACCCGATCATTTCCAACCGACTGGCAGGCCGCTTCCTTCAGGCCTGTTACGGCGCGAATACATCATTCTGATTGAGATCGCACTGTCAGCGTTATCGCTGTTGTTTTGCGGCCTTCAGGCAGAACCGCGTTATATTATTTTGATTCCTGTGCTGGCGGCTATCTGGATTATTGGCAGCCTGACAAGCAAAGCGTACAAAGCAGAAATCCAGCAACGCCGTGAGGCATTTAATCGTGCGAAAATGGACTATGACCATTTAGTCAGTCAGATCCAACAATTGGGTGGGCTGGAAGGTTTTATCGCCAAACGGACGATGCTCGAAAAAATGAAGGACGAAATTCTCGGGTTACCGGAAGAGGAGAAACGCGCTCTGGCAGCACTTCACGACACCGCAAGGGAACGGCAGAAGCAGAAGTTTCTGGAGGGATTTTTTATTGATGTTGCCTCTATTCCCGGCGTTGGCCCTGCGCGTAAAGCGGCGTTACGGTCCTTTGGTATTGAAACAGCAGCGGATGTTACCCGACGGAGCGTTAAGCAAGTAAAAGGTTTTGGTGATCATCTGACCCAGGCGGTTATCGACTGGAAAGCGAGCTGTGAACGCCGTTTTGTGTTCAGGCCGAACGAAGCGATAACGCCTGCAGACAGACAAGCGGTAATGGCAAAAATGGCCGCCAAACGACATCGGCTGGAATCGGCGCTGACTGTCGGTGCGACAGAGTTGCAGCGATTCCGCCTTTATGCGCCAGCACGGACCATGCCGTTGATGGAACCGCTACGTCAGGCGGCAGAAAAACTGGCTCAGGCGCAGGCAGATTTAAGCCGTTGCTGAGCCCTTTTTTCAATTAACGAAACACCACTTCCGCCCAGCGTGCCAGCCCGGCGGTGACGGAGCCAAAGTCATCGCCGCCTGCAATCGGAATGCCCGGCAGCTGTTCTGCCAGCGCTTTTTTAATCAGCGGAGAACGGGCGCTACCGCCGGTCAGGTAGATAACGTCCGGTTTTTCCTGGGCGTTATCCAGCGCCAGTTGCACCTGTTCCAGAATCCGCGCCAGTGGCTGGCTGAGGGCGCTTTCCAGCCCTTGCTGGCTAATCAGCGTAGCCAGTTCATCGCTGATAAACGGCAGTGAGGCGCGGGTTTCCGCTACACTTGAAAGGGCGATTTTGCTCTCTTCTGCGCTACGCACCAGGCGATAGCTTAAACGCTGACGCCAGACTTTCTGTAACAGGGCCACTTTTTCCGGTTCACGGGCATCGCGTACCAGATCGTTAAGCAGACGACCGTTAGCACTACTGTAGAAATCACTCTGCGCAGGAACGTCGTTGATCGCAACCGCATTCCACCACGGCAGAATCGGCAGGGCGATGCCTTTTTCGGTTTCGCCACCCATGCCCAGTAACGGCATCAGGTTCTTAAACGCCAGTGCGATATCCAGATCGTTACCACCAATACGGCAACCACTATGACCCAGCAGGCTGGCTTCACGATCGAGACGCGAACGCCATTGCGGCCCCATCAGCAGCAATGAACAGTCAGTCGTACCACCGCCGATATCCACTACCAGCACTCGTTTTTCTTCCTGCAAGGTGGCTTCGTAATCCAGCCCAGCCGCGACCGGCTCGTACTGGAATACCACATCCTTAAACCCGGCACGCTTCGCCGCGCGTTCCAGAATCCCTTGCGCCTGGGTGTTTGCTTCATCACCGCCCAGCCCCTGGAAGTTGATCGGGCGACCAATCACCGCCTGAGTAATTGCCTCCGGCAGCTGCGCCTGCGCCTGTTGGCGAATGTGCAACATCATTGCGCAGACCAGATCCTCAAACAGCGCTACCTGCTGCGGTTTTAAGCCGCTGGCACCGAGGAACGATTTTGGTGATTTCACAAACCACACTTCTTCTGGATCATCAATGTACTGTGCCAGTGAGGAAAGACCGAACTGCACGCTTTTCGCCGTAACATCGATATCTTCTTCGCGGTTATAACGAATCGCCCGACGCAACAGCGCCTGCGTTTCATCGTCGTCTGCCGGAACATCATGATGGCGGTACAGCCATTCGCTTACCGCTTCACGCGTTGGCGCGCAAAGCATTGAAGGCAGCAGCGTGCTGTCGTTTTCCATTTTTAGCAAATGCGGTTTACCGTCGCGCATGACCGCCACTGAACAGTTTGCTGTACCGTAATCAAAACCAATAAACACGAAATAATCCCCATGCCGGTGAAGAAGGGGCGTGACTTTAGCGAAATGTTGCCGTCGCGACAACCGGAATATGAAAGCAAAGCGTAACGTCTGAATAACGTTTATGCTGAAAGCGGATTAACAAGGAGAAGCGATGTATACCCTGAACTGGCAGCCGCCGCATGACTGGTCGTGGATGTTGGGATTTCTCGCCGCCCGTGCGGTGAGCTGCGTGGAAACGGTCGCGGACAGTTATTATGCCCGTAGTCTGGCGGTAGGCGAATATCGCGGCGTGGTGACTGCTATTCCGGATATAGCCCGCCATACTCTGCACATAAATTTAAGTGCAGGTTTAGAACCTGTTGCCGCTGAGTGTCTGGCGAAAATGAGCCGCCTGTTTGATCTGCAATGTAACCCGCAGATTGTTAACGGTGCGTTGGGCAAGTTAGGCGCGGCGCGGCCAGGATTGCGTTTACCTGGTTGTGTTGACGCTTTTGAGCAGGGCGTGCGGGCGATTTTAGGCCAACTGGTGAGCGTGGCGATGGCGGCAAAATTGACCTCCAGAGTGGCACAGCTTTATGGCGAACGGCTGGATGATTTTCCGGATTATGTCTGCTTCCCCACGCCTCAGCGGCTGGCAGTAGCCGACCCGCAGGCATTAAAAGCGTTAGGTATGCCGTTGAAACGGGCAGAGGCGCTGATTCATCTGGCAAATGCGGCGCTGGAGGGCACCTTACCAATGACAATACCGGGCGACGTAGAACAAGCGATGAAAACGCTGCAAACCTTTCCGGGTATCGGGCGCTGGACGGCAAATTATTTTGCTTTGCGTGGCTGGCAGGCGAAAGATGTTTTTCTGCCGGATGATTATCTGATTAAACAGCGATTTCCGGGAATGACGCCGGCACAAATCCGCCGTTATGCCGAACGCTGGAAGCCCTGGCGTTCTTATGCGCTGTTGCATATCTGGTATACGGAAGGCTGGCAACCAGACGAAGCATGACGTTGGTCGCCGGATGCGGTGCGAGCGCCTTATCCGGCCTGGGGAATGAGCGATTTGTAGGCCTGATAAGACGCGTTAGCGTCGCATCAGGCAATGGGCAAACGCTCCCTTAGTTAATCGCGAAATAACTGCTATTTACCAGCAAATCCAGCGGTTGGGCATTGGCAATCACATCACCATAAATCAGATCGACGCCGATGCCCGAAAGCGTATCCATCACTAAGGGTAAAACGACTGGCCCGGCGATAGTCTTCATCCCGAGCCGCTGAGCGTGCCCCTGAATGATCGTAATCAGCATCTCATCCATCAAATTACCCTGCACGTTGGCGCATAACTCACCATCAAGTAGCAGGTAATCTGCCATATTTGCTTTCAGCGAGTTGAAGATTTGCAGATCGCGGCCTACCTGACTGAATACGATCCGACATCCCGCCAGCCGCAGTTTTTGCACGCTTTCTGCGTGATCGAAAATCGCTTCTGCCGGAATAATCAGATGTAATAACCGTGCTGGTAGAGGGCTATTTTCCAGCTGCTCAAGCAGTTCATTCACCAGCGTGGCGCTACTCAAACCAGCAACGGAAAGGGGAAGGGCGATGCTTAAGCCTTTACTGGCAACCGCTTTTGCGGCCTGCTGGAAAAAATCGTGGCATACCCGTTGGTCAAGAGCATGGCTAAGTGCCGGATCGCTGAAGCTACGACGAAATGTTTGTTCATCAATAATCTCGCTTTCGCAACTCCAGAGCTTAAGTGAAATCAGCCACAAATTACTTGCTTCCGGGAGCCGTGGCGAAGCGATGCCGTGGGCGATCATCATCAACTGATTCTCTTTAATCATCCGCCACTGTTCATCAAGCGATATCGCTGCCCGTTCGCTATGTGCGGCAGCTTGCTGCGGTTCGTAAATCGTCACCCGGCCCCGGCCACCATTTTTGGAGGCATAACAGGCGATATCAGCCTGCGACATCACTTCAGCTGCCTGATGATTGTTGTCATCAATCAAGGTAATCCCGGCACTGGCACCTACCCGATGCACACGTCCTTCCCATATAAAGTGATAGTCATTCACGGCACTGATAATGCGTGTAGCGATAAAACGAGCGCTTTCAACATTGCAGTCTGGCAGTAGCAGACCAAATTCATCACCACCGAGCCGCGCCAGCACGTCGCTGGAGCGCAGCATACTCAGCATCAACGACGCCAGTTCGCGCAGTAAAGCGTCGCCCGCCGCATGCCCGGCGCTGTCATTCACCGCTTTAAAGCGATCAAGATCGATAAACACCAGGGCATGTCGCTGATGCGTACTGTTTACCGTTTGCAGCAGGATACGCAGTTGCTTCTCAAAACTGGCGCGATTGGCGAGATGCGTCAGTGCATCATGGGAGGCGCTGTAGCTCAGCTGGCGCAGCATTTTGCGTGATTCGGTGACGTCCTGAATCACCAGAACCGAGCCTATATTGCTGCCGTCCAGAGTACTTAACGGCGTAATACTGTAATGCACGTCGTAGCTGCCGCCGCTCCGGCAGTGCAATACCACATCTTGTTCAATCGCGGAACGTGAGGTGTCAGCACTGTAAATGTTCTCCATTAATGGTCCGTTGTCGCCAAAAGTAATATGCAACACCGTCAGGAGCGGAACACCTAACGCTTCTTCCTGCGTCCAGCCGCTCATCTTCTCCGCCACTGGATTCATAAAGGTAATTTTCATTGCCATATCAATACAGACCACGGCTTCGCCGATGGAGTCCAGCGTAATGTGCAGGCGCTCTTTTTCCTGAAACAATGCCTCGTTAAGCTGTTTAACCTCGGTCATATCCATATTAATGCCGAGCAGGCGTTCGACTTCGCCTTCTTTATTCAGTACCCGGTTAGCGAGGGCGCGGATATGGCGAATGCCGTCTTTCACGGTAATGCGAAATTCCAGTTTAAAGGGAGAGCGTGATTGCAATGAATCGCGAATCACTTTTTCGGCGTGCTGGCGATCTTCCGGCAGCACGCACTCGTACCACACCTGCCAGTTCGGTTTGATATGCGGAGGAATTTCATACAGCTCGAACATCCGCTTATCCCAGCTAAAAATATTCGGCTTTAGCTCCCACTCCCAGATGCCAATCCCGCCCGCTTCGTTAGCCAGCGTGATGCGCTCCATCAGTTGCTGGTTCACCTGTTCGGTGCGTTTTAGCTCGTTAATGTCTTCAATCTGAGCGATAAAATAGAGCGGCGTGCCATCCGTGTGGCGCACCAGTGAGACGGCAAGCAACGCCCAGACAACATCGCCATTGCGGTTGTAGTAGCGTTTTTCCATTGAATAGGTGTTTATTTCACCGCTTATCAGCTTTTCAACCTGTTGGAGATCTTTATTGAGATCCTCCGGCCAGGTCAGTTGCTGAAAGGTGAGTCCGCGCAGTTCTTCCTGACTGTAACCGAGAAACTGGCAGAGCGCTTTGTTGGATTGCAGCCATTGTCCCTCGGTGCCCACTAATGCCATGCCGATAGCGGAATATTCCATCGCGTTCCGAAAGCGGGTTTCGCTTTCGGAAATGTGTTTGCGTTCCGCACGAAAGGCATACATCACCATGGTCATGATGTTGGCGGGCAGCAGGATCAGCAAAAACGGTAGCCACGGCATATGGCTCATCAGGTATGTACGCGGCGTAGCAAGCAGGGAGGGATCCGCGGCCATCATCAGCGATACCATCATCACTGTGGTAAGGAAGATCAAAAAGGCTTCCATTCGTGGCAGGCGCACGGCGCTCCACATCAACAGCACAATAATGAAAGTAAAAGGCCACGGCAGATACAGCATCGAAAGCCAGCTTAACGTCAGCGTGATAGCTAACGTGAGCAGCGACTCAAAAAGCAACCTTGGGTTGCGATGGCGCAGCAGATAGTGTGGTTTAAATAACAATCCCAGCGGCACCAGTGCCAGAGCGCCGATGGATTCTGACAGTACCCATATCAAAAATGCCCTGAGAGGATCGTCTCCGGGCGTCAGCAGGACAACCAGAACACCCCCCAACAGAGGCGGAATAATGGCGCTGCCGAGTGCCAGACGCAGCCAGTCAGCCAGATTTTGCAAGGGGTTATACCACGGCAGCAATTTACGTAGCAGCACTGCTCCGACCACGGCTTCAACAATATTGATGGTCGTCCAGGCCATGTTCAGCGAGCTGGTGGAAAAAAGCAGGATGGATGCGGCGATATTTCCCAGCGAGCAGCTCAGCGCAATTCCCGGCCACATGCGCCCGGCATGGCGATAAAACGCCACCATCATGATGGACGTCGGGAACCACAGTGGGGCGAGTTGGGTGCCAAACTGCGAAAGCTCAAGTGAGAAAAGGGTGAAGATAAACGAGACTAAACCTAAACTGACCAGGTGAAGCAGCGGGTGGGGCAGGGCAATTAATACATGCTGTGATTGTTTGCTCATTACCGCTTTATCCGCAAGGCCAGGTCGTCAGTATTCGTTTCTGTGTTCATGCTAGTACAAAAGTTTTACATTTTATATGCGAATTGCTCATAAAGTGACGTAAAGGCGGATAATTTGCGCAACTGCGTATAACATTTTTTACCTTGTATAAAACTGATCAACGTAATTTGCCACCGGGAATTCTTCGTCAACAATTAACTCTGAGCGCGCGGCAACGCTATTCGACTGGTATCAGGCGGATGAAATCCCTATAATTGCCGCGTTTGGCGCTTCGTCGCCCCCTTCCTAACATCCAGGTTAATCAGGTCGCTAAATATATGACTGATCAGTCTCATCAGTGCGTCATTATCGGTATCGCTGGCGCATCGGCTTCCGGCAAGAGTCTTATTGCCAGTACCCTTTATCGTGAATTACGTGAGCAAGTCGGTGATGAACACATCGGCGTAATTCCCGAAGACTGCTATTACAAAGATCAAAGCCATCTGTCGATGGAAGAACGCGTTAAGACCAACTACGACCATCCCAGCGCGATGGATCACAGCCTGCTGCTTGAGCATTTACAAGCGTTGAAACGCGGCTCGGCAATTGACCTGCCGGTTTACAGCTATGTTGAACATACGCGTATGAAAGAAACGGTGACGGTTGAGCCGAAGAAGGTCATCATTCTCGAAGGCATTTTGTTGCTGACGGATGCGCGTTTACGTGACGAACTTAACTTCTCCATTTTCGTTGATACCCCGCTGGATATCTGTCTGATGCGCCGCATCAAGCGTGACGTTAACGAGCGTGGGCGTTCAATGGATTCAGTGATGGCGCAATATCAAAAAACCGTGCGTCCGATGTTCCTGCAATTCATTGAGCCTTCTAAACAATATGCGGACATTATCGTGCCGCGCGGCGGGAAAAACCGCATCGCGATCGATATATTGAAAGCGAAAATAAGTCAGTTCTTTGAATAAGCTTGATAAATTGTGTACCGTTCAGTGATAACCTGGTATGCCCTTGACGTAATTGGCGTTAAGGGAGTGATGCTCGAAAGGAGAAAATGCCATGCGTCTGTGTGACCGAGATATTGAAGCCTGGCTTGATGAAGGCCGTTTGTCGATCAACCCACGTCCGCCAGTGGAGCGTATTAACGGCGCGACGGTGGATGTACGCCTGGGCAATAAATTTCGTACCTTCCGTGGTCACACGGCAGCGTTTATCGATCTGAGCGGTCCTAAAGATGAAGTGAGCGCCGCGCTTGACCGCGTGATGAGCGATGAAATTGTGCTCGACGAGGGCGAGGCGTTTTATCTTCACCCAGGAGAGCTGGCGCTGGCGGTGACGCTGGAGTCGGTGACGCTGCCAGCCGATCTGGTGGGCTGGCTGGACGGGCGTTCTTCACTGGCGCGTCTGGGGCTGATGGTGCACGTCACCGCGCACCGTATCGATCCGGGCTGGTCTGGCTGCATTGTGCTGGAGTTTTACAACTCCGGTAAGCTGCCGCTGGCGCTGCGTCCGGGCATGTTAATTGGTGCGCTGAGCTTTGAGCCGCTCTCCGGCCCGGCGGCGCGACCTTACAACCGCCGTGAAGATGCGAAATATCGCAACCAGCAGGGCGCGGTAGCCAGCCGAATCGATAAAGACTAATTCAGGCCCATTGAGGATACCATGAGACGATTTCTGACGACGCTGATGATACTCCTGGTCGTGCTGGTGGCCGGGTTATCTGCGTTAGTGTTGCTGGTGAATCCGAATGATTTCCGCGACTATATGGTCAAGCAAGTTGCTGCACGTAGCGGTTATCAATTGCAGCTCGACGGGCCACTGCGTTGGCACGTCTGGCCGCAGCTTAGTATCCTCTCCGGGCGAATGTCTCTCACCGCCCAG